>JAAUYH010053382.1_pt1 | contig 33652 bp, 34 predicted proteins | sample 7278061 | NCBI WGS metagenome assembly JAAUYH01 (sample SAMN14350203, study PRJNA611818) | marine sediment metagenome | isolation source: surface marine sediment (0.6m) | place: French Polynesia: Moorea | collected 2018-08 | reverse complement strand
TAACTTACGAGAACTACGCGAACATCATAGTTGCCCGTCAAACTCTGTAGTTTCAGTTGACGTGTGTGCAAACGCTGTAAGATGGCTTCCACATGTACATTTAAATCCTCTGTCTCCAAAACTCCACTGTTTAGCTTCCAGTTCGTAAACCACCTCTTTTTGTGAGGCCCTTTTGCTTGCCAAATATCGCCCTCGGACCATTCCTCATCAGGCTCGATCCCGAGGGCTTCAGTGATCAGGGTGGATGGCCCTTTCCCTTGAATTCCAAGGTAGGCGTATTGTCGATAAGTTTGTGGTTCTAGGGACATAGGGGTCATATACTTCGCTATAGATGAATGGATTGTCATAGAACCTAATAGCAGACATACATACTTTTTGCAGCATTAGTAAAAAAGGGCTCAATCCAGACATTTGATCTAGAAACAAGCATCTTGGTTGAATAAGATTTCTATGCGAATTCCATTGACCAACTCCACTCTATGCTAAAACAACTCACACCCGCCTCGCTCTACATGGGCCTGCTCGCAGCTTTTGTGGGCTATTCGGCCTCGTTTGCGATTGTCTTGGCGGGGTTGACCGCCATGGGTGCAAGTGAAGCACAGGCTGCGACGGGTCTCTTTTTCGCTACGCTTGGTATGGGGATATGCAGCATCTGGTTGCCGTTTGTTACGCGCATTCCGGCGGCTGTTGCGTGGTCTACGCCGGGGGCTGCTTTTCTTGCTGCGACGCAAGGATTGCCGGGCGGTTTTGCAGAAGCCGTTGGCGCAATGATCTTGTGCGCAGGCTTAATCGTTCTGACCGGGTTCATACCAATCCTTGGGCGAATTGTTGCCTCGATACCCAAACCCATTGCGAACGCACTTCTTGCTGGTGTTTTGCTGAAACTCTGTCTTGCCCCAGCCTTTGCCCTTGGAGAAGTACCACTGCTTTTTCTGCCCGTATTGCTTGCCTGGCTGGCAGGCCTTGTGTGGAACCGATTGGCTGCCATGCCCTTTGCGGTTGTGACCTTCGTGATTGTGCTTGTTTTTGCTGTCGATACCCCCAACACCGCTTCCATCACGCCAGAAAACTGGTTGCCGGAGCTGTCTTACGTCGAACCGGTATTTTCGTTCCAATCGCTGATCTCCGTTGCGCTGCCGCTTTACCTCGTTACAATGGCGGGGCAGAACATCCCCGGTTTTGCAGTCCTTGAGTTGAACAAATATGAGGTTAACCGTCCACCATTGATCCGAAATACCGGCCTAGTGAGCTTGGTTGTTGCGCCATTTGGTGCAGTGCCGGTCAATATGTCAGCGATCACTGCTGCAATGATGGCGGGTGAGGATGCGGGCCGTGATCCTGCTGTTCGATATTGGGCTGCCATCATCTCCGGGATTGCATATGTCGGTTTGGCCTTCATTGCTGCTTTGGCAACCGCGCTTACAACCTTGGCACCATCAAGCCTGATTACTGGCGTTGCTGGTCTGGCATTGATCCCGGCCTTCGTGGGATCGATTTCAGGATCCTTCAATGAACCCAAACAATTGGAAGCACCAGCCCTCACCTTTCTTCTGGCCGGAAGCGGTATGACGCTCCTTGGGGTAAGCGGAGCTTTCTGGGGCGTGGTGATTGGGGTAGTGATCTGGAATGCGAAATCTCTGTTTACAGATTGAGTTTCGCAAGGCTATCTGGGTCTGTAACCACAACGTGAATGCGCTTTTGATGAAAGTAGCCGCCGCCTTGTCTAAAATTCGCGTATGATCAGGGTTTTAACACTACTCATTAGCCTCTTTTCAATGACATTACATGCGGCGGCAAAAGCAGATATCGCCAAGCTCAGCCGTCAGATGTTCACGGTTCAGGGCGAAGAGAAACGCGAAATCGTCGAGCAATTAGTCGCCCTAAAAGATAAAAGCCTGATCCCGACCTTCGTGCTCGCCATGCGCTGGACGCGAAACAATATCTATGTGGGCGATGCTCTATCAGAACTGGCAGGCGAGCGCCTCTATGACTGGCATGATGCCTATGTCTGGCAGGAGCGGAACCCGCAAATCGTGCCGCATGAGAGTTTTCGTGGAATAAAACTTTGGCTGCTTGGCAATACAGACAAGAAGTTCCTTGACCTGTTCATGCCGCCTTACGGTTCTCGCGAGCGAATGAAAATCCGCTTGGAGGAAATCGCCTGGGGCGGAGCGCTATTTGACAAGATTCCATCCCTCGATAAACCCCAAATGATTTCTGCTGCTTGGGCCGCATATCTGAAGCCGGATGATCTGGTTTTCGGGGCTGAGATCAATGGCGACGCGCGAGCCTATCCGCTGCGCATCATGGGGTGGCACGAGATGATGAACGATGTGATTGGCGGTGTGCCGGTTGCGCTCGCCTATTGCACTTTGTGCGGCGCAGGAATCTTGTTCGAGACGCAAACCGAAGCCGCCAGCGAACCATTGGTGTTTGGTTCAACCGGGCTACTCTACCGGTCCAACAAACTGATGTTCGACCGCCAGACAAAAAGCGTCTGGAACCAGTTCACTGGTGAACCGGTAATCGGACCGATGGTCGATAGGCAAGGGAAACTGAAAATCCGTCCATTGACCATCACTACTTGGGAACGTTGGAAAGGGCGTCATCCTAAATCCAAGGTTCTTTCGCTCAATACAGGCTTTTTTCGAAACTACGATTCCGGTCATGTCTATCGCGAATATTTCGCTTCTCCGGACCTCATGTTCCCAGCTGCTGTGGGTGATGAGAGTGAGCTGGTTCGCAAGGACCATGTATTTGGCATTCGTCAGATCGGTGCCGCGAAAGCCTGGCCTTTGGATGCGTTCGAGAACAGCCGTGTTATCAATGACCAGGTGGGACAAACAAACGTTGTTCTGATTGGTGACGCCGAAACGCGAACAGTCCGTGCCTATGAGCGCGGCGAGGGTGAGGTTTTTGAAATCAACAACACGACGCTGGCGACCAAAAACACGGCTTGGATCATGACTGAAGAATTTCTGATATCAGCAGACGGTAAATCTCGCCGCCCCCGTGTTGCTGGGCATGTCTCTTACTGGTTCGCGTGGGATAATTACCTTGGTGTGAAAAGTGAACTCTATAGTGACTAATTCCCGCTATGAGTTCGCGCACTGAAATTCGTCAAGTTTCGCAACTGCATTGGCTTCGAACAGAGCGGAGACTTTCTTGCCACTCTCGTCCAGTTGGATTTGTGCACCAGTAATCTCTGGATCTGTGACGATGATTTCCTGCCCGCCGAGAGTGTCATCTACATCAATCGTGAATGCTATGCTTTCGCCAACAGGTAATTCAGAAATATTCAATGTAAGTTGGTTGTCGCCGTCATATACCTTTGGAATTGCAGTGAGTTTGTCTTCGCCAGTCACAAACTCAAGCGGTTGATAAACCTCAACCCCTGCACCGGAAGCAGTCACGTCAAAAATCAGGCCGGCATTGGAAGAAGACAAGTCAAAGGTTACACTCGCGTTTTTCAATGCACACTTGCTTGAATTGATAAGGGTAAACCGGTCTTTCGGTGCGCCTTCATCAAACTTTGCAGAAATCCCTGCATTCGCTGCTGTTACCAATCCCAAGACCAATGAAATTGCTGTAAGGATGCTTTGCATAATATGTCTCCAATCGGTTTAATTGCAGAAACAATTAGAGCGGCAAACGCGATATTCACTACTCTTGAGCGAAATTAATCTTCAGCCCAATAGCGAATAAGTGCTGACGATATCGCCTTGTTTGGCGGGCAGATGAACCCGTCTGGGTGTTCCTCGCGGATCATCAGTTTAACTTCTTCGCGCGTGAACCAACGGCAGTCCTCGAGCTCGGATTCGTCCATATTAATCTCATTTGACGTCACTTCGCCGTAAAGCCCGATCATCAGCGAATGCGGAAAGGGCCAGGGCTGGCTCGCATGGTATTTGACGCGGCCCACATGGACGCCGCTTTCCTCAAAAGTTTCCCGTCGCATGGCATCTTCAATGGTTTCACCTGGTTCCACGAACCCCGCAAGCGTTGAAAACCAACCTGGTGGAAAATGTGGACTGCGCCCCATCACGCAACGTTCCCCTTGTATGGGCAGCATGATCACTACCGGGTCGGTGCGCGGGAAAATCTTGTGTCCACAATTGGGGCAGTCACGGCGATATCCGCCGATCATGCTTTCAGATGGTGTTCCGCATTTGCCGCAAAACCGGTTTGTTACATGCCAGTATAGCATGGAACCGGCTTGTGCGATCGCGCCTGCTTCTTCTTCTGATACAGATGCCGAATATAAGAGGCTGCGTAGATCATAACTTGTCCAGGGTTCTTTCAAGGTCTCGATATCAACCTTGCAAGGCACAGCAACCCAGGCCTCTTCATCAGAGTTTCCCAGAAGAATTGCTTTTTCGAATTGAGGGGTAAACTTCTCTACAACATCCTTTTCAAATCGGATCTCAGAGACTTCAGTCTTTTTGAGCAAAACCTGCCCGCGCGAAAACATGAAATAACGCGTGTTTGAGGCGTCGAGCGCCTCATGGATGGTTTCTTCGTTTCGGTTCTCGGCATCGCGGACCAGACGATTGTTTGAGAACCCCACCAGTGAACTCGGTTCCGGTGATGGAAGAGTATCAAAATCGATCATCACAGGATTTCCAGATCGAGATGTTCGCGCAAAACTTCGACGATCTGATCCGAAGCGTCCTCGTGATAGGGCACTCTGTTACCGTGCCCCCAAACGGGATTGGGCCAGTTCTCGTCCTCTTCATTTCGCGCCACGATATGGATGTGCAACTGGTCCACAATATTGCCGAGGCTCGCTATGTTGACCTTCTTGCAACTGGACATGCCCTTCAAGACTGCGGCAACATTGGCAATCTCAAAATCAATGTCCTGACGCTGATCAGTGTGCAGTTCGTGCCATTCCACCGCATCTTCAATGCGCGGCGATAGGATAAGCCAGAACCATCGACTGTCATTCATCAGCAGTACATCTGAAATTCCAAGGGAGCCGACCATGATGGTGTCGGCTGCAAGGCGAGGATCTAGTTCATACATCGCGTCTTTTCGTTCCTGTTTATCCAAATAACGCAGTGCTGCGCGTCAAAATTTAAAGTGATTGACCCCACTTAGCGATGGTTCTACCACTTTGTAAATCATCAAAAATACTTGGGAGGGTATTTCATGGGTGTGGAATTCGAAGCGCCACGGCAAAAATCCTATGATGTCGTAATTATTGGCGGCGCCATGTACGGTTCTTCTATCGCCTGGTGGCTTTCCCGCAATCCGGATTTTGATGGTTCTATCCTTGTTGTAGAGCGTGATCCTTCTTATGAATTCACCTCGACTGCTCACACAAATTCATGCATTCGCCAGCAGTTTTCAGCGGAAGTGAATGTGCGAATATCTCAGTTTGGCGCAGAGTTTATCAAGAACTTCCGGGATTTCATGGAGGATGATGAAGCGCCAGATATCGTTTTGCAAAGCTATGGCTATATGTATCTGGCAGGCGATGAAGAGTTTGCTGCAACCCTCAAGCAAACCCAGGCCATTCAGGAGAAGCTTGGTTCAGGCACCAAACATATGAGCGCGGCAGCGATCAAAGCCGATTATCCATTCTACAACATGGATGACATCATTGCCGGCAATCACAATTTGATTGATGAAGGTTATTTTGATGGCGGAACAATTTTTGATTGGTGGCGTAGGAAAGCCCGGCAAAACGGGGTGGAATACTGTACCAATGAAGCGGTTTCCATGGGGTTGAATGCAGAGGGTAGTGCCGTTGAATCGGTAACTTTAAGTACAGGGGAGACCGTGAACTGTGGTACTGTCGTAAACTGTTCTGGACCCCGGGCAGTTGAAACCTCGCGAATGGCAGCGATTGAAGTTCCGGTTGAGCCACGCCGTCGGTACACGTTCATTTTTGATGCCGAGCAGCCGCTGGATCAGGACTTGCCTCTGACGATTGATCCGTCCGGCGTGCACATGCGGACAGATGGCCAGTATTATCTGGCGGGCTGCCCACCGACCATCAGCGGTGCTGATGATCCGGCTGTTGCTTATGATGATTTCGAAATCGACCACTCTCTGTGGGAAAACTATGTCTGGCCCATCATAGCCAACCGTGTTCCGCAGTTTGAAGCGATCAAGCTCACCAATACCTGGGTTGGACATTATGCGTTCAACACGTTGGATCAGAATGCGATCATCGGACCGCATACCAAGATCAGAAATTTTGTTTTTGCCAATGGGTTTTCCGGGCATGGGTTCCAGCAGTCACCTGCCATGGGGAGGGGTATTGCGGAATGGATCATCTATGGTGAATACAAGTCACTTGATCTTTCGCCCTTTGGTTATGAGCGAATAGAAACGCAAACCCCATTTGTTGAAAAGGCAGTGATATAATGAAACTTGTTCTTACAGGCGCAGCAGGAAGACTGGGTACGCAACTCCGTGAACCTCTGGCGCAAATGGCAGATAGTTTGGTTTCGACTGATATCGTTGATGATATTGGAGTGCTTAACGACGGTGAGACGTATATCAAAGCCGACCTTGCTTCTTTCGACGAGGTATACAAGGCCGTTGAGGGCGCAGACATGGTCATCCATTTCGGCGCTTTTGTGGATGAAGGTCCGTTTGAAAAGCTGCTGGGTCCGAATTTTGTAGGCTCATACAATGTCTGGGAATCCGCATTCAAACATGGCGCTCGACGCGTCATCTATGCAAGCTCAATTCACGCTGTTGGCATGTATCCGAAGAACGAGTTCATCGGCACTGATGTCCCTCACAGGCCTGACACGTTCTATGGCCTGGCGAAATGTTTCACTGAAGATTTGGGCAAAATGTATTGGGAAAAGCGCGGTCTCGAAAGCGTTCATTTGCGCATCCTGTCCTGTCTTGCCTATGAGGGCGTGAACAATGCCCGTGCGCTCGGCTCGTGGTTATCTTATGGAGACCTAATTCAATTGGTTAAGCGTGCCATTGAAACACCTGTAACCGGGTTCTCTATTATTTATGGTGTTTCAAACAATGACCGCGCCCCGGTCGATAATTCAAAAGCAAGCTTTTTGGGATATCGGCCAAAGGATAACGCGGAACAATATGCCGAAGAAGTTTTGGCCAACGAGCCGCAGATGAATCCACAGGATGCAGGTCATATGTGTCATGGTGGACCATTTGCCTCCATTCCTTTGGGCGAAGGGGCGGTTGCAAGCATGAACATTGTCACGGACGATAAGCAGGACTGAGGTAGAACTTTACTTGCATTTCCTGTAAAAAAGCATCATATCAGCCTTGGAAGATCGGTGATGGACGGGTTCCTTGCCCACCGGGTCAGGTCCGGAAGGAAGCAGCCCAGTCGAGATTTTCCCGGGTCATCTTTTCCGGTCTTCCACCTTTCCCCTGAAAAGTCAGAAAAAACACTGCGTGGATGATGTCAGCGCATGTCAAACGCGCTATAGTTTTTGTCGATGACAGATGCAGCTCAACCTTACCGCGTTCTGGCGCGCAAATACCGTCCGCATTCCTTTGAGGATATGATCGGCCAGGAGCCGATGGTGCAGACGCTATCCAACGCGTTCAAAACCGGTCGCATCGCGCAAGCCTACATGATGACCGGTGTTCGGGGTGTCGGGAAGACGACCACTGCCCGCATATTGGCTAGGGCACTCAATTACAAGACTGAGGCAATCGACCAGCCTACAATTGATCTATCGGAGGAAGGGGAACACTGCCGGGCCATTATCGAAGGCCGGCATATGGACATAATCGAGATGGATGCCGCCTCTCACACCGGTATTGATGACATTCGTGATCTGATTGAGTCCGCCCAGTACCGTCCGGCAACCGCTCGCTACAAGGTATACATCATTGACGAGGTTCACATGCTTTCCAAGAGTGCCTTTAATGGCCTTTTGAAAACGCTGGAAGAGCCTCCCGAACATCTCAAATTTATCTTCGCAACCACCGAAATACGTAAGGTTCCTGTAACAGTGCTTTCGCGGTGTCAGCGCTTTGACTTGCGCCGTATTGATGCAGGAGAACTGGCAGAATATCTCGGCAAGATTTGCGAAAAAGAGGGTGTTACCATTGAGCCAGATGCGCTCGCCCTGGTTTCGCGTGCAGCGGAAGGCTCTGCCCGGGACGCACTTTCGATGCTTGATCAGGCAATCGCCCACGGTTCCACTCAGGAAGGCGGTATTACTGCAGAAAGCATGCGTACCATGCTGGGTCTTTCTGACCGTGCCCGGATTGTGGACTTGTTTGAGCATGTGATGAAAGGTGAGGTCGCCGCTTCGCTGGCAGAAATCAAGGCGCAATACGATATCGGTGCTGAACCGCAGGTTGTGCTGAACGATCTTGCCGATTTTATCCACCTCGTTACCCGTCTCAAATATGTACCCGATGCTGAAAACGACCGCGGGCTTTCCGAGATTGAAAGAACAAAGGGCAAAGAATTCGCTGACCAGCTTTCGGTTCGCGTGTTGGGTCGAGCGTGGCAAATGCTGACCAAAGGTTTGACGGAAGTATCTGCATCTGAACGCCCGCTTGCGGCTGCTGAAATGGTTCTGATCCGCATGACTCATGCCTCCAGCCTCCCAACACCGGATGAACTGGTGAAAGACATGCAGGGTAAAGCATCTGCAAGAGCCGCACCTCTGGCGTCTCCTGCTGCATCACCCTCTGTATCTCCAAACGGTGGTGAGGCATCAGCCCATTCCTCTGCGCCAGTACAGCACGCAGAAACACCTCCTCAACCGACCATGAGTTCAGAAGTTTCTTCAGGTGGTCAGGTCTTGGCGATGGCTCAACCACAACCAGATCCTGTTGCTGGGAACAATTCTACAAACTCTGAATTTCGTGTTTTGAACACGTTTGATGAGCTGATATTTCTGGTTGAAGACAAACGCGATTTGTCGTTGAAGACCCAGATCAAGCGCCATGTCCGTCTGGTATCGTTTGTCGATGGTCGCATGGAAGTAAACCTGGTTGAAAACGCACCACGGGATTTTCTCCCGACATTGGGCAAGCGTTTGGAAGAGTGGACCGGCAAACGCTGGATGCTTTCAATAAGTCAGGAAGAGGGTGCCCCCACGCTTTCCGAAGTAGAACGGGCTGAAAGCGCGCAGCGAATGGACGACGCGAAAAGTGATCCGACTGTCGAGGCAATAATGAAACAGTTTCCCGGTTCGCGAATCGTCAATATTCGTGTACGGCAGGAAGAAACAGAAGAGACTTTGGAGCCAGCACCTGATGACGACGAGGATCAGGACGGTCTCGACGAGTTTTTTGAATAACGCACAAACAGCGAAAGTACGATTATGAAAGATATCATGGGCCTGATGAGCAAGGCCAAAGAGATGCAGGAAAAAATGCAGTCCATGCAGGAAGAGCTTCAAACGCTCGAAATGGATGGCACCTCCGGTGGTGATCTGGTGAAGGTCACACTGAATGGCAAAGGCCAGATGACAGGTCTGTCGATTGACCCAAGCCTGATGAAAGAAGGTGAAGGTGAAATCCTTGAAGACCTGATTGTTGCAGCTCACTCTGATGCCAAGGGCAAGGTCGAAGAAGAAACCGCCCGCCGTACCCAGGAATTGACCGCCGGTCTGCCTATCCCGCCCGGCATGAAACTGCCTTTCGGCTAAGCATCTACCATGGTGCAACGCGTTACCGGACCGGAAATTGAGGCGTTGATCCAGCTTTTGGCAAAGCTGCCAGGGCTTGGACCTCGTTCGGCTCGTCGTGCTGCATTGCATTTGATCAAGAAGAAAGATCAGGTGCTCCGTCCTCTCGCGCATGCTGCAGCTGAAGCGGCGGAAAAGGTGAGCGAATGCCAACTATGTGGTAATGTAGATACCGCCAATCCTTGTACAATTTGCCTTGATTCAAAGCGGGATCGAAACACGATTGTGGTCGTGGAAGATGTGGCAGATCTATGGGCGTTGGAACGCGCGCAGGCTGTTAATTCTCTTTATCATGTATTGGGCGGAACGCTTTCACCGCTTGATGGGGTTGGACCGGAAGATTTGAGCATCGATGGCTTGATCAACCGGGTTTCAGAACCATTAGGTGTTGATGAAGATGGGAACCCCAGAAAACGGGAAGTTATTCTGGCCGTTAACGCGACAGTTGAAGGTCAAACAACCGCCTACTACATCACCGAACGCCTAGATGGTTTGGATGTAAAAGTCACCCGCCTAGCTCACGGCGTGCCTGTGGGCGGAGAACTCGATTACCTGGACGAAGGTACGCTTTCTGCCGCGATCAAAAGTCGGAGCGATTTTTAGTCAGCAACGCGACCCGAAGGTAACAAGACATTTTGTGCCTTTCAAAACACCCTTGCCGACCTCCACAGTACCCTTCGCAACACCCACTGCGGTATGACCGACCCCTTTGGCGGTACCGACCACGACACCGCCAGCGCCTTTTTTGGATTCTTTTCGGAACGCCTTTGCACCTTTGTCCAAGCCATTGCCAGTCTCATCGATGCCATTGACCACGCCGGTTCCTACTTCTTCGCCACCTTCTACAACGCCTTCTACAGGGTCAGGCCCTTTGAAAAAGCTGTCTGATGCGATTGCTTGCTGGGCCAATGCAAACAGGGTAGCCGTTGCAACGAGGGTTACTATTGTCTTTTTCATGGATGTGCCTCCTGTAGTTCAACACTATCAAACTGATGCGAATGAAATGGCGTTCGCTTGATCCAATATGTCAGGTCGTCTTGGTAATTTTTTGACCGTTAAGACGATTGGGATCACAAAAATAGCAAAAACCTTGTTTGGCCCCTTTTCACGACCCCCCAAAGCAGGGCTCTATTTGAGCTAGGAATATGAAAATAAAGACATTTTTCAATTAACCCTTAATAAACTGGTAACCATTATGTTTATGGAGCGAGTTTTGCAACTGGGGTGCAGAATGGAATACGGCCAAGATATTTTTCTCAGTACTATTGATGAGCTGTCCGAAGCCATTGTCATTTATGACAAGGACGACAATTTTGTAGCCTGCAACCGGGCCAATCACGACCTGTATCCACATTTGTCTCCGCTTTATAAGAAGGGGAGTACACTCACCGACATCCTGAAGCTGGCCTATGCCCAGGGGCAATGGAAATCAGAATTCAGAGACGAGGAAGAGTTTGTTGAATCCCGTATCAGTGAACATTGGTTACCATTTCACGAGACAGAACAACACCTGGCTGATGGTCGATGGTTGCTGGTCAGAAACAAACGGCTTGAAAATGGCCTGTTTATCGGGATGCGCACAGATATCACCGAGATGAAGCGCCGCGAAGAGGAACTGCTTGAGGCTCAAAACCGCGCCGAAGCTGCTGACCGGGCAAAGTCTGAATTTCTTGCGAATATGAGCCACGAGATCCGGACTCCCATGAATGGCGTAATGGGCATGGCTGAATTGTTGGCAAGCACGGACCTTGACCCAAAGCAAGCCATGTTCACCGATGTCATTGTTAAATCGGGATCATCTCTTTTGACGATTATCAATGACATCTTGGACTTCTCCAAGATTGACGCGGGTCAGATGGAACTTGACCCCGGACCTTTTCAACTTGCCGAGGCAATTGAAGATGTGGCGACACTGGTGTCCTCCAAAGTCGCTGAGAAAGATCTTGAGCTGATTGTTCGTGTAGACCCGCAACTACCGAAGATGATTGTCGGTGATGTTGGCAGGATTCGTCAGATCATTACAAATCTCATGGGTAATGCAGTCAAGTTCACAGAAAAGGGCCATGTCTATGTCAACGTGGAGGGCAGCGTTTTTGAAGAAGACGAAACACCGTACACCAAACTGAAATTCTCAGTTGAAGATACCGGTGTGGGTATTCCCGAGGACAAATGTGACACGGTCTTTCAGAAATTTTCCCAAGTCGATACTTCCGCAACTCGCAAACACGAGGGCACCGGCCTTGGCCTTTCGATCAGCTCATCTCTCGTTAAACTAATGGGGGGCGAAATTGGGGTGCAGAGTGTTGTGGGACAGGGCTCGACTTTCTGGTTTGAAGCAACTTTTCCGGTTCATGATGATATTGCTTCAGAACGCATTATCCCGGGAGACCTTTCCGGTTCTCGCGTTCTGATAATTGATGATAATGCTGTCAATCGGGCAATTCTCACCGAGCAAATGAATGCGTGGAGATTTGACAATGCTGCTGCATGCAGTGGGGCAGAAGGTCTAGAAGTAATGCGTGCTGCTGCGGCCAACGGCATCCGGTTGGACCTTGTTGTACTGGATTACCAGATGCCCGGCATGGATGGTGCTCAGGTCCTTAGAATCATGCGATCAGAAGAAGGGTTGGCTGACATCCCAGTTGTGATGCTCACTTCTGTAGACAGTTCTGAAACCAATCAGGAGCTCAGCAGGTTGGGTGCAGAAGCCAATCTTACAAAGCCGGCACGCTCATCATTGCTGCTGGAAACAATGCTTCAGGTGATGGCGAACGATCAGGCGAACCTTGCATTAAAAAACAGCGATGTCCCGGCGGACGATCCTGCATCATCAGTCAAATCGCCAGAAAGCCGCCCGGCCAGTGACCGACAGATCGAGACAAGGCCACTTGAGATCTTGGTTGCTGAAGACAATCAGGTGAACCAAATCGTTTTCGAGCAAATCTTGGAAGAATGCGATCTACACTACAGGATAGTGGAAAATGGACGACTTGCATTGGCGGCATTCAAGGTTCAAACGCCAAAGATGATCCTTATGGATGTTTCAATGCCGGAAATGAACGGCAAGGAAGCCACCATCGCGATTCGTAAATATGAGCAGGAAAACGATCTGACGAGAACTCCGATCATCGGCGTCACTGCCCACGCGCTAAAGGGTGATATGGAATCGTGTATTGAAGCCGGAATGGACGATTATTTGTCAAAACCGGTGTCGCCAAACAAACTCAAACTGAAGATCGAGCAGTGGCTCAAACTGGACTTGGAAACTGCGGCTGCAGGCTAGTTTCCTCATCTATTGCTGCTTTCGCACTTCCAAACAGGCGTTTCATGAAGAGGTGAGGGCTTATGCTGCCATCACCTTTTCAAGCACAGCATCAAATCGTTCAACGGCACCATCAACATCCTGCAACTTGTCAATGCCAAAGAGGCCTATGCGGAAAGATTTGTAGTCCTGTCCCTCGTCACACATCAATGGCACCCCGGCAGCAATCTGCATGCCATTGGCCGCAAACTTCTTGCCGTTCTGAATTTCAGGGTCGTCTGTGTAGCTCACCACCACACCTGGCGCATGGAAACCTTCCGCTGCCACACTTTTAAAGCCCGCACCCTCAAGCGAAGCACGAATGCGGGAACCAAGTTCAAACTGGTTTTCCTTGATTTTGGAGAAACCGTATTCCTTCGTCTCCATGACAATGTCACGGAACCGCTTCAGTGAGTCAGTTGGCATGGTCGCATGATAGGCATGGCCACCATTCTCATAAGCCTGCATGATGTCGAACCATTTTTTCAGGTCACAGGCAAAAGATGTGCTTTGCGTGTCGGCCATGACGGCCATTGCTTTTTCGCTTAGCATCACAATGCCTGCAGCTGGCGATGCTGACCACCCCTTTTGTGGTGCGCTGATCAAAACATCTACACCACAGGCTTTCATATCGACCCAGATACAGCCTGAAGCGATGCAATCCAGAACAAAAAGGCCTCCGTGCTCATGAACTGCATCCGCTGCTGCCTTGATGTATTCATCCGGCAACATCATGCCAGCTGAAGTTTCGACATGCGGCGCAAAAACGACTTCAGGTTTTTCTTCGCGAATGCGGGCCACGAGATCTTCGATCGCTGTTGGAGCGAAAGGCGCTTGGGTGTTGTCCATACCGCGTTGTGCTTTCATCACGGTTGATGTTGCAGGCATGTCGCATGCGCCAAAAATCTGTGTCCAGCGGTAGGAGAACCAGCCATTGCGAACAATCATTGTGTTCTTGTTTGTCGCAAATTGTCGGGCCACAGCCTCCATGCCAAACGTACCGCCACCTGGAATGAGAGCGATGCCGTCAGCATTGTAAACTTCTTTCATCGCACCTGAAATATCACGCATGACACCCTGGAATTCCTGAGACATATGATTAAGCGAGCGGTCTGTGAAAACGACAGAATACTCAAGCAAACCATCAGGGTCGATATCAGTGCGCAGGGCAGGCATTTCTTTTACTCCGTGAAAAAATTGATGATAATTTCATATCATTGGTTTGTGGCAGCACAATTACAAAAAAGTGTGACTTGTTGTCCGTAGTGCTCAAAGTTGTAAATTCTGTAAACGAAAAACAGGGCCGGAGCCCTGTTTTTTTAATAGGAGATGCACGGGCCAGACAAACTCCAACCCGTGCATGCCAGCCTTATGTAAATTCTGGGTAAGCTTCCACACCAACCTCAGCTTTGTCGAGGCCGAGTGCTTCGTGTTCTTCAGACGCCCGGATACCTATAGTGACCTTCAGGATTGTCCAGAGGATCGCAGAAGCAACCACTGTGAACACACCGTATGCCAAGATACCGACAATCTGAGTGCCCAGGCTTGCATCGCCATTTGAGAAGACAACTGCGATCGTGCCCCAGATACCTGCAATCAAGTGAACCGGGATAGCGCCGACAACGTCATCGATTTTGAACTTGTCGAGCATCGGTACTGAGAAGACCACGATAGCACCACCAACACCACCGATAAGGATCGACGCAAATGCGCTTGGTGCGAGAGGTTCAGCAGTAATCGATACAAGACCGGCCAATGCGCCATTAAGAGCCATGGTGACATCGATCTTTTTGTAGACGATTTGCATCAGGATGATGGCAACCACAACACCACCTGCAGCTGCGAGGTTTGTGTTCGCAAAGATGCGGGATACGTCAGAAACATCGGCGTTGGTACCCATGGCAAGCTGCGATCCGCCATTAAAGCCGAACCAACCGAGCCAAAGGATGAATGTACCCAATGTTGCAAGCGGAATATTTGAACCCGGCATAGGTACAACACGGCCATCTTCAGTGTATTTTCCTTTACGGGCACCGAGGATGATTGCGCCAGTCAGAGCAGCCCAGCCACCAACTGAGTGAACGATTGTTGAACCGGCAAAGTCAGAAAAGCCCATCTCTGAGAGCCAGCCGCCGCCCCACTGCCAGGAGCCGGAAATCGGGTAAAGCACGCCAGTCAAGACAGCAACGAAGATGAGGAACGGCCAAAGCTTGATACGCTCAGCAACGGTGCCTGATACAATAGAAGCAGTTGCCGCACAGAAGACCATCTGGAAGAACCAGTCTGATGCAACCGAATAGTCACCCTCATTCGCCTCACCTGCACCAGGCCAGCTGTATGGGGCAAAGGTTCCGATATAGCCGTTCACGTCGGTGTACATAAGCGAGTAACCGCAGACCCAGAACATGATACCGGCGATTGAGTACAATGCGATGTTTTTGAGGCATTGCATCGAAACGTTTTTTGAACGCACAAGACCTGCTTCCAACATGGCAAAGCCAGCGGCCATAAACATGACCAGGAAGCCGCCCATAAGGAACAGGACTGTATTAAAGATAAAGGCTGTTTCGCCCTGAACACTTTCGAGTGTTACCTCTTGTGCTAATGCAGGACTGCTTGCCATCATGGCTGCAGCGGTCAGGAGCATCAGCTTTTTGTTTTTCATAAACATGATATTTTCCCTGAGATTAATGTGTTGCCTACAGCGCGTCAGCACCAGACTCTCCGGTCCGGATACGTACTGCTTGTTTTAGGTCGTAAACGAAGATTTTGCCGTCACCGATCTGTTCGGTGCGGGCTGCTTCTGTAATCGCTTCAACTGCTTTGTCAGTGATTGCTTCGTCGACTGCGAGTTCGATCTTGATCTTTGGCAGGAAGTTGATTGCGTATTCTGTGCCACGATAAATCTCGGTATGGCCCTTTTGCCGTCCATACCCTTTGACCTCGCTGACCGTAAGCCCCTCGACGCCGACTTCGCCAAGCGCCTTGCGAACTTCATCAAGTTTGAACGGCTTGATGATCGCCATGATAATATTCATGCTTGATCCCTTGTTTTTACTTTTATGTTTTAGCGTCCGGAGGATTTTGAATAGTTCCAGCCTGCACCCAAACGCCGCCCGAGTTTTTCCTAGCGGGGTGGAGGTGCAGCGTCTGCTGCTAGTTTTTTCAAGATGTGTTGCAAAAAACGCAACGCTCGACTAAAACGGCGGGAAACTGGGGAGAGTCATGCGTCATCTGTTACCGTATAAATATGTAGAAGAAATCGCCAAGGCGGGTTCAATTCGAAAAGCTGCCGAGGTTTTGGCGATTACGCCGTCTGCTTTGAACCGAAGATTGCTGGCGATAGAAGACGAGTTGGGCGTCCAGATTTTTGAGAGATTGGCTGTTGGTGTTCGCCTTAATACGGCAGGCGAATTGCTGCTCAAGCACATTCGTAATCAGATGTCTGACCTTGAGCGCGTCCGGTCACAGATAGCTGATTTATCCGGCCAACGGCGGGGTAGTGTGGCTATTGCCTGCAGTCCGGAATTGACAGGCGGATTTCTTCCCCAACAAGTACAAGCCTATCAAAGCGAATTCCCGGGAGTGAACTTTACGATCAACCGGCGGTTCCGCGATGACATCGAAATGGCTCTGACAGAATTTCAGTCCGATGTTGCCTTTGTCTTCGAGCCCTTGAAGCTCGCAGACTTCCAAACGGTTCATACAATGCAGCAGCAAATCCTGTGCATGATGGAGCCGGATCATCCTCTCGCTGGAAGAGATTCTCTGAGATTGTATGAATGTGCAGAATTTCCATTGCTCCTGCCGGAAACTTCATGGGGCATTCGACATCTTCTGGACCAGTCAGCCGTGCGACTGGGCTTGAACCTCCGGTCGGTCATTCAATCTGATGCGAGGGAATTCCTTCGAGATTACAAAAGGCAATATTTACAGCTTTCGTTTGAGATTCCGATCAATGCTGAGCGGGCAACCGAAGGCGGACGTCTGGTTGCAGTACCGCTCAACACGATTGATGTACCCGCCGGAAACATATTTGTAGGGCACTTGAAAGGGCGAACCCTACCGGTATCGGCCGCACGCTTCCTCGAACAAGTGACCACAGAGATGGCCAACCGGTTTGATGTGGAATAAAAATTATCCAAATCGCTTTTGAACTTCAGCGACAATTTCGTCTGAACCAAACCGCATCGGGTCCACACATGGCAGACCATGCTCTTCGCCGGTTTTTGCAAGATAGGCTTTTGCTTCATCCTCACCCAGTGCGGCTGTGTTCACACAGATACCAACGCATTGTGTATCCGGGTTGGTCAACTGCCCTAGCGAAGTCGCCATATCAATCACTTGCTGGATAGTTGGCAGAGGTGTTTGCACGCCGCGCATGGTGGTGCGTGTCGGTTCGTGGCAAACACCAAATGCATCCGGTTGGGAACCGTGTAAAAGTCCAAGCGTAACACCGGAAAATGCCGGATGGAAAAGCGAGCCTTGTCCTTCAATCACCTGCCACATGTCGTCATCGCAGTCTGGGGTGAGCCATTCGGCAGCGCCCGAGATAAAATCAGCCACTACAGCATCCAGCGCAACGCCGCGTTCTGCAATCAGTTTCCCGGTCTGACCCGTCGCGCAGAATTCCGCCTTCATGCCGGCAGCTTTCATGTCGCGCTCGATGCAAAGCGCCGAGTATTTCTTGCCAACCGAGCAATCCGTACCAACAGCCAACAGACGCTTGCCTTTGCGCTTGGTGCCTTTGCCGGTAGCAAAAGCCACATCTGAATGGCGCAGGTCATGCAGTGTGGCACCGTTCTTTTCGGCAGCTTCCGCGATTGCGGGGATCGAACCAAGGCGCACATGAAGACCGCACGCCACATCCATGCCCGCATTGATTGCAGCGACAATGTAGTCGATCCAGGTGTCTTTCAGCATCCCGCCGGAATTTACCGCCCCAACAACAAAGGTTTTTGCGCCGGCGGCAACACCTTCTTCAATGTTCATGTCCGTGACACCGAGATCAGCATTGCAGCCTTCAAGGCGCATCTGGCCGACGACCTGATCGGGTCGCCAATCAACCACGCCTTGGGCAGTCTTGGCTGCTAACATGTCAGGCACATCGCCAATGAAGAGTAGGTAAGGTTTTTTCAAAGACATGAAACTCAATCCCCATGTGGAATTTCAACTGCCGAACGTAACCACGGATTTAATTGTGAGACAAATTGCCAGATTGGCCTATTGATGGTGCCAGAAATGAAGTCAAACATAAACATAAGCGCAGGTTGTCGTCCCTGCGAGTTTTTCAGATCCCTGCTGGCGGATTTCAATCCGCACATTTGCCATGCGTTTGCCGTTGGACTGGATGATCGCTTCAGCTTCAATCATGCCTTTGGAAAGGGGGCGCATAAAATGAGTGGTCATATCGACTGTTGTCATGATCCGTTGTTCTTCGTTATGGGCAAACAAAGCCATGACTCCAACCGTATCGGCAATCGCAGCGATAGACTGCCCGCAAACAATATCGCCCGTCCGCATCACAAAATCGGTTGCCGGTATTTCAAACCGTGCCCCGGTATCAGTGATCTCGACCGGATTGATCTCCAACTGTTGAACCATGGGAGCAAAAACCGTGGTGCGCATGGCGCGCAGGTCTTCGATGCTCAATCCTTTGTTCATTTTGCGTCCTTGATCAACTTCTCAATCGGATCGTAGCCTAAAGGTCCATGTGTAGGCAGATGCCCAGCAAATATTTTCCAAAGAAACGTGGACAGTCGTTTTTCTTCGTCGTACCCGGGGCCTGTCCGATCGAGGTCTATTAGATATTCCTCGAGGTGTTTCAGTTTGTCGAAGGCTTCGTCATTTGAAATTGCTCCACTTTGAAGCGTGAAATGAATTCTATTTGCCAGCAACGCAAGTGAAAATAGGATCCTACCATATTGATGGTTATCGGTAATACCGTTTCTAAAAGCGTAGAAGCCCTCATTTCCAGCACTTCCTCCTTCAAAAAGTGACCGAAATCCATCCACATTAAGCATCTGTTCAATTGTATCTTGATCTGAATGTAAATCATCCCGCCCACCGTGTCTGCTTACCCACAAAATCGACAAGGCAAGTTCTCTTTTTGTTAGATTATAAAATTCTAACAGGTTTTTCCGAAGCATTTTGTGCTGGCGATCATCTTTATCTTTTGACAATGCCCAAAGAAACAAGCCAATCGTTACTACGCCCAACAACGCCTCAGAGGCCGATAAAATTTTTGCTACCGATGAAACTGGTGTCAAATCACCATAACCAAGTGTTGTGATCGTAATTATGCTAAAATAAAAACAGTCCAAAAAAGAAGCTTCTTTTGTCTGTGCGAACCCTTGATGAATCCAAAAAAACAAAGCAAAAGCCATAATTATCAATAAATAGACCGCGCCATACTTGGCAGGTGTATTGATAGCTTTCAGATATTTCACTCTACCGCCTTCAGTTTCGGGCGTTTCTCACTTTCAACGGTACCCGGCTCTTCAAACTCCAGCTCGGTGATTTTGGTACCGCGTTTGGTGACTTTTTCTGTTGAGATCAGAATATCGCCCACATCTTTTTGCGCCTGACGGAAATGATTATCGAGCTTGCGAACACGATCATCCAACCGCCCGACATCTTCTATCAGTGTAACAATCTCACGCTGGATCAAATGGGCCTGTTCGCGCATGCGTACATCTTTCAGTACCGATTGCATGACCTGGATTGAAAGCATTAGAAGGGAAGGTGATACAATGACCACGCGTGCTTTGTGTGCCTTCTGCACCAGGCTTTCAAAATTCTCATGAATTTCCGCAAAGATCGATTCTGACGGCACGAACATGAAGGCCATATCCTGTGTCTCGCCCTTCAAAAAATATTTTTCTGAAATTGCTTTCAGGTGAACTTCCACATCGCGCTTGAAGGCCTGTGCAGCAATCTTTGCCTGTTCGGGTGTTTCAGCTTCCCGAATTCGGTGCCAGCTTTCAAGCGGGAATTTGGCATCAATCACCAGGGGCGGCGTATCGTTGGGCATGTGAATGATGCAGTCTGGCCGCGAATTGTTCGAGAGCGTTGCTTGAAATTCATACGCTCCGTGCGGCAAGCCATCTTGCACGATCTGCTGCATGCGCCCTTCACCAAATGCGCCACGGGTCTGCTTGTTTGACAGGATGTTCTGGAGTTCCACTACCTGACCGGCAAGCCCCATGATGTTGTTTTGTGCGGTATCAATCACCGCAAGGCGTTCCTGAAGTTTTGTCAGACTTTCCTGTGTGTTTTTGGTAGTTTCCGAAATCGATTGGCCAATGCGCCCGGACATGCCTTCAAGACGTTCATTGACTGCGCGCATCATGTCTCCCTGACGGGTAGAGAAAATTTCGCTCATCGTTTGCATGCGGCCTGTGAGTTCATTTTGGCTCGCCACCAACTCCGCCATTTTCGCTTCCGCTTCGCGAGCGCGCTCAAGGGCTGCGGCCTCCCTCGCCGCACGCGCTTTGGCCGCTTTGCCTGATGTATAAATTAAGTAGAAGCCCAAAAGTACCAGAGCCAGGACGCAGGCAACGATTATGTTGCCGAGTGAAAACCCTTTCTGTCCAAACGTCAGGACAGTCTGGTTGAAAAAGGCGTTGAGTTCGTCGCTTGCAGTCATTGAGTAACTGTAACCGATTCCAGTCAGAGTAAAAAGAACAAAACAGGAATAAAGACAGGTTGGGGAAAATGTTTGACCCGCCACATTCAAACGCCTATGTCAGCCCCATGGCAAAGCGAGATATCATCACTATTCCCGACGCAAAACTGCGCGAACTGTCCCAACCAGTGGGCCAAATCACGCCTGAACTTCTTGCATTGCTCGATGATATGGCTGAGACCATGTATGCGGCACCGGGGATTGGTCTTGCAGCAATTCAAATCGCAGAGCCTGTCCGCGCATTGGTGGTCGACTGCAATTATCGTTCGAAAAAAGAAGCAGAAGACGGCGAGGTCACACGCGATGCCGAGCCGGATGAAGAAACCAAAAATCCGATCTTCATGATTAACCCTGAAATTGTCAGTTTTTCTGAGGCGCCATCAACCTATGAAGAAGGGTGTCTTTCGATTCCCGACTATTATGCTGAAGTTGAGCGCCCGGCATCCTGTGTTGTCAAATATCTGGACCGGGAAGGCGCAGAACAAGTGCTGGAAGCAGATGGACTTCTCTCTACCTGTGTTCAGCACGAAATGGATCATCTTGATGGAAAACTGTTCATTGATCTGTTGTCCAAACTCAAGCGGGATCGTGTGATCAAGAAATTCACCAAGATTGCCAAGCAAAGTGGAACGCTGCCAGACAAACGCATGATTGGATAAGCCATGGCTCTGCGCATTGTCTTCATGGGAACACCTGAGTTCTCCGCTCCGGCCTTGCAAGCACTTGCAGATGCCGGACACGAGATTGTTGCATGCTATTCGCAACCGCCCAGACCGGCTGGTCGACGAGGCCTGGAGTTAAAAAAATCTCCGGTGCATGAAAAGGCAGAAGCTCTTGGCATTCCGGTTTTCACGCCTGAAAGTCTTAAGGGCGAAGCAGAGCAAGCAGAATTTGCTGCCCATAAAGCTGATGTCGCTGTGGTGATCGCCTACGGGCTGCTCTTGCCAAAAGCGATCCTCGAAGCACCAACACATGGTTGCTATAATGGACATGCTTCACTGCTTCCCCGTTGGCGGGGTGCGGCTCCGATCCAAAGAGCGATTATGGCAGGTGATACGGAAACCGGCGTTGGCATCATGAAAATGGATGTGGGTCTGGATACGGGTGATGTGGCGCTTGAAGAGCGGGTCCCGATCGATGAGAACATGGCTGCTGGTGAGTTGCATGACGTGCTATCAGCAATAACAGCTGATCTAATGGTTCGAGCTATGGATAGGTTGGAAAAGGGCGAACTATCTCTTACGCCTCAATCAGATGAGGGCATTCTTTACGCAAAGAAAATCGTCAAGGATGAAACGCGGATTAACTGGTCGAAACCTGCGAAGGAAGTTCACAACCACATTCGCGGCCTTTCGCCTTTCCCGGGCGCCTGGTGCGAGATGATGATTGGCGGCAAGCCGCAGCGTGTGAAAGTGCTTTCAAGCGAGCTCGGTGAGGAAAATGGCGAGCCGGGCGCGATGCTAGACAATGAACTGACGATTGCTTGTGGTGACGGAGCGGTGCGGTTGATAAAGGTGCAGCGGGCAGGAAAACAGGCCCAATCAGCAGATGAGTTCTTGCGCGGCAACTCTATAGAAGCAGTTCTTTAATGCCGCGCTACAAGCTCACCATAGAATATGATGGTACGCCCTATTATGGCTGGCAGCGGCAGGACCGGCTTGCCTCTGTGCAGCAGTCAATTGAAGAGGCAATGCAGAAATTCGCGCAACATGACGTGAGCGTGTTTGCTGCTGGCCGCACGGACACCGGCGTTCATGCGCTGGGGCAGGTAATCCATGTTGATCTGGAGCGCGACTGGAAACCGGAAAAGGTGCAGGAGGCGACAAACGGATTGCTGAAACTCGAAGGGCATCCAATATGCGCCATTGATGTGGCGAAGGTAGACGAAAATTTCGATGCCCGGTTTTCCGCTGTACAACGCCACTATCGCTATCGCATCATAAACCGGATTGCTCCGCTAACCGTTGAGCTTGATCGTGCGTGGTGGATCCGTTTTCCTCTCAATGTGGAGGCAATGAATGACGCGGCACAGGCGTTGGTCGGTCATCATGATTTTACGACCTTCCGCTCAACCGATTGTCAGGCCAAGTCGCCAATGCGGACGGTCGATCTTCTTGAAGTGAGGCGGGTCAACGAAACCGAGATCGAAATCATTGCGAAGGCCCGTTCGTTCCTGCACAACCAAATCCGTTCCTTTGCCGGCTCGTTGAAACTGGTGGGAGACGGTAAATGGACGAAGCAGGATTTGGTCAATGTCCGCGATGCGCTTGACCGAAAACGCTGCGGGCCGGTCGCCCCTGCCTGCGGGCTCTATCTGACACGGGTGGATTATCCGGACAGTGTTTGAGCAGAAAGTTTAGTCGGTGCAACCCCGTATGTCTGTGTGAAGGCCCGAGTAAATGCGTCGCCACTTCCATACCCAAACTTGCGAGCGGTTTCTTTGACCCTTGCTCCGCTCATCAGCGCGTTACGAGCAAGCGTCATGCGCCATTGTCGCAAATATGAAATGGGTGAAACACCAAGGGTGGACTGAAACGTTTCCATGAACTGGGACCGTGATTGCGCAGATAGCGAAACCAGATCATCCAGTTTCCAGAGTCTCCCCGGTTCATCGTGGATTGCAACCAGAACCGGACTGAGGTTTGGATCAGCCAAACCTGCCAGTAGGCCGGTTTCATATTCTCGTGTTTCGATTTGTTTGCGCAATACGCTAACCAACAGAAATTCGCAAAGTCTGTCGATGGCTATTTGGCCTCCGCATCGGGGCGTATTGATTTCCGATGCAATCAATTGAGCCAAGGCACGCAATTCATCTGACGTAGTCAAATCTATTGTCATCTCCACAGGCAGGGCCATTAATATTGGATTGGAATTTCCACCATAGTCAATTTTGGCCATTGCAAGTGAACCGCGTCCAAAACTCGAATTTGCTGTCCCAGAGAATGCAAGCCAGAGACCTTTGGGATTTTCAGCTTCGCCATCGATGCACAAATTTGCTTCTGTGGAATCAGTTGCGGGACGGGTTTTTATTTCAAATTGAGAAACAAGGCTTGAAAGTCTGTCGATGCGCGTCATTTTGGAATAATGATCAGAAAAATTGGAATTAATGCTACCATAAATCCGATATGTCAGAATGACAACATCAATTAACAACGGAATCCCTCCAATGCTATTGCCCAGAAAAAAAGTTCCTGATCTGAAATTGCCGCTTGTTGCAGGCGGTGAATTTGATCTTTCAACCGAAGCCAGCGAGCGCGGTACAGTTGTATGTTTTTATCGCGGTCTGCATTGCCCGATCTGTGCAAACTATCTGACCGAGTTCGAAAAACGCGTACCCGAATTTGCAGAGCGTGGTGTTGGAGCAATCGCGGTAAGTTCAGATGGCGAAGAACGCGCAGCAGAAATGGCCAAGAAGGTTGAAGCCAAGAACCTGAGGTTCGCTTACGATCTTGATCTCAAAAAGGCCAAGGAATGGGGCCTGTACATCTCCACATCACGCGGTACGACTTCGATTGGACTTGAAGAGCCGGCACTATTTTCAGAGCCAGGCCTTTTCATGGTCACTCCGGAACAAACTCTGTATTACGGTTCTGTCCAGACCATGCCTTTTGTCCGCCCCCATTTCTCCGAATTGGTTGCCGGGCTCGATTTTGCGATCCCGAACAATTATCCCGCTAGGGGAGAATATACCGGCGAGGTTTAATCTCGTTCAGGACCTGAAGACTGGGGCGTGGCCCGTCCGGGAAACCGGGCGGGTCTTTTTCTTATTTGAATGTCACTGAGTACTGGCAACACATCCAAAAACGCAGCCGCCTCGCCGGAATATCGTCATAGGCTCTCGAACTTTCGCGCAGTGCCTGCTCTTTGGTGATGCCGATGTCTCGCAACAAATCATCATCCAATTCAGCCAAGTGCTTGCGTTCTTCCCTGACCTGGTCGCGCAAGTCGCCAAGCCTTTGATGTTCTCTCAACCACTCTGCCAACCATTTGAACACTGAGAAGCGTTGGGTCTGGGTAATTTGATGAGCCATGTTCGTCTCCAGTAGGTGTGTTTCTAATTTCATGCTGGAAACATAAGTGTGTTTAAGGTATAAGAAAAACGAATGTTTATTATGTTACCTATAAGAGAGTGTTATGAACTTAATTACCCGTGACATTGATGTGGCATTGCTGCGAACATTTGTTTCGGTTGTGGATGCAGGTAGCATGACCGGTGCAGCAAATGCTCAGAACCTGACACAGGCGGCAGTTAGCCAGCAGATCAAACGCCTCGAAGATCTCTTTCGTGATCAGTTGTTTGATCGCAGTCAACGGCAGGTGAGACTTACATCAACAGGCCAACGGCTTCTTTCTCATGCGAAGCGGTTGGTTACTTTAAATGACGAAGTCTGGTCAGCCATGACCGCGCCTGAGTTTGATGGTGAAGTTAATATGGGCGTGCCGCATGATATTTTCAAACCATTCATGCCTAGCATTTTGCGGGCTTTCAGTAAGGCTTGCCCCAATGTGAATCTGGTTCTGCACAGTAGCCCCACATCCACATTGTTGGAAGGCTTGCACGCAGGTGAACTCGACGTTGTACTGACGACTGAGCCGATGCCGGGCAAGGAGATGCTTCTTGCAGACAGTCTTGTTTGGGCCGGCGTGAAAGGCGGTCTGGCATACTCGCAAAACCCGCTTCCGGTTGCTCTGGGTCATGATGAATGCGCGTTCAAGGAATATGCTTTGCAAGCGCTATCTGCGGAGGGAATTGACTGGAAGCTTTCCTGTCACGTAGGCAGCAATGATCCGATTGTCGCATTGCTTGAAGCAGATCTGGGGGTTGCCCCCTTTATGGCGCATACGGTGCCGGAAGGTCTCGAGATCGTTCCGTATGATCGTTTGCCTGGCCTGCCGCCATTTTACATCAACATGTATCTCAAGGCTGGAATGAATGATCCTGCAACATTGGAGCTGGCGCAGCACATAAGGGCAGAGTTCGCCTCCAGATATTCTGCCGCAGCTTGAAATTGGGAAGATCTAGGCGGATCAGACTGCGGTTTTGCTACCCACTGACCGTTGAGAGTTAGATAATTTCGAACGCATCTTCTGGGTATACATGTCCATATCTGCAGTTCTGATCAGTTCCGACAAATTCTCACCGTCGGTTGGGTAAGACGCACGTCCAAGACTGGCAAATATGTCGTGGCGCTGAGCCCCGATCTGAATTGGGTTTTCAACTGCTGCTCGCAGTCTTGCGGTCTGACTGATCAATACAGAGGTATCGACAGGGGCTGAGAGAAGAACCACAAATTCATCGCCCCCCAATCGAGCCACATGGTCTCCTGATCTGGCGGCATCGTCTAGACGTTTAGCAACTGTCTTGAGTATCTTGTCACCGGCTTCATGACCGTAATCATCGTTGACTTTCTTGAATCCATTCAAGTCCATATACAAAATTGAAAATGAGGAATTGGATGCCTCTGCCTCTTTAAGGGCTTCCTCCACTTGCATCTCAAAAAAACGCCTATTTCCGATTTCCGTTAATGGGTCGATACTCGCCCAATTTTCAAACAGTTTTCTATCGTGGTCCAAAGCGTCGTGGAGTTCCTCATTGGTCTTTTGCAAATATGTCAGTGCCATCACAATTGTGAGGAACAATGTTCCCATCAAAAAGATTGAATTGGCGACTGTGCTTGCAGTTGATGTGTAATCCGGTAGCTCAATACCGAAGGTCCGTGTGGCAATGTCCATAAGAAGAGGGGTGATAAACGTAAAGGTGCCAACGGCAATGGCTTCGTTGCGTGGCGAAATGCAAAAGCAAACCACCAGTGGTGCAACGAGAAAAGGCGTTGCATGCGATTCTACAAAGCCCCCACAGAAAATCACGGATAACATGGTGCTGGCTGAAACCGTGAAATTCGTGACAGACCTTGAATAGACGTTATGTCCTCTTTCAACAAACCAAGCAGATAAAATGAGTAAGCCCACCAAAACGCCTACAAATGGCACGAGAATAAGCTTGGTCTTGGTCTCAAGGAACGGGGTGCCTGGAAACAGCACGATCACATGAACCGCAACCAGCATTGTCGCGAAAGCTCGGCCCAAAGTGGATAAGAAAACAGCTCGATAGAACTCTACAGTCTTCTCACCATAGTGGTGCTCTAAATTGGCTTTGTCAGCTCTAAGGAAACCAAAAACTTGCAATATTTTGCCCGCCCAAAATATTTTATGCCGAATCATCAGCATGTATCATCAAAATTTCCCAGCTGATCGAATAATGCCAACTAAGTGCATGAATGTGTAGACGGTTTCCCTTGCTAATCCCCAGCTAGTTTTGGTCGCTGTCAAGTTACCAAAGGGTTTCTTTTGCGCGGCCCTCCCACTTCTCATCATATTCCTTGCCGCCGACACGACCGTTGGAAAGTTCGGCCAGAACATCTCCAGGGGTGGGTAGTGTGTCGGGATCCACCTGAGCATCCTGATCCCAAAGTTTCGATCGCACCACAGCCCGCCCGCACTGAAAATAGACTGCAGTTGTTTTTATGACGATAACAGAGCGCGGTTCCTTGCCTTTTTCCAGGAATGATTGCTTCAATTCAGGATCAATAGAAACGGTTGCCTCGCCATTGACCCGTAATGCGGTCCTTGAACCTGGAATGAGGAAACACAATGCCACGCGTGGATCACGAATGATATTCTTCAGTGAATCTGCACGATTATTGCCGCGCCTGTCGGGCATCATCAGAGTTCTGTCATCATGTACGCGAACAAATCCCGGCACGTCCCCTCGGGGTGAGCAATCAAGGCCCTCAGGCCCAACCGTTGCAAGTGTGCAGAATGGAGAGGTCTCGATGAATGTTCTATATTGGGGAATGATCTCGGGAACTTCCTTTACGATTGAGGCCTCTCCAGGCACTCCGTAAATTGCTTCCAACTCTTCAACACTTCTGAGTATGGTCATTTGTAATTCCCCATCAAAGGTTCTCGCAGATTTCAGAATTTGCCTTTTGCAACAAATGCTCCGTTTCGATATTCCGGCTTTCCGTAACAAAAGGCTGACCCATCAGGATTTTCGACACTTCCGCCGGATGCCCTTAGAACGGCATCTCCCGCTGCCGTATCCCATTCCATGGTCGGACCAAACCTTGGGTAGACATCAGCTTCACCTGCCGCGACAAGGCAGAATTTGAGAGATGAACCAATAGAAACCGTCTGACTGATTGAGTGACTTTCAAGCCAATTGTTGGTGGCTTCATCCCGGTGTGAAGCACTGGCAACGGCGACTGCGCCGTTTCCTGGAATGTCTCTTACCAGAACCGATTGGCCATTCTCAGTTGCGCCGGTTTCAATGCTCCCAGAAAACATCCGGTCCAACGCCGGCGCATAAACAATGCCCAAAGTCGGTTCGGAATTTTCTATGAGAGCAATATTGACTGTAAACGATCCTTTGCCATCGCGTTTGAGAAATTCCTTGGTTCCGTCAAGTGGATCGACCAGAAAAAATCGCTCTGGTGCATCAAGCGAATGGCTGTCCGCGTTTTCTTCAGAGATGATTGGAATTTCCGGATATTTGCTTTTCAAGGCTCCCAGAATAATTACCTCGGCTTGACGGTCTGCTTCGGTAACTGGCGACCCATCGCCCTTGGTTTTGGCGCCACCACCAGCATTATAGACATGCATAATGGCATCACCTGCTTCCCGTGCTACAGGTTCCAGAAACGCAATCATCTCAGCATAAAATTTCATTAAAAATTCCCCTTTCGGAAGTAAGGGTATTGGGCAAGTTCTTTGAGACGAACCCTTAGTGGAAACTTCACAATTGGTAAAGCTGGCACTTGGATTGGACTTGCTCTAGGGTTTTGTTTGGGGAGGATTTCGATTGCCAAACAAACGCCTGGACATTGGCACGCACAGGATTTGTGCTCCACAAGATACGCTTGCCAAATGGACCCCCAGACTTGCCGAATTCGGCATCACGCGCATTGCAGATGTGACCGGTCTTGATCGTGTGGGCGTGCCGGTAACACTTGCCATCCGTCCTAATTCACGATCTGTGGCTGTATCACAGGGAAAGGGCGTTACGTTGGCTGATGCAAAGACGTCAGCCATGATGGAAGCAATCGAGATTTGGCACGCAGAACATTTCGACAAACCGGTCCTCTACGGCATAGAGAAAGACCTGACCAAAAGACACCGTATTGCAGATACAGACCGGCTCCCTAAAGTTCTCGGCTCTGACTACACGCGATCCGATCCAATGCTTTGGGTAGAAGGTGTTGACTGTTTTACAAACGAAAGAGCGCTGGTTCCCTATGAAATGGTTCATGCCGACTACACCCATCCCGGCCCACCCATCCATAGTGTTTTTCATGCCAGCACCAACGGACTTGCCTCTGGAAATCACAGGTTGGAAGCAATCTGCCACGCGATTACGGAATTGATGGAACGCGATGCGTTGACCTTGTGGCATCAACTGACTTCAAGAGAAAAATCCGCGACGCGACTTGATGTGTCGACAATTGATAATCCGCAATCCCAGGAACTCCTGAAAAAATTGGAGACTGCTGGTTTGGAATGTGGTCTTTGGGACGTTACGTCAGATATTGACGTTCCTTGCGTATTGGCCCTGATCAGGGAAACGGATGGCGCGACCGGGCATCTTGGCCTTGGTTCCGGCTGCCATCTTGACAGAAGTGTAGCGACACGACGCGCATTGACCGAAGCTGCACAAACCAGATTGAACTATATCAGTGGTGCACGGGACGATCTTCATCTGTCCGAGTATTCTCTGGAAGGACTTGCTGAAAAACTGGCGTTTGCCGATGAACTATTCGATCTCAACACTTCATTCAAAACTTTCCACGGCTTGCCCAGTAATACATTCTCATCGCTGGAACAGGATTTGGATCATTTACTCTCCAGCCTTTCCGCGGTGGGTATCAAGGAAGCGATTGCTGTCGAGCTGACCAGGCCTGAAGTGGGTGTTGATGTGATCCGCATGGTGATACCGGGACTTGAATCGCCACATGATGATGAAACCTATCAGCCAGGTGAACGGGCGGGAGCATTGCAAAATGGCAGGTGATATTATCGCTTTTGCAGGCCCATCCATTGCGGGCATTGAGTTGGATGCGTTTCAGCAAATTGAGTTTCGCGCCCCCTGCCGGCAAGGGGATATATTTCTTGCCACACGTGAGACGCCCTCTGTCATTGCGATCATAGACGGATATTTTGAGGGACAGCCATCTGTCTGGCATAAGGAAATTCTGCATGCACTCCACGAAGGCATTCATGTTCTCGGCGCTTCGAGCATGGGCGCATTGAGGGCGGCAGAAGTACATACTTTCGGAATGCGCGGGGTCGGTGAAGTCTTCAAGGCATACAGGGATGGTGTAGTTGAGGATGATGATGAAGTTGCCTTGGTCCATGGGCCCGAAGAACTTGGATATCCTGCTTTGAGTGAACCGATGATCAATGTGCGTGCAACCTGCTCTTTCGCAATAGAACAGGACATTTTGTCTGCGCGGGACGCTGAGTTGGTTTGTGAAACTGCCAAATCAACCTTCTACAAAGAACGGACTTGGGACACGATTATTCAGGCCTTGGATGTTTCTGCACTAGAGGATTTTGATCTTGCTACGTTCGCCCATTGGCTTTCTGAAAATGCGTTGGATCAGAAGAGAATAGACGCGCTTGAATTGCTGGAAATTCTGCAGCATGGAGAGTTCTCCACACGGTTTGTTCCCGAATTTGAGTTTGTTGTGACAGAATTCTGGCAACGATGTACGGCTGTTTGGTTGTCACAAAATGTGTCAGCGCAAACAATGGCTGAAAATCCGGATGCTGGTGGTTATCGCCTGTTTGACTGATTGCCTCGACACGCTTCTTGTAATCCATTGTTTTTCAGATAAGAATTATCCTCAAGGGGCAGAAGCTGGATGAGCTGATGCAAGGTACACGTTTTAAACTTTTTCCGCAGCCGCGATTTCTGGAAGAATACGCGGAGCCTGAGATTGTAATGGTTTCGTCTCCTGCGGGGAGCCTTGAGCCCGGTCCTGCCGACGATCGCATGTACACAATCTACCCTATTGGAAAACCGCAACCCTATGGAATTTCGCCAGACGGTGATGATGCGCTTGCCCCACCATGGACCGGAGAGGTCCATCCGCTTGCGATGCCAGACGAAGAGGGGCATTTCGACTATCTGGAACCAGGAACCGAGCAGTTTGAAGCAGCTCATTTGTTTGGGACCATACGCTTTGTACTTGATATCTGGGAAGGGTATTTTGGCCGCAAAATTCCTTGGCATGGGGCGTCCCATTATGAGCGTCAGGAACTCACGATTTTACCCACCCTAGACAATGCCTATTCCGGCTTTGGCTTTATCGAAATGGGTGGCGACTTCAAACATGGTGGCTACAAACCCTTCAGCCTGAATTTCGATGTTATTGCCCATGAAGTAGGGCATGCGATTATTTATTCAGAAGTCGGTGTGCCTGATCCAGGTACCCCGGTTGGAGAGTATTTTGGATTTCATGAGAGTGCTGCAGATCTGGTGGCGCTTGTGTCGTCGCTTCATTTCAACACTTTGGTGGATCACCTGCTCGAAAACACCCGCGGCAATCTGTACATGCTCAATGCCATCAATCGGATGGCAGAACTCTCTGGCAACAAACAAATTCGAATAGCCGCGAATGACAAGCGTTTGTCGGATTATGCAGATGGCTGGATCAAGGAACACAAGCTTTCCCAGCCGCTTACAGGAGCCTTCTTTGATATCCTGGTAGACATATTTCACGAATGTTTGGTGGACCGGGAGTGTATTTCTCCCGAGATGGAAGACCTGTCTGACAAGCTTCTCGCAACACCTGATTATGCTCCAATCATGCAGGAGCTGTTTGACGAAGCCTATGTTGCCAAACCGGTTGAATTCAAAGACGCCCTTTTGGAAGCAAGGGATATTCTGGGAACTTATTTAGCGGATACCTGGCGATTGCTCGACCGGAACGAACTGGATTTTGTTCATGTTGCCCGAACTTTTGAAGCAGTCGAGCAGCATCATACAGGCGGCCGCTTTCAGAAAATCATTCGTGGCAATTTTGATATTCGCGATATTGGTTGGGTTGAAATAGGGCCGCAGCTCGCGCCGTTGCAAAAGGACAGTCACGCAAATTCCGTGAGAACGCTTATGCCGCTGGACTAAAAGAAGATTCTTGGATAATCTATTCGTAGGGGCGAGTATTATTTTTATGGGGGACATATGTCCGAAACACTCAGCACTCACTCTAGCGTGGTCCTTTTTGGCAAAATCGTCGAGGACCTGAAAGTAATTCCGGAAAAGAAATCTGGTGTTAAGGCATCAGACGCTCCCGCATTCGCTCGCATTTATGGCTTCAGTTTTGGAGGCGCTTATTCTTCGATGGCAGCGCCGACATTAATGTTGGTACATGGCCCTGGCATACCGGCCATAAAAGCTGAAGTTGCTGGTCCGGGTCTGGATGACGATGATCCCTTTTACAAGTCACTTAAAGTTTGGGCTTATGACCAGTCTGATGATTCAACCATGCTGGATGTTTCCTCGGGAACCATTGAGCAATTATTGTTGAATGATCCTGGGTATGATGGACCTCGCGTTTCTGGCGCAAAGGTCTCTGGTGCAAAGGTGGCTGGTGCTAAAGTTGCAGGTGCAAAAGTCTCTGGTGCCAAGGTTGCGGGTGCAAAAGTTTCAGGTGCCAAACTTTCAGGGGCTCGGGTATCCGGTGCTAAACTTTCTGGCGCTCGGGGCGACGCTAGCGACTAAGTCCGCTTCATCAATATTTAGAGTGCTTCACGGGCAGGCATAATTTACAAGCCTGCCCTTCTTAATCCTTCGATAAAGTGTTCAGTGTCCTGATCATGAAAGTCAGGCAAAATCGATGCCCAGTGATCCAGATTGAAATTTGGATGCGCTTTCATAATTAGCGCCGCCTGCTGTTTGGCTTCATCCGTTTTTCCCAACATGCCATAGGAAGCTGCGAGTATCCGGCGCCCTTCCGTAGGGTTCTGCATGGTTTTGATGGTGGCGATCGCCTTGTCATATTCCTTGAGATTGTAATATGCACCGCCCAGATGCCAGACATACTGGTCTGGATAAAACGGGTTTAGACGCATGGCTTTTTCAAGAAGAGCAATTGCTTCTTCCGAGCGCCCGCAATGGGCAAGCGCATCGGCCATGTCTGACATCAAATCTGCGTCGTTTGGATTTAGTTGCTGTGCCCGCTCATATGCGCTGATAGCGGCTTCATATTCTTTTCGATAAAGGTGAGAAAAGCCAAGCTCCCCAAACCCTCGTGCATCCTGAGTGTCAATATTGATTGCATTTTGTGCCAGATCGAGTGCGTTGTCCAAAGCCTTTTCCCGATCAGCTACCCAATTGTAGCGCCAGTCAAGATTTAGCGTTCTAGACTTTGCAGCAAAGGCACGCGCATATTTCGGGTCGCTGCCAAGCGCCGATTCATACAAGGATCTTGCACGACTGACACCATCGCGTGTGTAACTGAGAATATATTTTTGCCCCTGCAGCACGAAACCATATGCCGCCATATTGGCAGGCGGCAGTTGACGAAGGCGTTCGATTTCAGAGGTTTCGATCTTTGCAGCGGTTGCCGACACAATCGTCTGTGTAATTTCATCTTGAAGGTCAAACAGATCATCAAAATTACGATTATATTGTTCTCCCCAAATCGTACGGTCCCGGATCACATCCACCAATTGGATTGTAATTCTTATGCGGGTACCCGCCATACGAACCGAGCCATTGACGACGTACCGCACTCCCAATTCATTGGCAGCTTCTTTTGGCGTAATTTGACGATCAACATAAACATAAGCCGAACCGCGTGAGATTACGAAAAACTGCTGGAAACGTGAAAGACTGGTCGTAATGTCTTCCGTCAATCCATCGGCAAACCAACTATTGCCTTGATCACTTCCCTGAAACGTAAAGGGCAGGACCACGATGGATTGATCGATGATTGGGTCTCCCTT
>JAAUYH010222512.1_pt1 | contig 33669 bp, 14 predicted proteins | sample 7278061 | NCBI WGS metagenome assembly JAAUYH01 (sample SAMN14350203, study PRJNA611818) | marine sediment metagenome | isolation source: surface marine sediment (0.6m) | place: French Polynesia: Moorea | collected 2018-08 | reverse complement strand
CTGCTAATTTATCCCTCAATGATTTAAAGGCAAAGATTGCTCGATACAAAAATAATAGCTCTACTGACTACTCAGATTTATCAACAGATGAATTAATCGAAGATTTACGCCAATCCTATCGAAAATTTACCCGAAGTAAAAAAGTGTGGTCAAATCGAAAAAACAGGAAGAAAATCGAAGCTTTACTGAAACAGTTAAAAAATCTGACAGAAGAATAACAACAATATTTTGCCCCCGAGCATCAAAAGTAGAAACTGCACTACTGTTTTTTGATGTTTGCTCTTTCCATTTTATGTAGATGAGAGGCAACAGAGGCATAAGGGGTGCAGACATTATTCCCCAAAAGTTCAAGAACGAGGAATAACGGCTGTAAATCTAGAAATAACAGTAGGCAATGTACTTTTGTACTTTATCTTTCTCCATGGGATCGCGCTTTTGGAAACTCTATTTCCGTTTAATCTGGATTTGCTTACTTAATTAGGGTTTGCTCTCGTCTTTCCCATTGAGAAATTCGTGGACTAACTGGAATTAATCCAAAGCGACGCGATTGCAAAATGCCTTCAACTCGAACTGCTAACTTTACCCCTTTAGTCCCTAGCAATCCTAAAGGAGACTCAATGATGAGCCATAAGTGACGTATTCCTTTGAGTTTTTTACTTTTGGGACGTAGTTTCCAGTAGGGTTCACATTCATTATCTCCATACCAGCCAGTAATTTCTGGCTCAACATAACCAACAGATATATCCTTACTCGCTTCACCTATTCCAGCTTGAATCATACCCAATTGGATTGTGGGGCTAATTTTGACACTCATCGTACAAGGTTTACCCTCGAAATGATACTGGGGAATAACCTCACAGACAGTGGGTTGGGGCTGACCCTGCTGTGCAGGATCGAGACGCGCACAACAATGAGCCTCGACAAAGCAGACTCCTTTGTTATTAGTATCTTCAACAATGTCGAACTCGAAACCTAATCTCACTAAATAGAAATCGGCTTTAGTGCCAGACTTGAGCAGAGAATCCCGTTCATCTTTGCTCAGTTGACGCCAGCGGGGTCGGTTAACTCTTAAAATGCCTCGCATCTCACTTCTAGCTTGTTGATTGGTTTGGTTGCGTTGTGACGGAGTTGATTTGACAACCTCTTCAATCGTTAATTCAGTCGGCAAAAGTTCTTCTTCAAACCATAAATCTTCCATTATTCTCTCCTGAATACTGATCTACTAACGACAATCACCTACTAAAATAAAGGCAGCCCAATGGGAAGGAGCGTTAGGATAGTTCTCCCGTAGATTTAAGGTAGCCTTTTGAAAAGCTTTTGCTTTTTGAAATTTGCCTTTTGCGCTATTATTCCCAGTCTGAGAATAAAAATCCAGCATCCATTCCTTTGTACTTTTGGCGTAGACTGACCACAGAGTAAGTAGAACTGAAGAAGCCCCAGCATAGAGAAGCGCACGGCTTAAGCCGACAATTTCATCGCCACGTCTTACTTCGTTGATACCAGTTTGACAAGCACTGAGGGTCACTAGGTCGGTTTGCAGCTTTAATTCCATCCACTGACGGGCTGTAAATGACCCATCTGCTAATTGGACAGATGAATCCAAAGGATTTTTCTTATAAAATCCACCATGACAACAAAGGTGGATATGGTGAGCATTTGGAGCATATTGGCATAGAGTGTGAATGTTAGCCTCACTACCAAGATAGGGATGGCAACCAAACTGACTGGCAACTTCTTCAGCTTCCTTGAAGAAATCTAAGGACTTGCGCATAAATAGAATACCAGCTAAACAATCAAATTCTAGAAGAAGTAGCCAAAACTTGATTGGTACATTCTCATATCTCATTACCAGAGCCGAGGCATCTGCCCTGTTTTCTAAAGCATTTTGCAAGGTACGAGCCAACACAGCCATAGAAGGGGCGTAGGCAACAGGGTAGCCACTGATGAAGGGTTTGCCTTCTTGTACCTTTAGTGCGTGCAGTGGCATGACATGGAGCAAGTCGTGAGGGACAAAGTAGACTAATTTTGCTGACTCTAGTGCTGATTTCAGTGGTTCTAACAGAACTTTACCAAACTGTAACCACCCAGATGTAGGAGGTAGTTTTTTTTCCCGCTCCTGTTGAGAAACGTTATAGTATTCCCAAAATTCTTGGTAATTTTGAGAATAATACCGTAAAGCTTGTCGTGAAATTGGCAGGACAAAAATGCGTGGTTTTTCCCAACCCGCCCGCAGGATGAAAGCAGCAATTTTGTCCTCTAGAATATAAAATTCAACAATTGCTACTTCTTCTCCTAAGCTGCTGGCTAGCTCGGTCAGTTCCTCCCATGTAGGGGATTTAGCTCGTCGCAAGTTAACATATTCTTTTGCTTTTTTAGGGTATTCGCGACTTAAACTATCCCAGAACTTTTCTAGTTGAGTTTTTATATCTTGGCGTTCTTTGGCATATTTCTCGATTTCTATGGAAACGTTGGAGGTAACGAGGAACTGCTCTTTTTGATGGAGTTGGTCGAGCAGCACTTGTTCTTCTTTAAGCCGATTTTCTGGGACTCCAGATGGGGATGGAAAATTCCCCTGCCCCATCTGGTCAAGGAAAGTTCTTGCTTTACCAGCTTCAGCATAAACTAGAGCCTTGCGAGCAAAATCTTGTTTATCTCGTAGCTTCAAACAGATATTTACAAGGCGATCGCATAAGTCTGTATTAATTTTAATTTCCTCTTGCTGACTGACGGGAATGAAAGCAGAACTATACATTAATTCCGCAGCACGATGCGCCAAATGATATTTTTCATAAGCTGATTGCCATTCCTCTTTTTTGCAATACAAGTCACCCAGAAATATACCTGTCAGACGACAATTAAAGGGTGCAGTATCTGGAGTATAGAAGCGCAGTGCTTCTTTTGAATATTCAATCGCTTTGTCTATGTTGTCTGGGTTTTGGTTTGGTAGCTCAGCAGTACTTGATAACTTGCCTCAGATTATACAAGCGATCGCCTATCGGTAATTCCAGATAGTTAATTCCCAAGTTAAACAAGATTAAGGCACGAAAGAATGGGTATTCATCTGACTTTAACTGCTCTAAAATTCTCTCATAGACTTTGATTTGGGATGAAAGATGTTCAGAATATCCCCATGCCCTCGCTTCTCGCTTCCCAAATCCCCTCTTTGCTTCTAGACCTTGTAATTGAGAAATCTCTTCCTGAAAATCGGGCGGTATTTCAATCGGCTCACCTTCTTCGACTATTTCAAATTGGGAACTAGGTAGACCTAATATGACTGATAAATCTGGATATCTGCGTAGGAGATGCTTTAAAGATTCTTGATTACGACCGATACCGACTAATTCTGGATTTTTTAACAACCACTTTGTATCGTCAGTTACCATTGCTGTTAATAGTTGTACTGCTTCCTCAGCAGAAATATTTATGCTGTCAAAATCGGGTTGGTACAGTTTTCGTTCTGGTTCTACAGCTATCACTGCGGTTATCTTTTCTTCAAACGCCTGTGCAATTCCTACCTCACGGCAGCGAACCAACAGTGCGCGAATTTTTTCTAATAAGCGTCGATTACGTTCGTTCTCTTGATTAGCTACTAGTGACTGTAAGAGTCGAAACTCTGCGGGAGAAGAAGGCTTCCTTCCGTTCCTTGGGAGAACCTTGGGCAGATACTACAAGCCATGCAGGGAAGATGATTATGACTGTTTTTGCTGGTATTGCCGAGTTTGAGCGGGATTTAATTCGCGAGCGAACCAGTGTTGGACGGGAAGCTGCTATGCAAAGGGGGGTGAGATTCGGTCGTCCGAAAAAACTATCTCCAGAACAGAAGGAATTGATTCTAAAGTTGAGAGAGGAAGGAAAATCGGCAACTGAATTGGCTAAAACCTTCAATGTAGACCGTTCAACAATTTATCGTTTGGGTGAATGATATTTTTCAACAACCCAGGCTGGCATGGAGGGAGAGCGGAAAAAAGTGGGGGAGTTTCAATCGCTACCCATAATCAATCCAGCTGTTGAGGAAGTTAGAAGACATTTAGGTTTGGAAACTCAACGCCAGTGGTCAGATTTAGTAATTGCACGTACCACTCCTCTGATATTGGGGCTATTTTCTATCGTTACTCTTTTGGCTCATCATTTACAAGCCAATTTTGCTTGGACTACTGGACAAAAAAGTTGGTACTCAAAACCCCTACCGACTTTTTCTGATGCCTTGACTCTAGTACACCGATTTCTCTGGGCTAGCACTTTTTCCATGTCATCTAATCCTGCTGACATCATAAAAGTCCCTCGTCCTCTATTTAACCGTTTGAGGGATCTTGCTATCTATGCTGCTTGATTGGATAAAGTCGAGCTTATAGTCGGGGTTAAATAAGCTAATTCTTTTGAAAAGTGAGCTTCTAAAAACTACTGAATACAGGGTATAAATAAAGTAGATAAGACTTTTGAAGATAAAGGAGAAGATTAGTAAAGCAATCGTCCAGGTGTGGTAGAAAGGAGATTGCGAAGCCTACAAAGTAAGCTGATTCAGCTCAACATACATTTGATCTCGATTATTTCTAGTTATTATGTCGTTTTGCTTCATTTCCCAACAAGCTATATTCTTGATAATTTGATGTTTTTCTAACTTTGATTGTTCTAACTGAGTAGCCAAATTAGAAATCAAAGCTGGTAATAAATATTTCTGACGTTGTGCACCTAAATTGTGATAGAAATTCAGAAAGTATTGATCTTCATGCAGTTGCCATTTATCACGCAAACGATGTAGACTTTTAATTTTCCAAATATTACTCCAACGTAAAGTATAAAAAAGTAAATCCCATTCATCTTGAGGAAAATCGGGCAAGTAGGTAACGATACTTGTAGGCTCAAAATAAATCTTCTTCTTCGCTCTGATAACTGATAAACAAAAGTCTACGTGTTCTCTAGTAGAATACATTTGTGGATCGAATTGACCCACCTGGTTCAGCCAGTCACGGTTAATCAAAAGACAATGGAACTCAACTAACGAAGTAGGGCGACGTAACAAATCTTGCTGAATAGATCTTTTCTGCTTGCCTCGATAGTACATTTCGCTCCACAAGTGTCTTTTGCCCTCTGCATCTTCCCAGATATAGCAAGAACCTCCAGCCATGTGAACTTTTTGATGTAGAGGTTGAGAATCGCAAATTAAGGGAGTAACTACGGCTGCTTGAGTTTCATCAGCACACTTAACTAAAGCTTGTAACCAATTGGGAGCAACGATTATATCATTGTCAACAAAAACTATGTATTTACTCTGACAACCAGATGATTTTAAATATTTAAGCCCAATATTCTTAGCTTGGTTGGGATACAGATACTGCTCAAAACGCAGCAGTTTAAAATCAAGTTCTTGGGCTTGAGAAATCAAATACTCTTTTACATGCTGGGGTGAATTGCCATCTATGTAAACTATCTGATGTGGGTATTGAGTATGAAGTTTAATACTTTCTAGAGAAGTTTTAGTGCAGCTAAATCTCTCTCTAGGAACAATAATAATAGTGACGGGAAACATAAGTAAATACCTGTTAGATGACTAAAAGCACGATTGGACAAGAGTTGCGAAAAACCAGTGTCTTTCGCGCCCAATTTAGCAGCGCAACTGATTTAAGTCATCTTCTGTGCAGAGTTTTTGAATATTAGAATAAATAGGTAATTCTAAGTTTTGAAAACTATTTTCCTTGGGGAAAGCAAGATTAGGAACCTCGCAATTCAAAAATGAACAAATTTCCGACCAACCTTGACCATTACAGATATTTAGAATTAGTAAATCAGATTTTCGACCGCGAAAATATTCCATGACGGACTTGAGATGACGATCGTATGTAGACAGCCAAACAGCAGGATCGTATTCCCATTGCCCGTAGCATTTAGTATTTAAATCTTTAATCCATTGAGATACTCTACCATTAGACATTTTTAAAATTCCCTTTCGGTGAAGTCGAGAAGAACGCAACCAGCTAGATGGCTCACGAATAGTTAGGATAAATTTAGATCCTGGATAAATCAGATCTAGCTCTTTATATGCCAGAGCAATTGGAGTGTTAGTAGCTCCATCAAACGCTTCAACTTGTTCCAGGGAACGAGGCATATGAATCGAGGGAATACCTAACAGCTTTAATGCACTATTTAAAGAAGCCGTACCAGTTCTTGATAGCCCAATGCCAAACACTTTGTTAGCCACTTTCTGACGACGTTTTAGCTGATATCTTGGATTTAAACTCACCTCTAGCTTAAATTCATGTTCTAAACCCCGCCTCTTAATTGCCCGATTAATGGCAATTTTCGAACATTTGATCTGAGTTATTTGCTGAGTCCGAGAGAGATTATCTGAGTGCCAGCGATAATAATATAGTGGCTCTGATAGATGTTTAATTTTGGTTACTTCTGACAGGCGTAGACACAGATCATAATCTTCAGCTGAACTCAAGCTAGAATCAAAACCACCTACAGCGTTGTAAATATCTCGTCTCATGAGACGAAAATGAAAAGTCATAAAATCAACCAACAATCGTCTTTTGGAATAGGGAATTGAACAGCGCTTTCCTATTCCTTTCTCTTTACTTTGCTTGTCAATAACTATGTGATCTGTGTAAACCATTCCCACATCAGAATCAGCTTGTAAAATAGCTAAGGTTTTTGCTAGTGCTTGGGGGTGAATTAAATCATCACTATCAACAGTTCCCATGTATTCCCCTTTAGTTTGGGCGATCGCTTGAGCTAACGATGGTATTTGTCCCTGATGATGACCCGCAAAAACTTTAATCCTGGAATCCTTCTGAGCAAAATCGTGGGCAATGGCAAGACTATCATCTGTAGAACCATCATCCCAAACTATTAACTCAAAATTAGTATAGGTTTGTGCCAAGATGCTATTGATTGTTGATGCTAAATACTTTTGGCGATTATAAACAGTTACTACAAGAGAAATAAGCTGAGTATTTTGACTAGCCTTAGAAAAGGGAGAATGAGGTAATAACTTGACGAAGTCATCGCAGGCACCGACATGCGGTGATCCGTAGCGCCTTTGTTTAAAAGGCGGTGTACCGATGACTTGCTCTTGAGTTTGATTTGGTTTGGGCGAATTTTTAAACTTGATTAAGCTAAATTTGGGCTTGAGTCTGGATTTTAATTCAATTGACGGAGCTAATTTTCTTCTCCATAAAGCATTAGCAATCACTTTTTGAGTACATTCAATTTGTTCAAATTCCTTCTTTTGTGAAATACTGTCGGGGTGTTGACGATAGAAATAAAGTGGTCGATTAATATACTCAATTAAAGTAATTTCCGATATTTTTAAACAAAGATCGTAATCAATAGCAGCAGTCAAGCTGATATCAATCCCCCCTGACTCCTCATAAATAGAGCGACGCATTAACCTAAAGTGAAAGGTCATGAAATTGAGTAACAGATTAGCTTCAGAATAGTGAGTGTCAGAGCGCCGATCTCGACCGAGAAGTTTGTCTGCTTCGTCAATTATTAACCTGTCTGTATAAACCATACCCACATCAGATCTTCTAGCCAAAAATTTAACCGTAGCAGCTAGAGCAAAAGGGTGAAGCAAATCATCACTATCAACTATTCCAATATATTCACCTGTACTGGATGCAATAGCAGATGCCAGGGACTTTGCAGCACCTTGATGGATGTGTTCAACGACTCTGATCCTATGGTCTTGGTTTTGATAGTGCTGGGCAATTTTCAAACTGTCGTCAGTTGAACCATCATCCCAAATTAATAATTCAAAGTGTTGATATGTTTGATTGAGAATGCTTTCAATAGTTTTAGCCAAATACCTAGAACGATTAAAACAGGTAACAATTATAGAGACTATGGAACAGGAGTGTTGTCTGACTAATGTTTGAGGTATGATTATTGGTCTACCAATAGCTAAAATTTTAAGGTAAAAGTCCTGAATAGCTGAAGGCGATTGGGCCTCATCAAATAGCCCTACAGTATTAAATATATGAGCAGGAATTACTACACAAGATAAAGATTGAACAGCATTATCCAACAACATTGTTGAGACTAAATTTTGCCGCGAAGAAAAAGTGGTAATCTCTTTTATTTTTGAGGTTGCAGTAAGTATTGATTGATAGTAGCTGCAAGCCAACACTGACTCAGGATAATTATCTAAGGCTTGAGCCATGTTCTCCAAATAATCACTACGCCACTCATCCTTACCTTGCAAAAAAGCGATGTATTTTCCTGCGGCGGCTTCTATTCCTCTATTTATAGCCAAAGCAACTCCACAATTTTTAGCTATAGTTATGAGCCGAACGCCAATAGATGTTTTTGCTTTGTTCGCTCGACAAAATGCGTTTGAAAAGTATCTTTGGTGATTGGAAGCAGAAAAATTTATGTTGTATTGTTGGTTTAATAGCTGGTAAATATTATCAATTGAACCATCATTGATGATTAGTATTTCATAACTAGTATAAGTTTGGCGTTGAATACTATTTAGGGATTTCAGTAGGTAATTAGCACTACTGTAGCTAGGAATAATGATTGAGAAATTGATTTTCATAAATCAATGCCAAGAGTACAAAAGAGATATAAATAACTCTGATAATTTCTCCCAAAAAATCGCAAAAATCGACTGTAATAATACTGAGCAAAAAATTACAATTAACACAACTTAATGCAGATTGAGTTGTTGATTCAGTAAAAATCAGGAAATATAACTGAACCGCTTAAATTACTCTGACGCTTCAGTTTTAAGGATGTTATCAATAGAAAAAGTGATTTTAATCACAGCCAAAACACGGAACTGAAGTTAGGCTCTATGGTCTTTGCTTCATTCCCTGAAGGCGATCAATTCAGCTATTCAACTATTTCTCTCGTCTGACAGATGCCTTGAGTTGTATCTGGCAAATTTTTGTGCCTAGAAATAGCTCAATCGCGTCTAGTTTAGGCTGCCTTGATTTAAAAATATTTCTATCCCGCGAAGATTAATGAGTGAAGCAAACGGTTTTGATAACAACTCTTTCGACTCGGCTGACATCTTAAGTCGTGATTTAAATCCCATTGCTGATGTCGAACAAAACGACAGGGGTGAAGTAGAATCATCCTATCTCGATCCCATCGATGGTGAAATCGCTTTACTCGATGAGATAGCTCAGAACCTAGAGTCATTAGAGCCATTAACTCTAACTGAAGAGTCGGAACTATCGCTATTTTCTTCACCTTCGCTTCAAGCTGCTATTACTAGCAATAACCCACAGCCAGCAGATTTAGATCCCTTTACAGGCGAAGAAATCACCCTCAGCAACTCCGCAGCCGCTACCATAGCTCCTAGTAATCTCAACCAATCCCTGTTTACTAATGGAGAATCCACTCGCATCACCCTAGAGTTTATTCAGCGCGAAGCAGCCTTTCGTAACGAAGTTGGTCTATTTCGAGTAGACGATGCCACAGGCAAAATTGGTAACCTATCCCCAGGTGACGAAGGTTATGCTGCCGCCGCCCTCGATCCTGATAGACGAATTCTCACCATGGAAAATGCCGCAGCAGGAGCGCAGTTTTCCGCCGAGATTGAACCCAAGACCCTGTTTGGTTCCTATCTAATTCAGAACGATAGCAGTCAGCGATTTCTAAGACGAAACTCCAGCAATCGACTCCATCGAAGACCGTTAGCATTCTTTTCCTTTAATGAAAGTAATCCTGACAATTTTGACCATCTGCAAACTAGAGTCAACGATTCAGGCTCTATTGACCTGGCTTGGGAAGATTGGACTGGTGGAGGCGATCGCGATTTTACCGATGCGGTGTTTACCATCAGTTATGGTGATACCCCAATGGATACGGTAACTCCTAACTATGCCATTAGAGCAGAAGGAAAATTTAAGCTCAGAGGTCGCGGCGACTACGATGGCGATCCTCTAGACCTGGATGATGATGTTTTAATCTATGCAGGTGAAGGCTTTAATCTAGCAGGGAGACAAGTACTGCCAGTGAAACGGGACGAGGCGGGTAATCCTCTAGTTGATGAGCAAAATAGAGCTATCTTGGTTGATGATGCCCTCACCGTTGCTCCTGACTATTCAAAAGGTAAAGCCACTAACTCGATTAAGAATCTCTATAGTGGTTTGGTGCCACCCCAGATTGTGGAGGCTCAAACTGTAGTAGTTCCTGACTACAGTAGCGTTAAGCAAGAACAAGTTGCTGCTGCTATCGGTGATGCAAGTCCTGAAGCTACTTTAGCGGCATTTACTCGCTTAAATAATGCTGAGAGGTGGTTGCGTAACTTTCCCGCCCCAGGTACCCCCGAGAATCCCACAGTAGTGCGAGTGCAGCGTCGGGGATTGACGATTCCCCATCAGGTGGATTTGAGTAACTACGTAATTATTGTCGAACGGGGAGATATTAAATTTCAGGGCAGCCAACATCAGTTAGATAATGTGGTCTTAATTGCCGAGTCGGGCAAAATCGATCTGGGACAGGCAGAGGTAACTGATTCAAGCTTGTTGGCGGCCAAATCGATTAAGGTCAGGAGTAAGACTCGTTTTGCGGGAGATAATCTACTGGCTAATAGTCAGGGCAAGATTGAGTTGTTTAATGCCCAGAGTGAGCTTGAGGCTGAGGATAGCTTGAGGGTAATTGCGGCGGGAGATCTAGCCATCAAAGGTCGTTCTACTCTAAAAGGCGAGTTTGTGACGGCGGCGGATTTTCTGGGACAGGGGCGAACTAGTCTCTATGGTGCGGTGGCAGCTAAAGGGGATGTCACTTTTAATGGTCGGGTAGAAATGCATGCCATCCCTGAAAAGAATCAAGAAGTGAGAGCCACAATTGATTCGGTGACGGTGGCTGAGGATGCTGGTGTGGCGACGGTGACGTTAGCTTTAGATGCGGCAGCGGTAGAAGAAGTAAGAGTTGATTTTGCTACTAGTGATGATACGGCACAGGCTGGGTTCGATTATCAGGCGGTTAATGGCACGATTAGCTTTGAGCCTGGAGAGACTGCGAAAACGATTGAGATTCCCTTATTGAATGATGAGACTTATGAGGGAGATGAAGCCTTTGTTGTTGAATTGACTAATCCCCAGGGGGTGACTCTGGAGCGTCAGCAGGGGTTAGTCACTATTACTAATGAAGATCCTCTGCCTGAAGTAAGTATCAATGATATTACAGTGGAGGAGAGTAATAGTACTGCTGAATTTACCCTTAGTTTGAGTAATCCCAGTAGTTTACCTGTAACCATAGATTATGCCACTGAAGATGGCACTGCTATTGCGGGTGAGGATTATTTGGCACAACAGGGGCAGCTAACTTTTGCTCCAGGAGAGACTAGTGCCACGATTGCTGTTGAGCTTACAGGGGATAGTTTGGATGAAATTGATGAGACGTTTTCTCTTAACTTAACCAATGTGAGTCATGCCACTCTTGTTACCAATGGGGCTACTGCAACAGTAATTGATGATGACGATCCTCCCGAATTAATCTTGGCTGATGTGGCGATCGCAGAAGGTGATAGTGAGGTGACTCTTGCTACGACTACGGTGACGCTTTCTGCTCCCAGTAGTAAAGAGATTACTGTTGATTATACGCTTCAAGATGATACGGCAACGGCAGGTGCTGATTATGTTATACAGCAGGGACAGCTAACTTTTGCCCCTGGGGAAACGAGCAAAACCATTGAGATTGAGATTCAGGGCGATACTTTTGATGAGCTAGATGAAAACCTGGTAGTTGAGTTTAGTAATCCCAGCAATGGGATTCTGAATACTACTACTGCTTCTGTGGCTATTATCGATAATGATGTTTCGCCGACGATCTCTATTACGGAAACTAGCTTAATTGAAGGAAATGAAGGGGCAAAAAATGCCGTTTTTGTTGTCTCTCTGGATAATTCTAGTAACTTGAGGGTGAGTGTTGATTACGCAACTCAAGATCTAACCGCAGTTGCAGGCGTTGACTATACAGCAGCACTGGGTACCATTACCTTTGAACCAGGAGAGGTGACTCAAACTATTGAGGTTCCCGTTATTGGAGATTTGGAGGTCGAGCCTGATGAGGCATTTGAGGTCGTATTAAGTCAGCCTGTTTATGGGGTCTTACCTGAAGAACAGGTCAGCGTTACGGGAATAATCGTCAATGATGACATTCCACCCTTAGATCTCAATCTGGGCTTAGCTAATGACAATGGAACACCTTCAGATAACATATCCAACGATGTCACTGTTTCAGGCAAACTAGATTATATTCAGGGTGATATCGAGCTGCGTGCCAGTTTTACTGATGGTAATGAGAGGGACTTAAGTGAACTGATTCAGCCTGATGGTAGTTTTATCCTGGGATTAGAGCAACTTCAACAGCTCAATGGGGGAGAACTTGGTGATGGCGACTACACGCTTAATATCATAGCTACTGATAGTCAAACAGGAGATGTTGCTAACAGCGAATTGAAGTTTACCTTAGATACTACTGCGACAACTCTCAATTTAGTTACACCTTTAGTTGATGGTATTCACAGCAGTAAGCCTAGATTAATCGGACAGCTCGATGAAACGGCTAATTTGTCATACGTTCTCGATGGAGAAGCTGCACAAGCAGTTGCGATCAATGAAGAATTTAAATTTGATGCTGCTATTGGTCAGACTGAACTTGCTCCTGGCAACCACAAAGTAGTTGTTACTGTCACTGATGCTGCGGGTAATGTCACCGAGACGGAAGTTGATTTTACAGTTCAGCCAGAACAGTTTGTGACCGTTAACAATACAGAGAGCTGGGGAGCAAAAGATGATGAGTCTATCTTGCTGGGAGAACAGAATGGCTTGGTTAGTGAAACTTCGATCCCCATCGAGCTAGGACAGGCAGAAGGTTCCCGAACTCTAAGTTTTACCCTAGCACCTTTATTCGACAACACCGATGGCACTGCCTTAAAAGAAGATCAAATTCTGGTTTATTTAGTCGATCCGAACGAGCCGACCCAAACGCTCCTCGATAATGGCACTCCAGGTTCGGCGGTATTTTCTCTGGCTGGAGAAAATGCCGACTATACTCCAGGTTTAGTGACTTTTGATGGACAGATTGTCGAAATCGACCTTACCAGTTTGGCAGATCAAACTGAAGGTTTACTAGTATTTCAACTACTCAACCAGGATGGGGATACAGGTAGCATCATTCATGCCGCCGACTTCAGCAACGTTGTAGATGAGACGGGGACAGAGAAGCCGATATTCCCTGAATCGTTAGTATCCGCTCCTATTGGTGAAGAACTGGATTTAACTACCCTCAGCCCTACAGAAACAGTAGATGTTGAATTAAACAACATCCGTTTTGACTCCGATACAGGTAAATATATTGGCGAATTACAGGTAATCAACACAGGAGAACCGATTAACCGTCAATTAGCGGTAGTATTTCCCGATTTACCCGAGGAAGTAGAATTAGTCGATGCTTCGGGAACAGATGAAGCTGGCAATCCCTATATAAATCTCTACAATGCTATCCTCCCTGGAGGATTAGATAGAGGGGCAATTACTGATGCTGTAGAAATTACTTTCAATAATCCCGAACTCCTTCCCTTAAGCTTAAATCCTCAAGTGTTGAGTGGTGGGGTAAATCAAGCTCCTGTCTTCTCTCCCATCGAACCGATCTCAGTAATGCCTGGCGGCAAGGTCGAAGTCGATTTACAGGCAAGCGATCCTGACGGCGATTCCGTAAGCCTTCTGATTGAATCGGATGATGTACTTCCGACAGGAACTTTAGAAGGCAACGGCAAATTGATTTTCAATCCCACTCCTGAAGAAATTGGCAGCTATCAATTTACCCTAATTGCTACTGATGGTTTTGCCGAGACGAGACAGGAAGTTACAGTTGATGTGGTTCCCGATCCTGTTACTTCGACTCGCCTTTCAGGCACTCTCTTGGATACTGACGGCACTCCCCTATCAGGGGTGTTGCTAGAGTTAGGACGGATTACTACAACTACAGATACTGATGGCAAGTTCACTTTAGAATTACCACCTGAATTATTGCCCACTGAATCTCTTGATATCGAAGTAGCCTCGGGAGACATTTTCTTCGACCCCGATGGTAGAGGAAATCAGGCAATTAGTTTTCAGCGATCGCAGTTTGACCCCACTACAGGCACAGATACCGACAATCCTCGTCGTCATCCTAATTTAGTTTCAGGTTTCCTCGACGGTAGTGCTATTTATGGTTCCGATGCTGAGCGTGCCAATGCCTTACGCTTGAATGACGGCACAGGAAAACTCAAAACTAGCCCAGGGGACTTACTACCATTTAACAACGATCAATATTTCCCAGACGGTACTCTAGAAAATGCCAATGCAGGCAGAAGTAATCCCGATGAGTTATTTGCTTCAGGAGATGTTAATGCTAACGAAAATGTGGCACTAGCTTCGATTCATACTTTATTCCTTAGAGAACACAATCGTCTGGCAACCGAAATAGCTGCCGCTGAAACGACTTTGGATGGCGAAACTATCTACCAAAAAGCCAGAGACTTGGTTCGGGCGCAGATCCAGCATATTACCTACAGCGAATACTTGCCTTCATTGCTAGGTGCCAATAGTTTGCAACCTTATACTGGCTATCAATCAACTGTCGATCCCACCATTAGCACTTTCTTTACGACGGCTGCTTTCCGTATTGGTCATTCTCAATCAACTGCTTCGATTCCCCGTCTGGATGCTGAGGGCAATGAAATTGCTCAAGGTAATCTTTCCGTTAGGGAAGCTTTCTTTACCAGTCAACCTTTAGTCGAAGACGGCATTGAATCAATTTTACGAGGAATTATTAATCAATCTGCTGAAGAAGTTGATACCAAGGTTGTTAACGAACTGAGGAATTTTCTCTTTGGTCCTCCAGGATCGGGGGGCATGGATCTGGTGGCAATGGGTATCCAAAGAGGCAGAGATTTAGGCTTGCCTAGCTACAATCAAGCCAGAATTGATTATGGTTTAGCTGCTGTTACTAGTTTTGAGGAGATAACTAGTGATATTGAAGTTCAGTTAGCATTAGAGACGGTTTACGGTGATGTAGAAAATATTGATGCCTGGGTTGGGGGACTGGCAGAAGACCACGTTGCTGGAGCAATGATGGGAGAATTGTTCCAAACCGTAATCGCCGACCAGTTCCAAAGACTGCGAGATGGCGATCGCACTTGGTATGAAAATGGTCAGTTTACCGAGTCAGATTTGGCTTTGATTCGCGGTACTAGTCTGACTAGTTTAATTGAACGTAATACTGAGATTACAGGCTTACCTGCGAACGTCTTTATTCCAGGGGCTACACCTAATTCTCCTGGGACGGCGGGGACGGCGGCTAACCAAGCAGATACGGAGTTTAATAGCTTTGACGGCAGTGGTAATAATCCTCTCAATCCCCAGTTAGGTGCCGCAGGGGAAAATTTACTTATTGACGGTACTGTCGGCTATAGCGATGGTATATCAGCACCAGCAGGTTTAGAACGCCCACCCGCCAGAGAAGTTAGCAACGGGATTTTCGACCAGACAGAAAGTATTCCCAATCAGGCTGGGGCAAGTTCACTTAGTTTCTTCTGGGGACAGTTTCTAACTCACGATCTGAGTCGAACTCCTATCGGTATTTCCAATACCCTAAAAATTCATGCCGACCAACTGGAAGGGGATGCCACCTATCCCTTTATTGCCGAGAAGTTACCGCTGCTGCTGAGTCATGATGTTTATGAGGGAGTCAATAACGTCATTGACCGACCAATTTATCTGCCTGCATTGGATACCGAAAACGCCGTAGCTGTAGATCCTGATGCAGATACTACCGTAACTACGCCCAAAATCCCTGGAGCAGCAGTATTTGTCGAGGCGGGTACCTTAGAAAATCAGCAGGGACAAACCTTCACGGGCAAGTTAAGCATTACTGAAGTTCCTCGCGATCTGACTCCTGCGGCATTACCCGAAAACTTGATTCCCGATCTAGTGGTAACGATACAACCAGGGGAGATGGAATTTACCACCCCTGCTCCTTTAAATCTGCCTAATTTATCTGGCTACGAACCAGGTGAAGAAATGGATCTTTGGTCAATCAATCCCGTTACAGGTGATTTCGACAATGTAGGTAAAGGTGTTGTCAGCGAAGATGGCAGCACAATTGAAACTACCGAGGGGGGGATTAGAAACTCAAGCTGGCATTTGTTTACTCCTCCACCACCAGAGCCAATTGACCCTGGTGACAATGATCTTAATCAAGATGAAGGTTGTAATAATTGTAATGATTCTAATAATTTTACTTCCTCAGTCGAATCACATTCAGGAGCTGTAATTGAGACTCATAATTTAGTTACTTATGAATCCAATGGTCAAAGTCGAGGAGTAACACTCACTTACGATTCATTAAGAGCAGATCCGCGACCCATAGTTCATTTAGGATTAAATAGATTAAGAGGAAATGGGGGCTTTCTATTTGGCAGTTTGAAATTCAAGCAAAATGACTTTGAATATCAAGTTCCAGGTAGAATTTTTGAATTAACACGAGGGATGCTATCAATTGGGGGAGGAAACTCTAATTCCCCAATCACAGATAACTCTGACGAGGTGATCTTTACCCAAGATACTGGAGAGCATGTCTGGACTATTCCTCGTGGAGATACAAGTGCCAATGCAGCTATACAAGCGGATTTGTCTCATGCTACTTCTGGTAAGTACAACTATAGATTAACAGTCGGTAATCGTCGTTTTAATAGCACTCCAGGCAATATTATTATTAGCGGAATTAATGGTCCAACTGTTGAGGGAGATGTAATTCATGTCAATAGTATTGATAGTCCGTTTGGCAGTGGTTGGGGAATATCAGGATGGCAAGAAATTGTAGAAAATGAAGATGGTTCTATTCTCTTAATTGACGGAGATGGTGGAGAATTACTGTTTGAGCGTCCAGAAATAGAAGAAGATCCGTCAAAAGGTTCATTAGAAAATACTGATGATGTTAAAGGAGGAGAAAATAACTCGGACGAAACTGATGAACAAGAGAACCCTATTGAAATCACAGATGAATACATTGCTCCAGCGGCAGATTTTTCCGTTCTAGAAAAACTGTCAGATGGAACATTTCGTCGTGTTACGAAAGATCAAACGGTATATATCTTTAATCAAAACAAGAAGATAAGCTCTGTTACAGACCGTAATGGTAATGAAACTAACTACATATATGACGGCAAAAATCAATTAATTACAATTGTCGATCCTGTAGGTTTAGAAACTAATTTTATCTACAACAGTTTAGGAAAAGTAGCTAAAATAATCGACCCAGCCAATAAAGAAACTCTTCTACAATACGATAGCGAAGGGAATCTGATTAGCGTTAGCGATCCTGATAATTCAACTCGCGCCTGGGAATACGATAGTAAGCATCATATGATTGCTGAGGTAGACCAACGAGGAAATCGAGAACAGGCATTTTACAATTTTGCAGGTCGGGCTTACAAAGCAATTAGCAAAGATGGTTCGGAAATAAAAATCGAATCCGTCCAAATGGAAGGCTTGTATAGTCCCAATTTTACAGCCGTAACTGCAAGGGCAAGTCAAGTAACTACTGTAAGATCTGCTAGCGAAATTGAAAGTACTTATGTTGATTCTAAAGGAAATGTTATTGTCACCAAATTAGATGGCGCAGGTCAGAAAAAATCAGCGATAGATGGTGAAGGCAAGCTCCCTTTGAATGAGCGTAATGAAGATAATCTAATTACTTCTGTTGTTGACGGTAGAGGTAATACCACAGAATATGAATACGACGATCAGGGAAATCTGACTAGAGTTGCCGATTCTTTCGTCAGTTCAGAAGTATCACAAACTACTCCCTATCTTTTTGCGAACCCTTTAAATCATCCTTTTTATACTACAGGCGATCGACCACAATCATTTATATCTCGTAAAATAAATGACGATCCTTATCATGATTTACTTACCTTTAACAGAAATAGTTTTTCTGTATTAAAAGGTTCGCAGCTAGGAATTTTTAATAATAGTATTGATTATCCGACTTTAGATAATGGAGCAAATAGTTTCTTTATTGACCTAAATGAAGACGAACAAAAAGATTTAATTTTATTCAATGATTCGTGGAGAAAAAGTTTTTCTGTTTGGTTAGCAAATGCTGATGGAACTTTCACAGACCGCACTGACTATCCTACTCTGAGTGATGCTAGCAATAGCTCTTTCATTAAGCTCAACGATGATGAGAAGCAAGATATTATTTTGTTTAACGAGAATGAAAATAGTTTTTCTGTTTGGTTAGCAAATGCCGATGGAACTTTCACCACCAGAACTGACTATCCGACTCTCAGTAATCCGCTAAACAGCTCATTTATTAATCTTGATGATGATGAGAAGCAAGATATTATTTTATTTAACGAGAATGAAAATAGTTTTTCTACTTGGCTGGCTAATGCTGATGGCACCTTCAGCACCAGAACTGACTATCCTACTCTGAGCAATCCCTTAGACAGCTATTTTACCGACCTCAATCAAGACGGAAAACAAGATCTATTACTGTTTAATCAAGATGAGACTTTCTCAGTTTGGTTAGCCAATACCGATGGTAGCTTTACCTCTAGACAAGATTTTGCTACTGCTAGCAATAGTGAAAATCAATTTTTCTTCGATTTAAATGGAGACAGCAAAGAAGACCTGGTTGGTTTTAATCAAGATGAGACTTTCTCGGTTTGGTTGGCAGATACAGATGATAGCTTTGCGGCGAAAACTGATTATGCTCTTGCTGCTAATTTAAACACTTTCTTTGCAGAAGACATTAATAGTGATGGAGGAGTAGATTTAGTTACCGTCAATCAAGATTCAACTTTCTCAATTTGGTTAAATGATGGTAATGGAGCATTTACTATTAGTAACAACTACAGCTTAAATAATAATCCTTTATCTAGTTTCCTCGACGATATTGACGGTGATGACACTAAAGATTTAGTTTTCTTTGATAATGATTCTATTTTGGCTGTTTGGCTGGGAAATGGCGATGGAACCTATAGTTTCTTAAAGGATTATCAAGCTTTTAGCCAGACGATTAAAACTATTTTCCAAGATTTAAATGGTGATGATAACGAGGACTATATCTTAGTTCAAGATGATAATCAGTTTTCAGTTTGGTTCAACGAAAATGATAACTTTACTGAGCAAAACTACGATAGTCAAGAAAATATTTCTAATGGGTTCCTCAGTGATTTTGATAATGATGGACAACAGGATTTAGTCTTAGGTAATCAAGATAATAGTTTCTCTATTTGGCCGGGAACTAGTGAAGGAACTTTTGCCGATCGCCAGGAATTAGATACCTATCAAAATAATGATGATTTTGGCTCGTTTGCTGATTTTGATAATGATGGTTTGATAGATACTGTAAGAGTCAAGGAAGTCCAAGAATTTTACGATCCTATTTCCGATCAAATCAAGTACGATACGATTCTTTCCCTAGAATTAGGTGACATTGATAGCAACAATAACGCACCGATAGATTTTGCTATTGAAAATTATGTTTCTGCGATCGCTACAGGGGATATCAACGATGATGGTAATGAAGATCTTATTCTTAGTTCAGAACGAGAAGTTGCCCTAGAAGATACAGGCGATGGCTATGGCGATGGCTATGGTGACGGCTACGGAGCAGAAGAATTTATCGTTAATCAGCCGACAATTAAAGTATTGCTGGGTCAAGGAAATGGAGCTTTCAATGAACCTATTGATTACGTAGCTGATGAAAATTTTGACCCAAATTATGATTATGGCTATGGCAATTCTTCTGGTGTTGGTTATGACCCAGATTATTTTGAGAAGTTGATTATTGAAGATCTTGATCAAGATAGTCAATTAGATGTGATTGGTATTGATCGCGACTATGGCAATTTTAAAATCTTCCTCAATGATGGTAGCGGTGGCTTAAGTAATTCTGAAGCATATGAGATTCTTGAAAGCATTAATTCAACTGAAGAATTAGATCTTAATTCAGATGGCATCCTTGATTTAGTTGTTATAGGGGAGCAAGATAATCTTGCTCAAGCTTCTGTTTTATTAGGAGTCGGAGACGGTAAGTTCGATATTGTCAATAACTACGATCTAGCTGGTAATCCTGATACTTTCTTCTGGTCACACTTGAACTCAGACGATGTACCAGATCTAATAGCATTAGATTCTGAGTCAGAAATAATTATTCCCACTGCTGCTTTAGTCAGTGCAGGTGATGGCACCTTTAAGATTAACGAAGATTTCTCTCCATTTGCATCACCTGCTAATAATTTTTTAAGCGATCTCGATCGTGATCAAATCCCAGAAATTGTTTCCATCCGCGATGATCGCAATTTCTCGATTTGGCAAGCCAATAGTGATAATGTTTTATCACCCAGAGCTGAATATACTAGTCTCAGTAATTGGTCTAACACAAAACTTTCTGACCTCAATGACGACGGACTATTAGATAGCGTATTAGTCAACGACGATCAAGATACTTTCTCTACTTGGCTCAAACAAAGCGATTTATCTTATAGCGATCGCCTTGAGCATGAACTACCGCAAAATATTGACATTGTTAAAACTTTTGCGGGAGATCTTGATGGAGACGGGTTAGAAGATACGGTTACGCTCAATGAATATGGTTTTTCGGCTCGTCTCAATAGCGGGACTGAAGGGTCTGTATTACCAAGTCAAAGTTACAACATAAAAGCTAGAGCATATACAGGAGCTTTAGAAGATTTTGATAATGATGGTAATCTCGATTTTGTCTCCTTCAATTCTAATAGATTTTCTGTATGGCTAGGAAAAGGAGATGGCAGTTTTGATTCGAGAACAGACTTTAGTAAGCCTTTGAAGAATTTCTTTTTACCAGATTTGATTGGCGATCTCAACAATGATGGTTATCAAGATCTTTTGTTGTCAAGAAGAAACCCTAACCAATATCTGGCCAGATTGAACAATGGAGATGGCACATTTTCTTCAGGGGAAGATATTGAGCTAGGTATTTATAATTCTTTTGCAGCCGCATTAGTCGATCTCAATGGCGATGATCTAGTTGATCTGGTAACTACGACTGAAGATAGCAATTATCAAGACCAACTCAAAATAGCTTTTGGTCAAGGAGATGGTACTTTTGCCGAGTCTGTTGAAGTTGGTAATCTTAATTACTCCTACGATCTGCTTCAGCCAAAAGATTTGGATAATGATGGCGACTTAGATTTCATTGCCGCAGATGATAGCTATTATGCTAGGGTAGCCATCCTAACTAATCAAGGAGACGGTACTTTTGTTACTAGCAGTGAAGTAAGACAAGGAAGATATATTGACGAACTGCGTTTTGAAGACCTTGATGGTGATGGCATTGATGATTTAATTACTAGCAGTACTTGGAGTTTTGGAGTTGCCAAAGGACAGGACGATGGTACCTTTACTTTTCCCAATGTTAAATATATTTCTGGTTATCCCAGCGATGTAATCTGGTCGGATATTAATAATGATGGGGTAAAAGATTTTATCGCTATTGATGATGATGATGGTTTTGGTTCTAATATCTATGTTTTCAAAGCAAATGGAAATGGTACTTTTGCTAATTCTCAATACTCACAACTAGCAAATCATCCTGGTGATGTTAGTTTGAGTGATGTAAATCAAGATGGGTTTGAAGACTTTATCACTAAAAATGACAACGATCAAAGTCTAACGATTGCAATTAATGATGGCAATGGCTTATTTACTCAAACTACTAGTGAATCATTAGATCTTGAGCCAATTTCATTAGCACCAGGAGATGTCAATGAGGATGGTATTGCAGATTTAATTACTTTTGATGAATTACAAGGAGGTACTGCGGTTTACCTTGGTGATGGGGATGGCAGTCTCAGTAAGATAGTTCGTCTAGAAGAAGAAGTGGTCTTCACCGAATTCAACAGCGAAGACTTTAATCAAGATGGCTTGTCAGATTTAGCTTTGATTGAAGAGGAAAATAATCAACTAGCTTTGTATTTGGCAAGACAGGATGGTACTTTAGTCAAACCTCTTTCGACTATTCCAGTTGAGAATTTGCCTTATATAGACCTACTTCCCGTGTCATCGACTTTGAACACCCAAAATAACAAAGTCGCTACTCAAATTAATCAGGATCTTAATGGAGATAATATAGAGGACTTAGTTTCTATAGAGAGCGAAAATCATCTAATTTCTGTAAAATTAGGCGATATTGATGGAAATAGTGCCGAAATTGTTGAATATGCTGTCGGAAACAATCCCAATGCGATCGCAACTGCCGATCTTGATGATGATGGTGCATTAGATTTAGTAGTAACAAATCTTTATAATTCTCAGAATCTCAATAATTTCTCTGCCAGGGGTGAGGTTTCAATTTTATGGGGTCAAGGGGACGGTACCTTTGAGGACTCAATTGAATACGAGGTGGGAAGAAGACCTGTCGATCTCAAGATTGAAGATTATGACCTGGATGGATATTTGGATTTACTAATCCTCAATCAGAACGATGACAACCTAACTTTACTGACAGGTTCACAAAATGGCACATTTGCTGATGTTAAAGATCTTGATGCTAATCAAATAGCTTCACCTACTATTAGTGGTCGTCAGTTTAACGATATTCAATTACAAGATATCAACAATGATGGCGTTTTAGATGTTATGGGAACTGTTTATTTGGGCTTTGGTCGTAGCAGTATTGCTGTACTGTTAGGCGAAAGTGGTAGCTCTTTTGGGGTTCCTCAATTCTATCCTTTTAGTGGGTACATCAGCTCTTTTGAGCTAGAAGATGTCAATGCTGATGGTATTCTCGATTTAATCACTTCTAACAGTAATTACTATGGTGGAGTGTTTGTATCTCTGGGCAGAGAGGATGGAACATTTGGTGATTTTGCCAGTTATTCGTTAGGAGAATATTCTTATCCTCAGTCTGTTGCTCTTGGAGACGTAAACAATGACGGTGCTTTAGATATTGTTGCTACTAATCGTGGTCAAGAAGATACCAGTAATGTTTCTGTACTGTTAGGAAATGGGGATGGTTCTTTTGCCGATAAAATTGATTTTGCGGTTAGCTACGATCCTACTGCGGTGGAATTGGAAGATCTTAATGATGATGGAATACTTGATATTATCACTGCCAGTATTGGTAAGAGAGGAGAAGGAGGGAGATATGAACAAAGCAGTATTTTAATCTTGTTAGGAAATGGGGATGGTTCTTTTCAAGACTCAACCAATTTACCAGTTGAGGCATTTCCCAGAGACTTGGATTTAGCCGATTTAAATGACGACAACATAATCGATCTAGTTAGCATCCATCGGGGAAATAGAAGTAACAACGGGACTTATTACAATAAAGTTTCGGTGAAGTTAGGGAATGGAGATGGTTCATTTACCGCTCCAACTCTATTCAATGTTGGTACAGGGGATGTATCTAGCCTGGAGCTTAAAGATGTTAATGAAGACAGCATTCCCGATATATTTGTTAATAAAGACGATACTGCCAGCCTATTTTTGGGCTTAGGTGATGGTTCTTTTCAAGAGTCTTTAGTATTTCAGACTCAAAACAGTAATGGAACTGGCACTCTTGAGGATCTAGATTTAGATGGAGATTTGGATTTAATTCATCCCAATAATCAACGTAGATTCTTTAGGTTTGGTTCTGCTTTAAGCACTGAGATTGTGGTAAATTCTAACAATCTCTACGGTGGCTTCAGCAATTTTGAAGGCGATCGCACTTTTGAATACGATCCTGTCTTCAATCAATTAACTCAAACAACAGACGAACTAGGCAGAGTAACACTTAATGATATCGATCCTAATAACGGCAATGTTCTGGCTAGCACCAAAGTAGTAGGTAGAATTGGTGGCGACAATGATATTACCACTCTTTATACCTACACCGATGCAGGTCTAGTCGATACCATGACTGACCCCGAAGGTCGCGTGACAGATTATGAGTACGATCAGTTTGGTCGCTTAATCAAAGAAACTGCCGCAGTAGGTACAGCCCAAGAAACGGTTAGAGAGTATGAATACGATACTGCTGGGAATCAAACTGCGATTATCGATGAGAATGGTAACCGCACTGAGTTTAAATACGACCTGATGAATCGTCTAGTAGAGGTGATTGAAGCTGATCCTGATGGTGCAGGGGAGTTAACTAATCCCGTGACTACTTTTGCCTATGATCAAGCAGGTAACCTGATAGAAACCGTTGATGCTAATCAAAATACAACTAAGAACGAATACGATCAGTTGAGTCGTCTAACTAAAACTATCGATGCCGATGATCAGGAAACCGCCTTTGAGTATGACAAAAATGGTAATTTAATTTCGCTTACCGACGCAGAAGGTCGCACTGCTACAAGTATTTATGATAGTCGCGATCGCCTGGTGGAAATTATCGACCCGTTAGGAAATAGCACCAAATATGAATATGATGCTGATGATAATCTGATTACCACCATCGATCCTCTGGGTAATCGAACTCAGAATTTTTATGATGCTAGAAATCGCTTGACTCGAACCATAGATGCTGAGAATAATCCTACGATTTATCTCTATGATGCTGCGGATAATTTAGTTGAGGTTCAAGATGCTAACAGCCATTCGACCCAGTTTAGATTCGACGAGCTAAATCGTCAGGTGGCACAGATTAATCATCTGGGAGATGTCTTGACCACTGAATATGACGAAGTAGGTAATATTATCTCCACCACCGATGAAGCGGGACGCACCACGGAGTTAGTTTACGACCCCCTCAACCGTTTAACTAGTTCGATTAATGCTGAGTCGGGTGTAGTTGAGTGGCAATACGACCCTGTGGGCAATGTTACCTCGGTAACTGATGAGGAACAACGGACTAGTTATTTCCAATATGATGCCTTAAACCGTCAAATTGAAGTTATAGATCCCTTAACTAATCCTACTAGTTTTACCTACGACCCAGTAGGCAATCTAACTTCGGTAACCGATGCTAATCTTAATCCCACTTTCTACAGCTATGACAAGTTGAATCGGGTTGAGGTGGTGACTAATGCGGTAGGGGATACGATTGAGACGGAATATGACGGGGTGGGTAATGTTATTGGGATTACTGATGAGTTAAACCGCACTACCACCATTGCTTATGATGAGCGGGATTTACCGACTTCGGTGACTGATGCTTTGGGTCATAGGACTACTACCGAGTATGATGCGGTGGGTAATGCCATCTCGGTAACGGATGCTAATCTCAACACTACTAGTTATGAATATGACAAGCTTTATCGTCTGATTAAAGAAATTGATGCCAATGGTGAGGATGTCAACTATGACTACGACCCTGTTGGCAATCTTTTAAGCTTTAGCGATGAACTAGACCGCAAGACAACTTTTGCTTACGACCAACTCAACCGTCAGGTCACAGTCACCGATCCTTTAACTCACACCACAACCTGGGCATATGACAAGGTAAGTAATCTAACTTCGGTAACCGATGCTAATAACCACAGCACCAGCTATACCTACGATAAGCTTAACCGTCCCACGGTAATTACCAATCATTTAGGAGACACTGTAAACACCGAGTACGACCAAGTAGGAAATGTTACTGCCATCACCGATGAGTTAAAACGCACTACCCGCTTTAGTTACGACCCACTCAATCGACAAACATCGATCACTGACCCCAATACCCATACTTCCACTACTGAATATGATGCCGTAGGTAATGTCCTCTCCGTTACCGACCCCCTCAACCACAGCACCAATTACGAATACGACAAACTCAATCGTTTAATTCAAGAAATTGATGCCGAGAATCGCCCCACTACCTATAGTTACGACCCTGTGGGCAATCTTCTATCCTTAACTGACCCCGAACAAAACACTACTAGCTATAGCTACGACCTGGTAGACAGGTTGTTAACTGACACTAATCAGTTAGGATATACTCGCACTTTTGACTACGACCCTGTTGGTAACTTGATCTCTAGTATTGACCGCAATGGTAGAGAGATTAACTATACCTTTGATAAGCTCAATCGTAATACCGCAGAGATTTGGTTAGATGAGAATAATAATCCGATTCATGTCATTGAATCAAACTATGATGCGGCTTCTCAATTACTAGATATCTCCGACCCCAATTCAGCCTACAGCTATGACTACGACCTTGATGGCAGAGTCACCAGCATCGATAATGCAGGTACCTTTGGTGTGCCTCAGGTGGTCTTTGACTATACCTACGACCCTGTTGATAATCTAATTCAGGTTAATGACAGTATTGATGGGGTAGCTAAGGGAGTTGAAACCTTTACTTACGATCAATTAGATCGAGTAACTTCGATTACCCAGTCAGGAGAAGATGTTACTGACAAACGGGTTGATTATGATTATGATGCTGCATCACAGATTAAAGAGATTACTCGTTACAGTGATTTAGCAGGTACACAGGAGATTGCTAGTTCTAGCTACACTTTTGATGATGCAGGTCGCTTAACTAATTTAACTCATGACAGTGAGGGGAATGTACTTTCGGCTTCTGATTGGGCATATGATAAGGCTAATCGAATTACCCAGGCGATTACTCCTGATGGGGTGTCGGATTATGACTACGACCAGACTGATCAGTTAGTTGATGCTGAACATGATTATCAGGATAACGAGAGTTATGTTTATGACGAGAATGGCAACAGGGTTAATGATGGTTATGTCACGGGTGAGAATAATCAGCTTCTATCTAATGGTGTTTATAACTATCAGTATGACCAAGAAGGTAATCGAGTTAAACGAACTGAGATAGCTACAGGTGAAGTTACCGAATACTCTTGGGATCATCGTAATCGCTTAGTTGCAGTAGAGACAAAAGATACAGAGGGGAATGTTACCTCTGATGCTGAGTATACCTATGATGTCTTTGATAGAAGGATTGCCAAATCAGTAGATAGTGATGGCGATGGTACAGGTGAGACTGTTGTTGAAAGGTTTGTTTATGATGGCGACCACATTGCTTTAACCTTTGATGGTGATGGTAATCTGATTGAGAGATTCCTGCATGGAATCAAAATTGATGAAGTATTAGCCCAAGAGAATGCTGGTGGTGAGGTGCTGTGGGCATTAGCTGACCATCAGGGTTCGGTTAGGATGCTGTTGGATCATGAAGGTAATTTGGTTAATCAGATTACCTATGATGCTTTTGGTAACATCACGGTTGAATCTAATCCTGATGTTAATTTTAGGTTTAGTTATACAGGTAGAGAATTAGATGAAGAGACTGGTAACTATTATTATCGGAGTAGATATTATGATCTATCGATAGGTCAATTTATTAATGAGGATACCATTGGCTTTGCAGGTGGCGATACCAATCTGTATCGTTATGTAGTTAATTCTCCTGTTAACTATATCGATCCTTTTGGATATAGAAATTATAACGGGCCATCATTGGTAATAGATGAAAGTGGTCAGCCAGGACACATCGGTGGTGGAGGTGGTAGAACGTACAACACTCCAATAAGAGGTGGAATTGGGGGAGGCGGTGGTAGGTACACTGCACCAGCAGGAAGAGGAAATCCAGGAACCATTGTTCCTAATTCTAATCCGACAATTCCTCAAACTCCTCCTAGCGGAATACCTAATCAGCTTCCTCCTCCCACACAGCTTCCTCAAGAGGATAATCCACAACAGGATCAAGATTCTGATAACTCTCGTAGCTGGCGCAATCTCTTCCAAGATATACTGGATGCTCTCAATCCTTTTAATGACGATGATAATGAGCCTGAAAATAATCAACAACAGGACAATCAGAGAGAGCAAGACAATCAGCAAGAGCCTGAAATACGAGCTTGTCCTGCTAATTTAGGCGACCCGACTAGAAACGAAGAAGAGGATGACGATGATGATGATGATGATACTCGAGATTTTGCTCATGGTACAGCTCCAGAATTTATTGACGATATTTTAGAAAATGGTTTAAATACGAATCGAGCCAGAGAAAATTTTCATGGAGGAAGTCATAATGAACCTGGCAACTTCTACACAGTTGAGTTGACTGGAGGTGATGGAAATATTTTATCAACATCTGACAAATTATCATTTGCATATGAAAATGGACTACGTCCTTCTGAGATAAGAGGAGAACAACCAGCAATAATAATTATGAGAGTTCCCGAACAAGTTTTTGACCAACTTGAAGCGAATAATCAAGTTATTCAAAGACCCGTTGCTGGCGATCCGAGATATACTGAAACTATTTTTCGACCTGGATCTTTTGATAGCTTAAATAGTCAAGCTCAATTTGAAGTTTTAGATCCTCATGGACGATACTAGATTCAGACAAAATAAAACTAATGAAAAAATATAGCGCAGACGATATTGTAATTAATAAATGGGCAAGACTAGAACAGACTTCCAATGGAAGATGGAAAAGAATTTGGAAGATTGAATTTGAAAAGGCAATTGATTATGAAATAAAACTCAATAATATTTCTCAAGAATTATCCGAAGAGGATTTTGAAATTCAAATAGAAAAAATAAGTAATAAAATACTTAACGTTTCTGTATCCACTAAAAGACATGGTGCTGATGAACAAGTTAGGTTTTTAACTTATAAACTTTTTGAAAATCTTGAAAAAAGAATTGCCACAATTAGGACTATAGAAGATCAAAACATGAAAGAAAGATGGAGTCCATATGGGAAATATATAGACTATTAACAAGGTGTGAATATAGTATGTTTGGTCTTTAAATTATCTGGAATATAATGAAAGAAATAGAAATTGGGCTACGCATAAATCCAGGTCTTGAATTCTTTGGTATTGATGAAGTCAATCAACTTTTATCTAGTGGAATGAAAATTAGACAAGTTATTCCAGGTGGTGCAATTACAAGAAAACAGAAAAATGAAGATGGTAGTGTAAACATAATACTTACTGGTTTTACAGTAACTTTGTTACTAGAGGAGTAAATTAAAAGATACGATTGGTTTTGCTGGTGGGGATAGTAATCTCTATCGTTATGTAGCCAATAGTACTGTTAATTACATCGATCCTTTTGGATTTAAAACAGCAGCTAGAAACAACGCTTACAGAAACAACGCTTACAGAAACAATCCATTTAGAAATAACGTAACCGTCCCAGATGGACAGTATCACTTTGATAAAAAACGATTGAAGAAAAAACATCCCTTGAGAGCCTTACGCAATCCTGGTTCTTGACCTTACCGACCAAAATTGTTCCGTTGCTATACAAAGGCGATCTAGTGCTCCTGTAATCGGACAAGGAAAAAGCTTTAACATTCCATTAGCCTCTATATTGTTAATACAAAGTGGCTGCTGTCGAACTAATACTTCATATCTTCTTGAATTTTTAGCATTTTTCCTCAATAGAAATATTGCCACTGAATCTTTGCCCTTTCTCTCCAAAAACTGAAATCCTCTGGGACTTTCTTTAACAGTGATCCATCTTGTCTGAAAGATGATTTGATCGCTAGCCATCTGCCTATTTCAAAATATTTGATGTAGTCTCAGAATACTCAAGAGAGTTCATACTGTCGAGTTAGCCTACTGGTATCAGTGAAGTGCGATCGCAGATTTTGTAGACTTTGTTGCTCCTGCAAAGGCAAGATTCTAATTACTATTTTTCTGTTTCTATTAGGCTTTATTGGCTAGTGATCTCTTGAACTTCACTAACAATAAAAACTATTTTAAATGGTTTTCCCATTTTGCGGGTAATAAATTCTTCAACTGAAGATACTTCCTGGGGATGAATCTTCTTTTCAGTTTGCAAGGAAACATAAATAATTGGAGGACTTTTTGTCCAGTCTACATCTATTTTAGTGTGATGAACTTTTTCTCCTACGATAATAGTTTCATTAACCAATTTATCACTAATGTCCATCTCTAATTGCGCTTGTATAACTAATTTGAGAAAGCTAGCACCTAGGGGTAATAAGATCAAACCAATTAAGGCAACTGTCCAACCAAGAGCACGATTTACTTGGTTATATCCTGCGAGAATAAATATAATCATGCAGGCAAGAGTAATACCTAATAAATTAGTTACATATAGCAAAAACGCACCTTTGGCAAAATAAAAATCCAATTGAGATAGACATAAACCGACTACACATAAAGGGGGCATTAAAGCTACGGCGATCGCTGTTCCTGCAAGCACATCACTCACCCCTTTTCTAATCTTGGCAAATGCGCTAATTCCTCCTGCCACTACCGCAATTCCTAAGTCTATTAAGTTGGGTTGGGTGCGAGCTAAACTTTCCGAACCAAGTTCAGGAATATCAACAACATATCCTATCAAACTAGAAAGAAACAAAGCGATAATTGTTGCCCCAATAATTGAGAGAAAAGCTTTACGAAATAGTGCAATATCTCCATCTAATGCAGCAAAAGCTAAGGCTCTTAAAGGTAACATCAACGGTGCAACTAACATTGCGCCAATAATGACCGCTGCACTATTACTAATTAAACCAAAAGTGGCAATCCCACAGGCACCAATTGTAAATGCTATGTAGTTAGTATTCCAAGTCGCATCTCGCCGTAATTCTCGATGCAGTCTCTTGATCGCAACTTCTTTTGTTTGTTTGGGCAAGAGTTTTCCAGATTTTTTTAAGTAATTCTCAAAGTAATTTTAAGTTAGCCTATGGTGTTGTGATCGGCAAACTTAAATAATTTTATTATCGGACACTTAGAGCAAGCTAACTTGCGACTCACAAAGGTCAAGACAATTAATTTTATCTCACGCAAAGACGCAAAGAGGTCAGACCCCGCGTCGCCGTCAGGCGCAAGGGAAAGCTCTTCGAGCAAGGGAACGCTGACCTAGCAGAGAGTTTTTAGAGATGTTCTAATCTATAGTTCGATTGCTATATATGCGAAGCGGCTTGCCCCCGAATGGGATATCCTTTAGGAGAGCTTAGAGCTTGCATTAAAATTCCGCAGACGTAAGGCATTAGTCACAACAGAAACGGAACTAAATGCCATTGCTCCTCCTGCAATAATCGGGTTGAGTAACCAGCCAAAGAAGGGAAATAAAATACCTGCGGCGATGGGAATACCTAAAGTATTGTAGATAAAAGCAAAGAAAAGATTCTGGCGGATATTATTGATAGTTGCTTTGCTCAACTGGATGGCAGTAACAACGCCCTGTAATTCTCCTGATATCAGGGTAATATCACTAGCTGCGATCGCCACATCTGTTCCCGTCCCAATGGCTATCCCCACGTCTGCTTGAGCTAGTGCAGGGGCATCATTAATACCGTCCCCCACCATGGCTACTCTTTTGCCTTCTTGCTGCAATTGTCTGATCTTGGCAGCTTTTTGTTCGGGGCGCACTTCTGCTTCTACTCTAACTATACCAACTTGACGGGCGATCGCTTCAGCGGTTTTTTGATTATCTCCCGTTAGCATTACCACTTCTAAGTTTAGGCTACGTAATGCCCTAACTGCTTCTGTGGAAGAAGATTTAACAGCATCGGCAATAGCCATGATGCCCTCTAGTTGACCATCTACGGCAATTAAAATGACAGTTTTGGCTGAATCTTCCCAAGTATTCTGTTGTGGCTGTAAAGTATCAGTTTTGATGCCTAATTCCAACATCCAGCGTGGTGTCCCAATCTGTATTAAGTGACCTGAAACTACCCCCTGTACGCCACTACCGGCGATCGCTTGAAAATTATGACATTCGCTTAAATTGATATTCTGTGACTGAGCATATTTAACTACTGCTTCGGCTAAAGGATGTTCTGAATTACGTTCCACTGCGGCAACTAAACCCAATAATTTTAGTTCTGTACCATCGGTACTACCTTTAACGGTAGTGTAATTAGTGACAGTTGGTTGTCCTTGGGTTATCGTCCCTGTTTTATCTAAAACAATAGTTTGTAGTTTATGAGCGAGTTCTAAACTCTCTGCATCTTTAATCAAAATGCCGTTTTCTGCGCCTTTACCTGTACCTACCATCACTGATGTTGGCGTAGCCAAACCTAAAGCACAAGGACAAGCAATAATTAGTACCCCCACAGTATTGATCAAAGCCAGAGAAACATCGCCCATAATAGTAAACCAAAGCACAAAAGTAGCAATGGCGATCGCAATTACCACAGGAACAAACCAACTTGTTACCCGATCAGCTAATCTTTGGATGGGTGCTTTGGAACCTTGAGCATCCTGCACCAGCTTAACTATCTGTGCCAATACGGTATCTGTGCCGATTCTAGTAGCTTTAAATTGGAAACTGCCTGTCTTGTTGATCGTTGCCCCAATAACTTCATCTCCTGGTTGCTTCCTAACGGGTATACTTTCCCCCGTTACCATTGCTTCATCGATAGTGGAACTCCCGCTAATTATTTCACCATCCACAGGAATCTTTTCCCCAGGACGTACTAAGATAATGTCGTCGATTTGCACTTCCTTCAGGGGAATATCTATTTCCTTTCCGTGACGAATGACTCTGGCATCTTTAGCCTGTAAGCCCATCAATTGCCGAATTGCTGCTGAAGTTTGTCCTTTGGCTCGATTTTCCAACCATTGTCCCAGTAAAATTAGGGTGATAACTACGGCAGAGGTTTCGTAGTAAACTTCTGGCATTAAGCCCTGATTGAGAAAGAAGCGAGGAAAAACGGTGGCAAATAAAGAATAAACATAGGCTGCACTGGTACCCAAAGCAATTAAAGTATCCATGGTGGCAGCATGACGCTTAAAAGCTTTCCCCGCACCAATATAGAATCTATAACCACACCAAAACTGTACAGGTGTCGTCAGAATTAGTTGAAGCCAAGGATTATGCAACCAGGTGGGAATAAACGGTAAATTTAACCCCGTCATCATTGGTAAAGAACCAAAAATTAACACCAAGCTAATTACGCCACCGACAATCATTTTACTGATCAAATCGCGGGATTGAGCCTTACGGGCAGCTTGTTCAACATCATCTTCGCCCGTCACCATTGCTGACTGTTGTAAAGAATAAGCAGCGTAGCCTGCTGCTTCTACGGCATCTTGAATATCTTCAATACTGGTTTGACGGGGATTGTATTTAACAGCAGCTTGCTCAGTAGCGAAGTTAACATGACACTCAAATACCCCAGCCACAGCGATGATTGCCTTTTCAATAGTACTAGCACAGGCAGCACAACTCATCCCCCTGAGTTGCAGACTGACCTTTTTTGTCTTTTCTATATTTGTTGAGGCATTCATAACAATTAAGCAGGAGAATATCCTGCTTCTGCGATCGCATTTCTGATAGATAATTCCGATGTTTGGGTTTCTACTATCACCTCTTTAGTTTGAGGATCTGCTTTTACAGTCGCTTGGGAATCTAGATTATGAATCGCTTCGGTGATGGTTTCGGCGCAAGCACCACAAGCCATATCAGGTACTTTTAGTTGTATAGTCATAACGTTTAAATGTTTAATTCCCTAAGTTTATTTACTTCTAGAATCAGCATAAACTCTCTAGTACACTATAGAGTCAAGTCCGATTTGTCAAAACAATTCAAAATTATCAATTAAAAATTCAAAATCAACCAAAGCGTAGCTTGTAGGTAGCATAAGTGCTATGCGTCGGATAACTTCACATAAATAAACAATTGCTCAGGGCAATCAAACCCTTGTGCAATGGTAAGCTAACAGTTGCACTAAAAAAATATTTAACAGGAATTAAATTAATAAAATGAGCGAAGAAAATAAAACGCCATTATTGTT
>JAAUYH010073088.1_pt1 | contig 33683 bp, 32 predicted proteins | sample 7278061 | NCBI WGS metagenome assembly JAAUYH01 (sample SAMN14350203, study PRJNA611818) | marine sediment metagenome | isolation source: surface marine sediment (0.6m) | place: French Polynesia: Moorea | collected 2018-08 | reverse complement strand
GGATCCTGCCACTGTGAGGCGTTGTCTTGATCTTGGTGTGTCAGGTTTTATCCCCAAGTCATCCAGTTCTGCTGATATTCAAGCTGCAATTGAGAATGTGCAGTTCGGTGAGATATGGATCCCCCCAAACATGGATTTGGATGAAACCGTTGACGCTGAAACACGTGGACTGATTGAAAAGCTCAATTCCCTGACGCCACAGCAGATGAGGGTTCTTGCCATGTTGGGCGAGGGCCTTCTGAACAAACAGATTGCCTATGAACTTGGCGTATCAGAAGCAACGATCAAAGCCCATGTCTCAGCAGTATTGTTGAAGCTTGAAGTTGATAGTCGTACGCAGGCCGTCATCATCATGAATCGGATCAACGCAGGATTCCCCCATTCGCAATCCGAAAATGTCTGATCGTTCCTGAACTATTCGGCCGCTTCCGGTTTTCTTCGACGTTGTGAAATCATTGCTCGCAATGCAGCAGGACGAACCGGCTTGTTGATAACAGGTAAACCTACTTTTTGTGCTGCGTCTTTGACCTCATCGCTTCTATCCGCTGTTATCAGCACCCCGTTCAGCTGATTATTTGTCTCTTTTTGAAGAACTTCAAACACATCGATTCCTGTTGCATGATCGAGATGGTAGTCAGCAAGCACCACATCGGGCAAACGCCCAGTTTGTTTCAAGGCGTTCCTCGCGCTCTCCAAGTCGGTCGCTGTGTTGATCACACAACCCCATTGGCTGAGCAGCGAAACCATGCCGTCGAGAATAGAAAGATCATTGTCGATGCATAAAACCAAGGTGTCATCAAGTTGGCCGGGCTTTCGGCCTTTCATCGGACCAGTTGCACGGATGGAGGTGTCGAGCCCTTCGACCGTCTCAAGCTCAATCCGGAATTGGGTGCCATGTCCCGGTTTTGAATCAAGTTCTACGGAATGCCCGAGCAGGTCTGATATTCGTTCGACAATGGAAAGGCCAAGTCCGAGTCCGGGTGCATGACCCGGAATCTGGTTCAAACGCGTGAACTCGGAGAAGATCAGCCCTTTTTGCTCCTCATTGATTCCAATCCCCGTGTCCAGAACTTGCAGAGAGAGTTTGCTTCCGTGTCTCCTGCAGCCCACCAGCACTCGTCCCTCAGGTGTGAATTTGAGGGCGTTTGAGATCAGGTTTTGCAACAGCCTTCGCAGCAAGGCGCGGTCTGAATGCACCCAGGCTGAAGAATGCACAAAACGCAACTCGAGTCCTTCCTGTTCAGCAATAGGTTGAAACTCGACTTCCAATTGTTCTGTGATGGTGCGAAGTGAGAAGCTGGACAGGTTCACATCCGGGTTTGCAGACTCCAGACGGGAGATCGCCAGGATGGAACTCAGAATTTCTTCCACTGACCCCAAAGACCGTGAGATATTGTTGGCCAAAGCATCGTGTTCGCTGCCAGAATTTTTCTCAACCAGTGTGGCAGAATACAGTCTTGCCGCATTCAGCGGTTGCAGAATATCGTGACCGGCTGCGGCCAAGAACCGGGTCTTACTTGCATTTGCCTGATCGGCCAGGCTTTTGGCTTCCTCTAGCTCACGTGTTCGCTCTTCCACACGGCGTTCCAGAGTTTCATTCGCTTCGTGCAATGCTTCTGCTGAACGAACCCGTTCCGTGATATTATGCCATGTGATGACCAGACCACCTTCGGGCATCGCACTTGAACTGATTTCCAACACCTCGCCCGATCTTGGAATTGACAATTGCCAGCTTTCTCCGGTTTTAAGCAATCTCTCAGTCAAAGTGTCATGACGTTCATCAAACTCCAGAATATCGTTTTGCCGTATTATCTCACGGGTTATCTTGGTGAGCGGAACGCCTGCCTGACCAAGTTTTGAGGGAAGGTTTAGAATGGTCCGGAATTTGCGGTTCCAGGAGGCAAGACGATAATCCTTGTCGAAAACCGTGATCCCCTGTTCAAGCTGATCAAGCGCAGTCTTCAACACGCCTTGATTGAATTGCAAAGCCCTTGAAGCTTCATCAAGGAGTTCGAAATTTCCATGCCCCGCTTCTTCATATCGCTTGAGCAAGAGCGTATGCACCAGTCGAGAGGAGGATGCACCGATAGAGCTGGCAAGCAATTGTTCAGAGAAGTTTAGAAGGCGTGTATCCACTTTGCCATCTGTCGGCGGCACCATTTTGTGGCGTTTCCAATATTCGGCAAAAGAACGTTCGGTGCGGGTTGCTCCAATATATCGGGCAAGGGTTTCCTGCAATTCTGAGATGTTGAGCTTGGCCCTGCCAATTGCCCGCTCCCGTGAAAGCGGTGATTGATATCCAACGAACAGTGACGCCTGCATCCGCTCTTGCGGGTCAGGTTGGCGACTTAGCGACATTGCAGCGAACGCTGCCGTATTAAGTAGAAGGCTCCAGATTACGCCATTGGCAATTGGTGAGAAGCCCAGCCCAAACAGGTCCTGCGGTTTCAGAAGCTCAATGCCAAACAGACCTTGTGAGACAAAGGATGCTTCTGACTCCAGCAACGTGGGCAATAGGAGGCAATAAGACCATACCAGAAAGCCGGTGATCATGCCGGCAATTGCCCCGCGCGCATTTGCATTTCTCCAAATCAGCCCGGCAAAAAAAGCAGGTGCCAACTGGGCAATGGCAGCGAAGGAAACCAGTCCAATGGATGCGAGCGCGGCGGAATTGTCAGCTGCCCTGTAATAGAGATAGGCAAGGATCATCACCCCAAAAATAACTGTGCGCCGAATGTTGAGGATATTACGTTCCATATTCGCTGGCTCGCGTTGCCCTAGGCGCGCGTTAGAACGCAGGATCAGCGGCAGGATCAGATCATTGGAAATCATGATTGCCAGTGCTACACAGGCAACAATAACCATCGCGGTTCCAGCTGACAGTCCACCCAGAAATACCAGCAGACCCAAGGCGCGTTGACCGTCGAGAATCGGCAATAAAAGCACATAGTCGTCGGCATTCGCCGCAAACCCGAAACTCAAAATACCTGCGATTGCAATCGGCACAACAAAGAGGTTGATGGCGACAAGATAGGCGGGGAACAACCAGCGCGCGCGTTCAAGTTCTTTCAGTGAATTGTTTTCAACGACAGCCACATGAAACTGTCGCGGCAGCAGCAGAAATACCGTGAAGCTCAAAAATGTCAAAATGAGAAAATTACCGGGATCGATGCCGTTCGCCATCATGGTATTGATGCGTTCATGCTCGGTCGCTCTGGTATAGAGGTCACTAACGCCGTCAAACATGAACCATGTAACGAAGATACCAACACACAAAAACGCAATCAGCTTTATGACAGACTCCATGGCGATTGCCATCATCAATCCGTTCTGATGCTCTGTGGCATCTGCATGTCGGGTGCCGAAGAGAACAGAAAACACAGCCAACGTAAGCGCGACAAGAAGTGAGATGTCACCAGCCGTTCCGGTGCCCGTGGGAAAGCCGTTACTAAACTCTACCAGCAACGTGTCCACTGAGCTCGATATCGCTTTAAGCTGCAGGGCGATATAAGGGATTGTACCAATTACCGCGATGATTGCTGCAACGCCGGCCACACGCATGTTCTTGCCGTATCGCGCACCAAGAAAGTCGGCGACTGAGGTGATGCGTTCTTCCTTGGAAAGTTTGATAACACGGCGCATAAGCGGAAAGCCCAGCGTTATCATGATCACCGGACCGACATAAATGGCGAGAAAACTCAGCCCGCTAGTCGAAGCCAAGCCCACCGAACCGAAAAAGGTCCAGGTAGTACAATAAATTGCTAGGCTGAGCGCATACGTGTTTGGCTTTGAACGCTGTGGTCCAAGTGCAGCTGTGTTCGTTCTGTCGCCGTAACTGGCGACGACAAACAGCAAAAGCACATAAACAATAGCCACCAAAATGGTGACCCACGGTTCTACCAATCCATCTCTCCAAGCATGTTCAATGGAATTCGCATCATTATTGAGCACGAAAGACCGGATTTTGTCCATAATCCGTTAGATTTATGATCAATAACTCCGATATTCGGTGCCTTGTCACAATTTCCACTTAACGTAACGGCAATTTTCAACTAGAAGAAGCCCAATCCAGATTGACTGGAGAGAATCAACGGGAGAGGGGAATCTCTATTATGATGCAGGAATTTAAAGACTTTATCATGAAAGGTAACGTTATGGACCTCGCGGTCGGCGTTATCATTGCAGGCGCATTTGCGCTGATCACAGCATCCTTGGTGGGTGACATCATTATGCCAATCGTTGGTGCGATTTTTGGTGGTTTGGATTTCTCAAACTACTTTATTCCACTAAGCGACGAAGTGACTGCAACCACCTTGGCGGAAGCAAAGGAACAGGGTGCGGTACTTGCATATGGTAACTTCCTGACAACCGTCATCAATTTTGTGATCATTGGCTTTATCATCTTCCAGATGGTGAAAGCAGTAAAACGTTTTGAAGCGAAGAAAGAGGAAGCTCCGGAAGAACCACCAGCACCTCCAGCGGAAGAAGTTCTTCTGACTGAAATTCGCGATTTGCTGAAAAAGTAAATCTTACAAATACAAATGTTTTTGACCCCGGCGCTTGCGTCGGGGTTTTTTGTCTCAACTGAGATGGGATGCCGAAAACGAGCCGATCTGAGATGCCAACAAAATGAAATTTTGTTCATCAGTCCATTCTTTCCCTTCTGTAAATCATCTGTCCGCGTAAAGCTTGGTTAACAGTTTATGCGTATTGTCCCATGGCGCTAAGTGTTTTGGCGCAAGACAGTGGTTCCAGAGGAAATTTGAATGGAAAGTCTCAATCAGGCGACGCGCAGCTTCAAGCAAGCGCTGCTGATTATTGCAGGGTTTTCTTTCTTTACTGCGCTATTGCAGCTCACAATTCCACTTTACATGCTGCAAATCTATGACCGTGTATTGCCGTCCCAGAGCAGTGATACGCTGATATTCCTGTCAATTCTCGCTGTATTCGCATTGATCATCCTTGGTCTCACCGAAATGGTGCGGCAAATTCTGGGAACACGTGCTGCAGCCAGACTGGATGCCACTCTATCAAACGACGTGATGGAACGGGTTGTTCGCGAAGGATATCGTACCAATGGTAACACGCAGCCACTCAAGGAGTTGCAGGCGGTAAGAAGCCTTGTCGGTTCCAAGGTGCTGATCGGGCTGGTGGATGTGCCATTCTCTCTGATTTTCATCGGGTGCTTATATCTGGTTCACCCAACGCTCTTTTGGCTCACAATTTTCGGTGTCGCCATTCTTGCAATGGTGGCCTTTGCCAACCTCAAGGTTGCTGCCAAAGTGACCGAGGAACAATCAAAAGCCTATGCCGCTGCCAATCGGAATTCCGAATTCTTTGCCAGAAATTCAGACAGCATACTTGCCATGGGCATGTTGAAGGACGTTCTGGCGAACTGGGGCAATCTTAACGCCGGGAATTTAATAGCAGCAGATCGTGCGTCAAAAATAAATGCACTCTTCTCGGGTGTGTCCAGAACGCTGCGCTTTGGCATTCAGATCGCCATGCTGGGGGTCGGAGCTTGGCTTGTACAAAAAGGTGAAATGACTGCGGGCATGATTTTTGCCGCATCTATTATCTCCGGTCGGGCACTGCAGCCAATCGACGTGGTGATTAATTCGTGGCCTCAGATCAGCGCCGGAAGGAATGCGTGGGCAAGCGTCTCAGACTTTGTCGAGACCACCACTGCTCGAGAAAATTATACGCAAGTTGAGACACCGGTCGGAAACCTGTCAGTCGAAAACCTTCTGCAACCCAATCCTGTTGATCCTAAAAACACGCCCATTCTGTCACGTCTTTCCTTCGAACTTGAGGCGGGAAAGTCCGTTGCAGTTATTGGCCCGTCAGGCTCTGGCAAATCTTCTCTGGTCCGAATTCTGGTAGGTGCGGTCAAACCCTATTCCGGGGATGTGCGTATCGATGGTCACAGTATTTCAAATTGGGATCCGGATGATCTGGGTAAACATATTGGCTATCTCGCGCAGGATGTTGAAATGCTGCCAGGCACCATTGCTCAAAACATCAGCCGATTCAGGGCAGATGCCGACGACGGTGAGATTCGCAAAGCAGCCGGCATGGCTCACGTGGAAGACCTGATCAAGAGGATGCCGGATGGCTATGACACGGTAATTGGACCCGGGGGGTTAAGCATATCCGGTGGTGAAAAGCAGCGTATTGCCCTTGCACGTGCCTTTTATGGCTCTCCACGGATACTGGTTTTGGATGAACCAAACTCCAGCCTCGACCGGATCGGCGAAAACGCATTGTTGCGTGCATTGATCGAGGCCAAGAAGAGCAAGATGACTGTATTCCTGGTCACACAGCGCGAGAGCGTCGTTAAGGCTGTCGATAAAATCATGCGCATCAAGGATGGCAAAATCATTGACTTTGATGACCGTGGAAAAGTGATCAGCAAACATGCGGAACGTGCGCAGAAAATTGCAGCCAATCGCAAGAAGCAAATCATCGAACATGCAACGTCAGAAGCATTATGAACGGGCTTGAGTTTCGAAGGTAGTCAAGATGAAGATTAAGCCACCCCAGATGGACACACCGCTACCAGCAAGTCCGTATGCCAATGCAAAAACGCATCCGGATTGGCGTGACACGGTTCCTACCAGTATCAGGAAGCCGCTGATAGCGGGTCTTGCAGTGGTGGGGTTGTTCTTCGCAGGTTTCAGCTCCTGGGCCATGCGAGCGCCCTTGGCTGGCGCAGCAATTGCGCCGGGTGTGGTTATCGCCAGTGGGCAAAACCAGCAGATTGGTCACCTGGAAGGTGGTATTGTTCGACAAATCGCGGTTCGTGATGGTGACACTGTCAAACAAAACCAACCGCTGGTTTTTCTGGATGAGACACAAGCTCAGTCGAGCGCTAATCGGGTGGGGCAATCCATTGTATCGCTAACTGCTCAAGAGGAGCGCGCCGTTGCTGTTCTTCAAGACCAGCAATACCTGGATTTTTCTTCCGAACTTGTTGAACTAGCAAAATCATCCGGTAAGGAAGAAGTGCTGGACTTGCAGCGAACAGAATTTGCTTCCCGTTTGTCACAACACAAGTCTGAAATCAGCGTTCTGGATGAGCAGGTTAGTGCAATCGAAGAAGAGATTTCAGGCATCGGGCGGCAAATAGAGGCAGAAAAACGAAAGCTGGCTGTGATCGTCGATGAGTTGAAGGCTAAAAAATCGCTTCTTCAACGCGGTTTGACTCCCAAAAACCAGTATAATGCACTCTTGCGCGCCCAAGCTGACTCTGAAGGCGCGATCGGTGGTCTTGATGCAACAATTGGCCAGCGCCGCAAGGCGATTTCTGAAGTACGGGAACGTCAGCAAGCCATTCGCGCCGCGAGACGCACTGAAGCGTCAGCAAAAATCAATGAAACCAGACAGCAGATCGCCGATCTGAAGGAGCAACTGACATCGCGCGCAGACATTCTCGAGCGCATGATCATAAGAGCTCCGGTCGATGGCGTGATCGTGAACATTTCCAAAAACACGATTGGCAGCGTTGTAGCGCCTGGAGAAACTGTTCTGGAGATCTTACCAACTTCAAACGACCTTATCATCTCGGCCCGGGTGAAGCCAAACGACGTTGATGTTGTGCGGGTCGGACAGGAAGCCAACATCCGCTTTGTAGCATTGAACACGCGTACTACCCCTGAGGTTCCGGCAACCATTGAATATGTCTCCGCAGACCGTCTTGTCGATCCTGTGACGCAGGAACCTTATTTTGATGCAAGATTGAAACTTGATGCCAATTTGCCGGAATCAATCAGCGTGGAACAGATCTATCCCGGCATGCCGGTTGATGCGTTCATTAAAACAGGTGAGCGCACCTTTGTAGAGTATCTCGCTAAACCGGTCACCGACAGTTTCAGCAAAGCTTTCCGGGAAGATTGATCCCCCCCTTGCGTTTTTGGGTTTCCGGGCAATATGTTTCGTGTTCCATAAACTTGAAACACAGGATTCCACATGTCCGGTCAAACATATTCCCAGATTGAAATGATTGAAAAGCTGGTCGGTTTTCCCACCGTCTCGTGTGACTCAAACCTGCCATTGGTTGAATTCGTTCGGGAATATCTCTCGGCATGGGGCATCGAAAGCCAATTCGTCTATAATGAAGAGGGTAACAAGGCCAATCTCTATGCGACAGTTGGCCCCAATGTGGAGGGCGGCATTGTTCTTTCAGGACACACTGATGTGGTTCCCGTTGAGGGACAGGCTTGGGTAACAGACCCTTTCAAGGTTACTCAAAAGGAAGGGCGTCTATATGGTCGGGGAACCGCAGACATGAAGTCATTTTCTGCAATTGGACTGTCGCTTGTCCCAGAAATGCTGAAAGCTGATTTAAAACGTCCGATCCATTTTGCCCTTTCCTATGATGAGGAAGTTGCTTGTCTTGGTGCTCCGGATATGATTGCCGAGATGGGGGTAAAATGCCCACCTGCGCTTGGTGTGATCGTGGGTGAGCCGACAGAAATGCGAACTGTAACGGCTCACAAGGCAATTGCAGACATTGTTACCAAAGTGCGAGGCCACGAAGTCCACTCAAGTCTCGTTCACACTGGCGTCTCTGCAGTCATGGTTGCAGCAAGGTTGATTACGTGGTGGGAAGACAGAATGAGAGAAGGAGCAGTAAAAGCTGATCCAAATTCCTTGTTTGATCCACCCTATTCAACGTTTCACTGTGGCCAGATAGAAGGGGGTACGGCTCATAATATTACAGCCAAGGATTGTTGGTTTGTGACGGACATTAGAACCGTGCCAGGTGAAACGCCTCATCAGCATTTGGACGCTTACTATGAACATCTGGAAAAAACAGTCATTCCCGCAATGAAAGCGATCCACCCCGATTGCAATGTAGAAACCGAGATCATAGCGGATGTCCCCGGCTTAAGGCCCGAACAAAATGGGGATGCGGAGAGTTTTGTACGTTCTATCACCGGCGACAACAGCCACCATGTGGTTGCCTATGGTACCGAGGGCGGGCAGTTCCAGGATGGCGGATTTTCAACCGTTGTTTGTGGGCCAGGCTCGATCGAACAAGCACATCAACCCAATGAGTTTATTGAGGTTTCACAGGTTGAGGCAGGTACCGAGTTTTTGCGCAAAGTGATTGCGCGGTGTGCTGCATAGAATAAAATTTTCTGCAAGGCTGGATTCTTTCTTTTTTTCATTGCAACATCTCGCCCAACTGCCAGCTGGATATGGCAGCATAATTAGGGAGAGAATCTATGAAACTTGTGAAAAGCCTTGTCGGCGGCGCAATTCTTTCAACACTCATGGCAACAAGCGCCATGGCGGAAAACACGTTCAAGTTTGCGTTTCAGGGTACTTTGAAGTCCCTCGATCCGTATTCATTGAACGAGACCTTTACTTTGGGAACGTTGGGCAATGTTTACGAAGGCCTGACCCGTCGTGGTCCTGACTTGAAAATCGAGCCTGCACTCGCAGAGAGCTGGGAAATTGTTGAACCAACACGCTGGCGTTTCAAACTGCGCCAAGGCGTAAAATTCCACAACGGCAACGACTTTAATGCAGACGATGTGATCTTTTCTGCCGAACGTGTGAAATCTGAAGGATCTGACCTTAAGACGCGTTTCCCGGATGGCACAAAGTTTGTGAAAGTCGACGACTACACTGTTGATGTTGTTCTTACAGCGCCAAACCCGATCCTGAATGCTGAGTGGGCTACTTGGCACATGATCGATAAAGAATGGGCGGAAGCAAACGATTCAGTAAAAGTGACTTCAGCGTCCGACCAAAATGCGAGCTTCATTTCGCTGAATGCAAATGGCACTGGTCCGTTCAAACTGGCAAGCCATGAAGCAGGTGTGAAAACTGTATTCGAAGCAAATGCTGACTGGTGGAATGCAGGCGACAAGAAGCACAATCTGGACAAGGTTGAGTTTTCAACGATTGCCTCTGACGCAACACGCGTTGCAGCGCTTCTTTCCGGTGAAATGGACATGGTGTATCCGATCCCTGTGCAGGACATCAAACGTGTAGATTCAAACCCGACAACGACAGCGCTGACCGGCCCGGAACTTCGTACCATCTTCCTCGGCATGGATCAGACACGCGATGAGTTGTTGTATTCCAACATCAAGGGCAAAAACCCGTTTAAAGACATCAAGGTTCGTCAGGCCTTCTATCATGCTATTGATATCGAGGCGATCAAGGCAAAAGTGATGCGCAATCTGGCAACACCGTCAGCAATCATGCTGTCACCATTCATGTTTGAGAATGCAGGTCAGTTCTCACGTCTTGAGTACAATCCGGATGGTGCAAAGGCACTTTTGGCAGAAGCTGGATATCCGGATGGATTTGAAGTCGGTATGGATTGCCCCAACGACCGTTACGTTAACGACGAAGCGATCTGTCAGGCTGTTGTATCCATGCTTGCCAAAGTCGGTGTGAAGGTAAACCTCAACGCTCAGCCAAAAGCACAATACTTCGCGAAAGTTTTGGCGTCTGGCGGTTTCGATACTTCCTTCTACCTACTCGGCTGGACACCAGGCTCGTTTGACTCGTGGAACGTTCTTACCAACCTTCATGGTTGCCGCGACGAAGCAGGCAATGGTGGTCTTTTCAACCTCGGTGGTTATTGCAACCCGAAAGTTGATGAGTTGAGCGCCAAAATTCTTTCAGAGAATGACGCTGCAACACGTCTAGACATGATTACGCAAGCTTACAAAATGACCACTGATGAAGTCGCTTACATTCCGCTTCACCAGCAAGGTCTTGCTTGGGGTATCTCGAACAACGTTGATCTGGTGCAACGCGCTGACAACGAGTTCATGATGTACTACGCAAACAAGAAATAATCAGAAAACGAATTTGGCTCCGCTCCGGCGGGGCCTTTTACTTTCATGCTCGCATTCATCATTCAAAGACTGTTTCAGGCTGGGCTTGTCATGCTGGTTGTCAGCATGATTGCGTTCACCATGTTCACGTTCATCGGTGATCCGGTTGATCAGATGGTCGGTCTCGAGACCACGCTGGAAGAACGCGAGCTTTTACGGGAACAGCTTGGTCTCAAAGACCCGCTACCGGTTCAATTTTACAATTTTATCTCAAAGGCCATTCAGGGCGATTTCGGTATTTCCTATCAGTTTAAACGTCCGGTCGCGACCATGATTGGCGAACGACTGCCGGCAACCCTGGAATTGGCACTGATAGGTTCGATATTCGCGCTCGCCGTTGGCATCCCCGTTGGTGTGTATACCGCTCTGCGTCGTGAGAGCTTCCTGTCAAAATTCTTTTTGACCACATCACTTGTCGGGATTTCCCTGCCGCCGTTCCTTGTGGGTATCCTGTTGATTTACATTTTTGCTGTATTGCTGCAGTGGCTGCCAAGCTTTGGCCGAGGCGAAACCGTATTGCTCGGTTGGTGGTCCACCGGGTTTCTCACTTCCAGCGGTCTGAAGGCACTTATCTTGCCGAGCATTACGCTTGGATTGTTCCAGCTTACGTTGATCATGCGATTGGTTCGCTCAGAGATGCTGGAAGTGCTTCGTACCGACTATATCAAGTTTGCACGTGCGCGCGGACTGCGAAACCGCGCCATTCACTTTGGCCACGCACTCAAGAACACATTGATACCTGTAATCACCATTACCGGTCTGCAACTTGGTTCAATCATCGCTTTTGCAATCATCACAGAGACAGTTTTCTCGTGGCCGGGTATGGGACAGATGTTCCTGCAGGCGGTCCAGGATGTCGACATTCCGGTCATGTCAGCCTATCTGCTTCTGGTCGCGTTCCTGTTTGTCATGATCAACCTGCTTGTTGATGTGGCTTATGGTTTGGTGGATCCACGCATCCGCATCACGGGGGGTGACGCATGAGTCTTCAAGAAGCAGCACCGCGCGGATTGGTTGAACGCGCGTTTGACTCAGATATTTGGCATTCCTTCAAACGGTCCAAGATCACGATTGTTGCCGCGATTACGACCTTTCTCATTTTGTTTGGCGCGCTTTTCGCACCATTGATTGCCCCGCAGAATCCATTCGACCCGGCAAGCCTTTCTCTGCTTGATTCTTACTTGCCACCAGCGTGGGAAGAGGGCGGTGACAGCCGTTACTTGCTGGGGACAGATGATCAGGGCAGGGGCATTCTGTCCACCCTAATGTACGGCTCCAGGATTTCACTGGCGGTTGGCTTTGCCTCTGTAATATTCGCCGCAATCCTCGGAATTTCGTTAGGCCTTGTGGCAGGCTATGTTGGCGGTCGCACTGACGCGGTGATCATGCGTATTGCCGACATTCAGCTGACCTTCCCTTCAATTCTAATCGCGCTCTTGATTGATGGATCAGTGCGTTCTGCGCTGGGCGGCATCAACCGGGAAGATTCTGCCTTTTATATATTGGTCTTTTCCATAGGCCTGTCGTTCTGGGTGCAATATGCAAGGACCGTGAGGTCTTCGGCACTGGTTGAGAAGAACAAGGAATATGTACAAGCCGCACGCCTGATCGGACTGCATCCATTGAAAATCATGGCACGGCATGTGCTACCAAACGTGATGGGTCCTGTACTCGTTATCGCCACCATCAATCTGGCGCTTGCCATTATATTGGAAGCAACACTCTCATTTCTTGGAGTTGGCATGCCACCCACGCAGCCTTCGCTCGGAACCATGATTGGAACCGGGAACAACTTTCTGTTTTCCGGTGAATGGTGGATGATCTTCTTCCCGGGCCTTGTGCTTGCGATCCTCGCCCTTGCGGTCAACCTGCTTGGCGACTGGCTTCGCGATGCGCTAAATCCGAGGTTGCGATAGATGGCTGAACCGCTTCTCTCAGTTCGTGACCTTGTGGTTCAGTTTCCAACCCGCAAGGGGGTCCTTACCGCGGTTGATCGGATCAGTTTTGACTTGGCTAAAGGCGAGGTTCTAGGTGTCGTTGGCGAGTCTGGTGCTGGAAAGTCCATGACCGGTGCAGCAATCATCGGGTTGATTGAACCTCCTGGTCACATCGCTGGTGGAACCATTCACCTCGATGGAGATCGAATCGACAACCTTAGTCAGGATGAATTGCTCAAGGTTCGTGGAAGACGCATTGGAACGATCTTTCAGGACCCGCTAACATCCCTTAATCCACTTTATACAATTGCCGAGCAGCTGATTGAAACGATCCGTCGCCATACGGATTTGAATCCGCAACAAGCCCGCGATCGCGCAATTGGCTTACTGGATGAGGTGGGCATTCCGGCAGCTGCACGTCGTATCGATGACTACCCGCATCAGTTTTCCGGAGGTATGCGTCAGCGCGTGGTAATCGCTCTGGCACTGTGCGCGGAACCGGAACTGGTGATCGCGGATGAGCCCACGACCGCGCTGGACGTTTCGGTTCAGGCACAAATCATCGATGTGCTCAAACGCATGTGTGAGGATCACGGAACTTCAGTGATACTGGTAACCCATGATATGGGTGTCATCGCTGAAGCGGCAGATCGGGTAGCCGTCATGTATGCGGGTCGAATTGCAGAAATCGGACCTGTGCGTGACGTCGTGAAGGATGCCAAACATCCGTATACTTCCGGCCTAATGGGCTCTATTCCTACGCTGTCACAAAACGAAGATCGATTGACACAAATCCCGGGATCAATGCCGCGGCTGACAGAAATTCCAACTGGTTGCGCGTTTAATCCAAGATGTCCAAAAGTGTTCGATGCCTGCCATAAAGTACAACCACAAACTGTCGATGTAAGTGGTAGGGAAGTGGCTTGCCTTCTTTATGACAAGGTGCATGCGAAATGAGTGATGCTCTGATCGAGATCAACAATCTGACACGGGTATTTGACGTGTCAAAGCCGTGGTTGAACCGGGTGATCGAACGCGAGGAACGAAAGCTGCTGACGGCTGTCAATGACGTATCGTTCTCCATTGGCAAGGGCGAAACGTTTGCACTGGTGGGAGAGTCAGGCTCTGGTAAATCCACTATTGCTAAAATGGTTGTGGGCCTGTTGAAGGCGAGTGCGGGTGAAATCCTGTTTGATGGCAACCCGATGACAACAGCTGGCGGTGCTGACATGCGCGAGCTTCGTAGCCGTTTTCAGATGATATTTCAGGATCCCTTTGCCAGCCTGAATCCGCGTTGGCGTGTCCAGGATATTATCGCGGAACCCATTCGCACTTTCGGTCTGAAAGGTGCGAATACGACAGTGGAAAAACGCGTTGACGAATTGCTTGAGACAGTGGGTCTTTCTCCTGCTGATGGCACGAAATTCCCGCACGAATTTTCCGGCGGTCAGCGCCAGCGTATCGCCATCGCAAGAGCCTTGTCAGCAAGACCGGAATTCATTGTCTGCGATGAACCAACCTCCGCTTTGGATGTTTCCGTACAAGCTCAAATCCTGAATCTGATGCGAGACCTGCAGGACGAGTTTGGACTGACCTACCTCTTTATCAGCCACGACCTTTCGGTCGTGCGGCACATGGCTACGCGCATCGGGGTCTTATATCTTGGCAAACTGGTTGAGGTTCAGGAAGGCAAAGCATTGTTCAAGAACCCTCAGCATCCGTATACAAAGCTCCTTTTGGATGCCGTCCCGGACCTGGAGATGACCGGCCGTGCACGCAAACAGGTTGAAGGTGAAATACCAAACCCGATCGATCCGCCAACAGGATGCGCGTTTCATCCCCGTTGTTCTTTGGTACATGATCGCTGCAAAGCAGAAATCCCTCAGCTGGCCCAGTATGGCAAGGGTGAAGCTGCATGTTTCGCGCTTGAGAAATAGAACTTAAAACAAGTCGCCTTGCTGGCCACTGCCAGATTTTGATGGCTGGGTCTTGGGTTTTGCGGGTGATTTGGCAGATGTGCTCCCTGCCGCTACAGCATCAATCCGGCCGTCCTGAAACTCGATGGAGAATGCCTGTCCGGATTTTGCTTCTGATGTGCTGACGAGTGGCTTGTCATTGGCGTCTCGAACGATTGCAAAGCCGCGCTCAAGGATATTGGTGTAGGAGAAACTCGCGAGAAGCCGTTCCGCCTGATCAAGCCTTCGTTGGGCGGTTTCCAGAGGTGTCACAAATGCAATTGGCGCGCGGCGATCAAGTTGCGAGTAGTGGTTTCGAGCAGAAACCACATTATTCTTGTGGGCGGTAAGGGCTCGACGCAACGCGTTTGTTAGACGCTCGCTGCACCGTTCAATGGATGACGTCAGGCCACGCGCAGATAATCTTGAAGCAACCCTTTCAAAACTTGCCTGCTTTGCCCGAGTTGCAAGATCAAGACCCCGGCCCAAACGACCACTGGCTTCGTCAAGTCTGCGTCTTGGCAATTCAAGCAAGCTATCAGGGGTGGATAAGCCCCGCGATGCCGCCCGAAAATCCGACTTTGACTGGTCAAACTTGCGTGTCAAAGCAGATTGCAATCTTGCGCGGTAAGATGCGACGGTCGCTTCAAGTTCCGCCTTTACTGGTACTGCCATTTCTGCGGCACCGGTTGGGGTTGGTGCTCTCACATCAGCGGCATAGTCAATCAGCGTCCAATCGGTCTCATGCCCCACGGCGGAAATCAAAGGAATGTCTGAATTGGCAGTAGCGCGGACAACCGCTTCATCGTTGAATCCCCACAAATCTTCAATGCTGCCGCCGCCTCGTGCGACAATGATGGTGTCAGGCTGATGTTCGGCATCCATGGCGTTGAAACCATTGATCGCATTGCTCACTTCAGCGCCGGTGGTTTCACCTTGAACACGTACGGGCCAAACCATGACATGCAGAGGAAAGCGATCGCTGATCCTGTGCAAAATGTCCCGAATTACAGAGCCGGTTGGCGAGGTTACAACCCCAATACGCTTTGGCATATAAGGCAGAAGTTGTTTGCGCTCAGGAGCAAACAGGCCTTCCGCTTCGAGCTTTTTCTTCCGTTCTTCCAGCAATGCCATCAATGCGCCGGCGCCTGCCGGTTCCAGATTGTCGATTACAATCTGGTATTTGGATGAGCCGGGATACGTTGTCAGCTTGCCAGAGGCAACGACTTCCAGACCTTCTTCCGGCTTGTGCTGCAGACGATTGAAATTACCTTTCCAGATCACAGCTTCAATGCGAGCGCGATCATCCTTCAGTGCAAAATAACAATGCCCTGAGGAATGCTGCCCGCGAAATCCGGTTATCTCACCGCGAATACGAACATGGCCGAAACGGTCTTCGACTGTCTTCTTGAGGGCAGCGGATATCTCAGTGACCGAATAGTCCTGAAGATTGGATTTTGCATTGCCGGTGTCTTTGAAAATCGGTGCATCGCTCATGGCTGTTTCTTAGCAGAAACTCCACATGCACGCGCAACTAAAAATCCTGCTCAGGCCGGAAACTTCTGGCTATCCACAAGACCAGCAGTGCCAATGCAATGAGGACAGGCGCCACAACCCAATATCCTGCTGCAACTAATCCAGTAGCCCCTGCCCACATGATGGAGGAGAATGCTTCTGAGAAGGTTGCAACCTTTGAAGATGTCTGACGGCGGCGGAAACTTGCGCGATTGGCCTGGCTTCTGAACCATAATTGGATCATGGTCGCTGAGATTGTAGCGGCAGCTATGCCTAGCGCCGCGATGACCATCGCCATCAAATCCATAAAGGCGATGAGAAGCAGGATCGGGAATACGAGAATTCCTATAGCGCCAAGAACCGCTTCAACCTTTGCGCGAATGATCATCCCTTTGGGTACTGGAGCAGTTTGGACGAGTTGTGGGGCGTCTTCTCCGGAAATTGCCAACCATGCAAGACCGCCGGCAAGTTGCCCTGCTGCCATCACAAGGATCGGCAACGCAACCCCTGAAATTGTTTCAGCTGACCCGAAACCACGCCAAAGCATGAATGCAGGGGGTACCAGGTACAAGATCTGCATCAAGGATTGAGAAATCAACCAATGATCTCGAAGCAGGAGCTTCCATTCCTTGAATATCAATGCTGATCGCACAGATCGTTGTCTGAATTTCATTGAGCCTGATTTTTCGATTTTTGCTGTCTGCCCGATGCCAGCCGCTTCAATGACATACTCACCAAAACGAGGTGCAAAGAGCAGGATTGCGGAACCCAAAATGAACAGGCAGATGAAAAGCGTCTGAACAAGCGCAAACACTTCTCCAGTTGCTGCACGTGCAGGAAGCCAGATCATGCTCTCAAGACCCGGTGAAATTTCAAGCATCATGTCTGACTGGAAAAAAGAAACTCTGGATACACTATCGAGTGACACAATCGCAGCAATCTGCACACCAATGATAAATCCGGCGCCAACAATGGCAGCGATGATTTGTGTTGCAAGGCGGGTTTTTTTAGCGCCCAGCGTTTTGAACATCAAAACTGCAATTGCAAGAGACATTGCGGTTGCCAGGGAACCAAAACCGAAAATAAGCAAATAGCCAGCCAGCCAGCTTGGAGTGTCAAAAATAGCTAGCGTGTTGATGACCGACCCGAACAGCAACATTGGCAGCATTGAGGTCGCCACCGCTATGGCCCCGATCCGAACCGCGAAAACACGTTTCTCATTTGTTGGTGATGATAGGACCAGATCAAGATCTGATCGTGAATAGAAAGTGCGTGTCACTAGCTCCATAGCTTGTGACATCATGAGAGAGAATGTGAGTGCGATACACCCTGATATGGTCAACAGGATTGATTTCGATCCGGTATCAATAAATCCTGCTTCGCTCGTTAGCAGCATATATGCGATGGCATGGGTAATCAGCACAGCAATTGCCAGAAAGAGGATCACCGCCTTTTCACGTCCCGGCTTGCCGGCACTCATCATTCGAACAAAGTCGCGCCAAGAGAGGTTGAATTCGTGTCTAGCAAACCAACCCAATGAACCGACGGTCGGGTTCTGAAACATCAGGCGGCCTCTGCTTCCACTAGAGTTTCGTCTCCTACAAGTTGCAGGAATATTTCTTCAAGGCTTTGGTCACCGCGTCCGCCAGCCTGTCGCAACTCATCCAGAGTGCCCTCAGCAATGAGTTTACCGGATGCGATCACACCGATCCGTTCAGCCATGCGTTCCGCAACTTCAAGGATATGCGTCGTCATAATCACAGAGCAACCTTGTTCTACGCGCGAAAGTAATACGTCTTTCACAAGCCGGGCAGAACCTGCATCTAGGCCCGTAAGTGGTTCATCAAGGATGATGAGCTTGGGTTCGTGAACCAGCGCACCTGCCAGAGCAACTTTCTGACGCATTCCTTTTGAAAATCCCTCGCAACGTTCATTTGCATGGGGTGCAAGACGCAGCCAATCGAGCAAGTCATGTGCATTGCGCTGAGCTTGAGAGGCGTCTATGCCCCATAGGCCCGCCACAAACTCCAGATATTCAAGTGGCGTCAGACGGTCATAGATCATGGGTTCGTCTGGTACCCATGCTACCATCTGTTTCACGGCAACAGGGTCATGAAGGGTGTTCGCGCCAAAAACTTCGATTGATCCGTGGTCTTGTCTCAGCAGGCCGGCTACCATACGCAAGGATGTTGTCTTTCCCGCGCCGTTTGGGCCGAGCAGGGCATAGAATTCTCCCGCTCTCACATTGAATGAGAGATTGTTTACTGCCGGGCGGTCAAAGGTCTTGACCAGATCAGTTACTTTGAGTGCGAATTCCATACTTTGGTTGCCCCATCCACGTTATGCCTTGCTGGATGGTGAGTGTCGCGGGTTTCAATGAGGTAAACCTGCATTGCGGTGAGGCAATTTATGTTGGCGTTGTGGCGGATATCCAACCATAGGGTTAACAAGCCACTTATTTTATCAAACAATTGAGCGGCTGGCTTAAGGCTGTATTAACCACAACGAACTACCGTTGAATTCGAATAGGGTTTAGGAAAATAGCAATGCTTCAACAGGCCGGCAGCTTGCAAAATGTTTCAAAGAAAGCGACGCGCAAATCGTTGAATAAACGTATGCCAAGAATGGGGAAAGTCGTATTCTGCGAGGGTGGAGCACCTGTACATTGCTCCGTGAAGGATTTCTCAGATTCAGGCGCTGTGCTGGCAATGACCGGATGGATGGGATTGCCATCAAACTTCGTTCTCTATGTTGAGCCTGATACGGTGCGTGCCGAATGCCGGGTTATCAATCGCAAGGGAAGTAGCATCAGCGTTGAGTTTACAAACGTGGAACAGGGCGTGAGGCTTCGGGGTGCATCCGCCGCATCTGCCTGAGAATTCAGAACGCGATTAGTTCTAAAAAGCGTATTCCTCAAACACTCTGGAAATGTCTTCCTTCCACTCGCCGTGGTACTTTGCCAACATGTGTTCTGCAGGCGTTTTTCCCGTTGAAACAGCATCTTCTAGCGGAATAAGAAATGCGCTCTCATCCAATCCGTCGTCATTAAGATTGTTACGGGCCTTCAATCCGATACGGGAAATTTCTATCGCATCCTTTGCGAACGAGACCAGAGGCTTGCCGGCAATCTCGGCATTCAATCCTTTAATCGGCACTTCGTTTCGCAATGTGTCCACCATGGCAAAATCCCAGCCTGCAACGAGTGCTTCAGCAGCATCCAGCGCAGCCGAATCATAAAGGAGACCAACCCAGAATGCAGGCAAAGCACAAATACCATGCCAAGGGCCGCCATCTGCACCACGCATTTCAAGAAAACGTTTCAGCCTGACATCGGGGAAAAGTGTGCTGAGGTGATTTCCCCAATCCCCGATATTGGCGTGGTGGTCTTCAACTTCGCCCTTTAGAGCTCCATTCATGAATTGGCGGAAGGTGACATGCGTGCAGTCGTGATACTTGCCATCGCGTATGATGAAATACATCGGAACATCCAACGCCCAGTTGGCATAGGCTTCAAAGCCGAAATCCTCTTGCAACATGAAGGCATGCAAACCGCTTCGCTGATTATCAACATCACGCCATATATCGCTGCGCCATGACAGAAGACCGTTTGGTGCGCCTTCTGTGAAGGGAGAATTGGCAAACAATGCAGAAGCCATCGGTTGTAGTTTCAATGAGGTTTGAAGCTTGCGAACCATGTCGCGTTCATCTGAAAAGTCGAGATTAACCTGGATGGTGCAGGTTCTGAACATCATGTCATGGCCCTGACTGCCGACCTTCGGCATATATCGTTTCATGATGTTGTAACGGCTTTTCGGCATCATGGGTGTTTCGTCAAAGGTCCAGACCGGGGAGCCACCAAGTCCAAGAAATCCGATGCCCAACTCTTCTGCAATCTTCTTCACCTGCGCCAGATGCTGGTTGGATTCGCGGCAGGTTTGGTGGACGGTTTCAAGGGGCGCGCCGGAAAGTTCAAACTGTCCACCGGGTTCGAGGGATATCGCACCACCTTCTACAGGATTGTACAGGCCGATTATATTGCCTTCATCTTCAATTGCCTCCCAGCCGCTTTCGCGTTGCAGGACCTGAAGGATCGCTTTGATACCCCGGTCTCCCTCATAAGGAACCGGAGAGTGGTTCTGCATGCAAAACCCGAACTTCTCATGCTCGGTACCAATTCTCCATTCGGATTTGGGTTTACAGCCGACGGACATCCACTCGATTAATTGCGCATGATTTTCAATTGGTTGGTTGTCTGTTGTATCACGCGCCATGCCAAATTATCCCGGCTTTCTTCATACTGTCTTGTCTTCAGCAACTAGTGCCTTTGGGGCATGGGTGCAAGCCAAACTTTTTGACCTTTCGTCAACAATTTGTAGACGGATACCAGTCCCCGATTGATGACTGAAGGATTGCAAGTGCAGCGACTGCTGCAGTGTCAGCCCGCAATATGCGTGGTCCCAAGCCAAGTCTTGCGACATTGGGGCTGGTTTGGATGAGTGTGCGCTCCTCATCGCTGAAACCGCCTTCCGGACCAATAAGCAAAGTCAAATCTGTTTTGCTCTCAAATTTATTAATAGCACTTACATGGGGCCGCTCTTCGTCGCAGAATACAAGCGTATTTGATGTGCCCATGGTTTCAACCAATTCACTCAAGGGGATGATTGGCTTGATATCGGGTATGTTGAGAATTCCGCATTGTTCCGCCGCCTCAATTGCATTGGCGCGCAGACGGCTTTCATTGATTGATCTAACTTGTGTGTATTGAGTGATCACTGGTTGAAGGACGCCAACACCCATCTCGACGGCTTTTTGCACCATATAATCAAGCCGTCCCTGCTTTAGCGGTGCAAAGCAGTATCTCAGGGAATAGGGTGCGGTTTGTTTTCGAACTAGCTCAGTAGGTTTCAAGTTACACTTTTTTCTGCCTATGGCTTCAATCTCCGCCCGCCATTCTCCGTCACGTCCATTAAAAATAAGAATACTGCCGCCATCCGGGATCCGCAGCACATTGAGCAGATAGTTCGCCTGCTCACGGCTTGCCTCAAAGCGAGAATTGGCAGCAAGGTCGTGTTCTACAAACACTCTTTGGGATCGAAAATCATGCACCGCCATTTAGCTTCTCGCCTGGATTGCTGAGGCGTGGATTTGCGGCGTGTAGCCTTGCTCCAGTACCGAAACAATGGAAGGTGGTGTGAGCACTTTGATGTCTCCTTTTGGCGTATCTGAGGTGGAATAACCATGACCGCTCCATTTCAGAAAGGTTTCATCATTCAGTGCATATGAAGCGCCGTCCGCCCAGATCATCGTTCCGTTTGGTAGTGACGATAGCACTGCATTTGCAACGATTGGACGATTGCGTGTCCTCTCTTCGTGCAGTTTCCTGTCGATAATGTCCGCAGCAGGTTTTGTCTTTAGAGCGAAAGCCTCCTGCCAGTGTTTCTGAAATTCGTCAGCTCTGGCCCGCTGACATTCGAAACAGGGTCTGTGACCAGCAGCGAATGCAGAAACTTCATCCAGAAAAAAGACTTCTGTGTATCCTCGCCCCATGACCGTTCGTTGACGGTTCTTGAATGTCAATACACAGCAAATCCATCGGCGGGACGCATGGCGACGTCTCAAAAGAGTTCTTGTGTCGGGGTCATGAATGCGACCACCGCGATTACCCATCAATGTACCGCGCCATGCTTCAGCAGCCAGTTCACCGGTGGGCAGCACTCGGTTTTGCAGGGTCATGCCGGTTCCCCGGTCTTCTTGCTGATATCGATGCCGGTGTCCCAATAGGGAGAAGGGCCAAAAAGGGTTGCCAGATAATCAATGAACAAGCGAACCTTGGCGGGAAGAAAATTCCGGCTTGGGTAAACGGCGTATATGCCCAAGCCCTTGCTGCTGGAAAATTGGGGTAGGACCCGGGTGAGTTTTCCGTCTCTGAGTTCTGAACCAATATCCCAGGTAGAGCGGAGCGCTATGCCCATGCCTGACAGGACTGTCTCGCGCACAACCTCGCTCGAATTGGTGATCAACATGGAATTTGGACGATAGATCACAAGCCCCTTATTGCCCTCCAACCGCCACGGACCCTGATTGTGTGGCGCAATCAAATTATGGTGGTCCAGGTCCTCAAGTATTTTTGGTTCGCCAGCCTTATTTAGGTATTTCGGGGTTGCGCACAACACGCGGCGGACCGGTGCCAGTTTTCGGGCTACCAAGGTTGAATCCGGCAACTCACCAATTCTGATTGCCACATCAAATCCACCGGAAATAATGTCCACATAATCATCCGAAAGATCGAGATTGAGCGACAGATCAGGATTTGCATTCAGAAATTTCACAAGATGCGGTGCAAGATGCATGCGACCGAAAGAAGTTGGAGCAGATACTTTAAGAACACCTCGCGCGATCGAGGACCTGCGCGCAACAAAATCTTCGGCTTCTTCGACACCAGCCAGAATGGCGACAACGCGCTCGTAGTAGCCTTCACCCGCCTCTGTCAGCGATATTTGCCGGGTGGTGCGGTTGAGGAGACGCGTCCCAAGTCGGTCTTCCAGCCGTTGCATGCGTTTAGAGATAACAGCAGGGGAAAGCCCCATTTCACGCGCCGCGGAAGACATGCTTCCGGCAGAAACAATTTTTGCAAATACTTCAAGGTCATCAAAACGGTTCATCCAAACTATATACCGAGTTTGCAACCAACAAAAAACCCGCCAAAACGGGCGGGTTTGGAATTTTCAAGTTCTGAAGTTGATCAACCAGAACCAAACAACGTGGCGAACGGATTGCCATTTTCGCGAAGTGCTCTTCCGAGACTTTCACCCGGTCCGATCACCACGACCTTGCTGCCAAGTTTGACGCGTTCATAAAGATATTCAACGTCTGAATTCAGCATTCTAATACAACCAGATGAAAGGTTGAGGCCAATTGACCACGGCTGGTTGGTGCCGTGAATCCGGTAAAGCGTGTCTCGGTTACCCTGATAAAGATAGAGCGCGCGAGCGCCTAGTGGGTTGTCGATGCCGCCTGCTTGTGTAACGGGCAGAATGATACCTTTTTTACGTTCCCGTGCTCGCATTTCGGCAGGTGGCGTCCAGGTTGGCCATTCCGCTTTGCGACGGATGGTGGCATCACCCTTCCAGGTAAATCCTTCACGGCCTACGCCTACGCCATAGCGTGTTGCCTTCTTAGAGCTTTGGATATGGTATAGGAACTTTCCGTCTGTATGGATCACGATGGTTCCCGGCTTCAACTTTGTGCTGATGCCAACATTACGACGCTTGTATTTTGTAGGCACGCGTCTGTTGGTGCGAATAACATTGGGGTCAACAGTTTCCCATCTGCGTTCCGCATGATTGTAAATACGTTCGGCCAGCGCACGTTCGACCGAGCCAAACTGGGTAGCCGCGACCGTACCGCCTGCAAGAGTTGTCAAAAATTTTCTTCTGCTGAGCATGTATCTAATCCCTCATTGAACTCTGCATAAGCCTGCCCCTTCGCATCAGACAATATTTCGGAATGTTTCAAAACGCAATATGAACCAATTGCCGCAAGCCATCACATTTATCTGAATTGAATGAGGAATTGCGCTAACCGGCAAGAAAAAGGGCAATCCGGAAGATTGCCCGTTAGAGTTTAAGGGATTGTGTTTTTTCTGGTTTCCGTGCCCCCAATCAGGAAACGATAACCTTTGCACCAATCCTCGCGCGTTCATAGAGATCCATGACATCTTCGTTTCTCATCCGAATACATCCCGAAGAGACCGCCTGACCGATGGTCCATGGCTGGTTTGTGCCATGAATTCGATAAAGTGTGCTGCCCAGATAAAGAGCGCGCGCGCCCATCGGGTTTGCAGGCCCGCCTTCCATGAAGGTCGGCAATTCGCGGCCTTTTTCGCGTTCGCGAGCAATCATCTCTGCGGGTGGGCGCCAACTTGGCCATTCCGCCTTTCGGGTTATTTTCTCGGAGCCTGACCATTCAAACCCCTGTTTGCCAACTCCAACTCCATATCGACGCGCTTTGCCATCTCCCAAGATCAGATAGAGATGCCGGGTTTGCGTATTGATCAGGATCGTGCCGGGCTTGTGACTGGACTCATAGTTGATCGTACGAGGCAGAAACTGCGGATCGATCGGACGTTGCGCAGCCTGACTTTGGATATGCGCCGTTGCCGTTTGAGTAGAGAATTGCTGCCGCTGCACGCGTGAGTAGGCAACTTGCCTCTGGTTTCGCTCAGCCCTTTGTTGGGGCTGACTGTTTCTGAAAGCGGCAAAAAGTCCGGTGCCTCTGCTTTGTTGGTGCTCTTGGCGCACGAGCCGTCTTTGTTTCTTTGTTGTGTGCTGTTGCTTGATGCGCGTCTTTTTGATCTTGGGCGCATTCCGCAACTGCAACAGCCATGGCGAAGTCAAATCCGGCGAAAGGGTCAACGGTTTTGGCGTCGAATAGCGATCGTTTGCCACAGACTGTGAAACAGGCATGACTATGAGTGCTGCGGAAAGCAGCAGAAGTGCGTTTTTCTTCATGACGTACTCTTTACAAATCGTCTGTTGAGCTCCCTGATACGCAGGGAACGATTGGCGAAAGCCTGCCTTAATGCAGGTTAGAAAGAGTTAACGGGGTGGTAATAATTACGATTTGAATCAATTGTAGTGAATCAGTCGTGATGATTAACCATTAATGTTAATCCTAAACAGAAGGTAAAGGGAGCCGAGCGCGCATGGGTGAAGATGACAAGGGCCTGATCACCGGAGAAGATGGTATAACCCGGTGTTTCTGGGCGGGGCCGCAGGCGGATTATGTCACCTATCATGATGAGGAATGGGGGCATCCGGTTGGCTGTGACACGAGACTGTTTGAGAAAATCTGTCTCGAAGGATTTCAGTCCGGCCTGTCCTGGTATACCATTCTTTCAAAGCGCGAAAACTTCCGTAAGGCTTTTCACGGCTTTGAAATTGCCAAGGTTGCGGCGATGACTGATGATGACGTGGAAGAGCAAGTGCAGAACGCAGGCATCATCCGTCACCGCGGCAAGATCAAATCTACAATCAACAATGCCAATCGCGCGTTGGAGTTGATCGAAGAAAAAGGCTCCCTTGCGAAATACTTTTGGGCCTACGAACCGGCAGAAGAAGACCGACCAAAGGTCATCACCCGCGCCAATATTCCAGGCTTTACGGATGTCTCGACAGCGATTTCAAAAGATCTGAAGAAACGTGGTTGGAGCTTTGTTGGACCCACAACGGTTTACGCCTTCATGCAGGCGATGGGCTTGGTGAACGATCACATTCATGGGTGTGAGTTTCGCGACCGGGTTGAGAAACTTCGCGCGGAGTTTGTGAGGCCGATTTTTTCTCAGGAAAGGACGTCGTGATTTGCGTATTATTGAAATTGAACATACTTCCTCTGTTCTGAACAAAGGCATCTCAAAGACTGTAGCTGACGGCGTTGGGGATAGTTTCCAGAGACTAAAATTTTCTGGAAGTAATTTGATAATTTCTGTCGAGAACTCGATACGCATGCACAAATCTGAAGTTGAAGGATCCAGAACAATAATTGGGAAAATAATTGGTTTGTTTTCCAAAGGTCCTGATCCGGACAATATTAGGATCGATGGTTTGCGACTTTTCCAATGTTTTGAAATTGCCGACGAAGAACCTCCAATACCAATCCATGTCGGGAAAACATATCAGGTTGATCTAATTTCTTTGGAATTCATGATCAGTAAAGTGAAAAAAATTACGGAAAATCAGCAATGAAGTTAGCGTGCAATGGCCTTTACAATAACTATACCGGACAGGTTTCAGAACGCCTGACCGAACTTCGCTCAATGATTCTTGACGTTGCCAAAACGACACCGGGCGTTGGTCAAATCGAGGAATGCCTCAAATGGGGCCAACCGAGTTTTGTTACGACGAAACCCGCATCAGGCAGCACAATCCGCATTGACGCTGTGAAGGATGAGCCGCATCATGTGGCGATGTATTTCATCTGTTCCACGACGCTGGTGGATGATTTCCGTGAGATCTATCCCGACACGTTTGATTATCGCGGCAATCGTGCGCTGGTGTTTGATGCGAACAGGCCGTTTCCGGAAGAAGAGTTACGCCACTGTATTGCTAAAGCGCTGACCTACAAATTGAAACGATGAAAACCGATCAAGAAATTCTGAACCGTTTCCAAGAAATTGCTCGCGAAGAACTTCTATTTGAAGGCGAAATCAAGCCTGGTGAAGACGTGTTTGAACAAATGTCTGCGGCAGGAGAAGACTGCGATGATGTTTTGTTCAAGTTCACCGATGAATTTGAAATCGATATGTCTGACTTCCTGTTCTATTTTCACTACGAAAATGAATTTGCGACGCTACTTTCAAATCGTTCGTTGGGGTATATCCCGATTACAATAGAATTGCTCGTTAAGGCGGCTCAAGAAAAAAAGTGGCCGGTTGAATATCCAGACCATAAGCCTCCCGACTGGCGTAGAAATCCGATGTTATTTTATCCTGTCATGATCTTGGCCATAGTCGTTGTGATTTTTGCCGCGAATTTTCTGACAAATGTGACTCTTGCTTTATAATTTGATTCCGGATCGGTAGTTTGTTCAACTAAACACGTTAGCCAGAAAAAGTAGCCTAGGAAACACTCTCAATCTTCAACCCAACACTCTCGATCGCCTGTTTGAATTCACCAGTGTTACCATATTGCAGGTAGGATATCGGGTGCTTGCTGCCATCATGCATCACAAGTACAATGTCGTCAGGGCCATCCATCCACTCCTTGACTTCCGCCTTGGCGATATCAGTGAGTTGAAATTTTCGCGTGTCTTTGTTGTGCCAAATCTCGAGCGTTTCACCCGTCAGTTTGCACCCGTAATTCGGGTTGTTCATGAACCACCACGCTCCAAACAAAAGCGTGAACCCTACGGGAATATACCAATGGATCGGTGCTCCCAGATTAGCTCCCAGAACCACTGCGCCAATTGAGATAACAAGAAACAAAAGACTGGCGAGCGTTTTGCCCTGTGTCTTGTGCTCGTAAAGTACCTTAGCCATCGCATCCCCTCCCTCGTTGGAACAATTAGAGGCTTGTTTTGCTTTGATTTCAAGGGTAGAGGAGGGCCATGATTTTTGAACTCACATCTTCCTTGGACCACTCCCATGTCCATCGACATTCCGGCACTTGATCCGGAAGACGTGTCTTCGTTGCCAAATTCGCAACACTCCTTCCGTTTCAAGCTCTTGATCTCTGCCACGCAGTCACACTGCTGTCGTGAATTGCCCTGATACACCGTTTCGAAAAGACCAAAAGACCCATGTCCAAGAAGAACAAGAAACCACAAAAACTGAGAGCTCGCCAACCGCGTGGCTTTGTTGATCGCGAAGCCAGCGACATTCGCGCAACCAACACCATGATGGCGAAGATTGCCGAAGTCTACGAGCGCTATGGCTTCGATCCGGTTGAAATGCCGATGTTTGAATACACCGATTGTCTCGGTAAGTTCCTGCCCGATAGCGACCGCCCAAATGAAGGCGTGTTTTCACTGCAGGATGATGACGATCAGTGGATGAGCCTGCGTTATGATCTAACCGCGCCGCTCGCGCGTCATGTGGCGGAAAACATCAACGATATTCAACTGCCGTATCGCACCTATCGTTCGGGCTATGTGTTCCGTAACGAGAAACCGGGCCCGGGCCGGTTCCGCCAGTTCATGCAGTTTGACGCGGATACGGTCGGCGCACCTGGCGTTCAGGCTGATGCTGAAATGTGTATGATGATGGCTGACGTTATGGAAGCGTTGGGCATCAATCGAGGTGATTACATCATCCGCGTCAACAACCGCAAGGTTCTGGATGGCGTGATGGAAGCCATTGGCCTTGGTGGGGATGAGAATGCTGAGAAGCGACTGAATGTTCTCCGCGCAATCGACAAGCTTGATCGACTGGGTGTCGAGGGCGTCCGTGAATTACTGGGCGAAGGCCGAACGGATGAGAGTGGCGACCGTACTGAGGGTGCCAATTTAGATGCCGATCAGGTTCAGCAAATAGTTTATTATCTGTCGGATAAAGAATGGTTGCCTGCTTCCCAAACTTTTGCCGATGGGCATGGTGAATTGACCAAGATTGAAGAACTAGTGAGGGCAGGTGGTTATGGACAGGACCAGATCAATATCGACCCCACCTGCGTTCGTGGTCTCGAATACTACACCGGCCCCGTTTTCGAGGCCGAGCTCACCTTTAAAGTGAAAAACGAAAAGGGTCAGGAAGTGGTCTTTGGCTCGGTTGGGGGCGGTGGACGGTATGACGGCCTCGTCAAACGCTTTACAGGGCAGGACGTTCCGGCAACCGGGTTTTCCATCGGCGTGTCTCGCCTGATGTCAGCGCTCAAGAATAATGGTCTGGTTGCCGAAGATTCAGTCAAAGCGCCTGTGCTTGTGACCGTGATGGACAAGGATGCCCTTGCCACCTATCAGGGCTTTGTCCAACAACTTCGCCAAGCTGGCATTCGTGCCGAGATGTATCAGGGCAACCCAAACAAGTTCGGCAAGCAGCTGCAATATGCCGACCGCCGGGGATGCCCGATTGCAATCATTCAAGGGTCAGACGAGCGCGACGCTGGTAAAATCCAGATCAAGGATTTGATCGAGGGCCGCAAACAGGCGGAAGCCATCGCCTCCAATGAAGAATGGCGCGAAAGTCGTCCGGGGCAGTTTGAGGTTGCTGAAGGTGATCTGGTTGCAGAAGTGAAGAAACTTCTGGAAGCGCAGGGATAAAATGCTCCCCACCGTCATCAATCATTTCCTGACCATAGGATGCACATTCCCCGATGTGGATTTGCTGCAACCGGCAGATCCGTTTCTGGATACTACAGGCGAAGACCTGCGCCGCCGCATTTTCATGACGCAGGAGACCTCCGGCAAACAGCTGTGCCTGCGGCCAGAATTCACCATTCCCGTTTGCTTGAACCATCTCAAAGAAGGGCATGAACAGGCCAGATATGCCTATGGGGGTAAAGTGTTCCGTCAGCGCAGCGAAGGTGCTACCGAATTCACGCAGGCAGGCTTCGAAGATCTTGGGAATCCGGACAAGGCAAGCTCGGATATCTATTGCATCACCACAGCGCTTGAACTTCTGAAGAATGCGCAAATCTCTGCACCGCGTTTGGTTGTCGGAAACCAGGCGATCTTTGTGTCCCTGTTGGATGCGCTGGAAATACCCAACGCGTGGCGAAAAAAGTTACTCCGCGCCTTTGGCGACAATGCGCGACTGCAAAACCAATTGAAAGCAATGAGCGTGGGTGTCGAGCCGATCAATACTCTATCCGACGACATTGCATCAGCGATTGATTTAGAAAATCGGGAAAAGGTATTAAATCTCGTCACCGAACATATGGTGAAAGACGGCCTGCCACTTTCCGGAGGTAGGACGCCTACAGCAATCACAGAGCGGCTTTTTGAACTCCGAGAATTGCAGAACACGATATTGAGCTCAGACAAGGCTAAGGCCCTGCAGGCATTTCTCTCATTGGAGGTCGATCTGAATGAAGCATCCAACGCGATCGAGGCGTTTGAGGCTGATCACGGTATCGAATTGTCCGGTGCTGCCTCACGTTTGGAGCATTTGGCAAGCGCCACGTTGGGAGATGTCGCTTCGGCGCAATACAGAGCGAGTTTCGGACGCCGACTGGACTACTATACCGGTCTTGTTTTCGAGGTTTATGGTGATGACCAAACCAAGCCGCTTATTGGTGGCGGGCGCTACGATCAGTTGCTTACCCTGCTTGGCTCCGAGACAGAAGTTCCGGCGGTCGGTTTTGCGGTTTGGGTAGACCGATTGGGCGGTGTATCATGAACCTCACGATTGCAGTACCTTCAAAAGGTCGGTTAAAGGAAAAAGCCGTCAGCCTTTTCGGTGATGCAGGATTTGAACTGAACCTGCCGGAAGATGCTCGCAGCTATCAGGGATCGTTGAAAACCTCCAACGGCAAAGAGATCGCGGACGTATTGTTCCTGTCCGCTTCCGAGATTGCTCGCGAACTTGCCAATGGGAACATCCATGCCGGTATCACAGGCGAAGACCTTGCTAGGGAAACCATTGCAAATGCCGATGAGCATTTGGAGTTCGCAGTTAAACTCGGCTTTGGACACGCCAATGTGGTGATCGCTGTGCCTGAAGCATGGTGGGATGTGAACACGATGGCAGACCTTGATGATGTGGCAGCGGAGTTTCGATCTCGACACGGTCGCCGCCTTCGCATTGCCACGAAATACTGGAACCTGACACAGGGTTTCTTTGCCGATCATGGCATTGCCTTGTACCGGATTGTGGAAAGTTTGGGCGCGACTGAGGCAGCACCGGCTGCGGGGCAAGCTGATGGCATTGTCGATATCACATCCACGGGCTCAACTTTGCGGGCCAACGGATTGAAAATTCTCGATGACGGCACAATTCTTCAATCAGAAGCGAATTTCATTTGTTCGCGAAATGCTGCCATAAAATCTTCCCATAGGGAAAGTTTAATGGATATTTGTCGCAAGCTGGGGCAGGGTGCGGCTCAGTAAAAATCTTTGATTCGGTATCTTGAGGAGTCGTGCAGGTGGGAAATTCAAATATGGATCGACGCAAATTTTTGGGCCTCGCTATTGCAGGAAGCGTGGCCGCCCCAGCAGTAATGCGGGCAAGCCGTGTCGAAGCCGCTGAGGTGGAGAAAATGGCCGGCAAGCTTTTGGTTGTCGGATATCCCGGGTCCTCGCCAGAATCCGGTTCCACAAAAACTCTTGCCAATCATATTGCAGCGGGACGTGCGGGTGGTGCCTTGTTCCTTCGCCACAATGTCAAAAGCGGTGCACAATCAAAAGCCATGGCGAAGATGTTTATCAATGCAAACCGCCAAAGCCTGATTGCAATCGATCAGGAAGGCGGCAAGGTGCAGCGTCTTGGCAAGAAACACGGATTTACGTCTATTCCAACAGCGCAGTGGATTGCTGAGAATAAGTCCGTTGCACAGGCGAAAAAAATATACGCACAGGCTGGCCGCGAATTGAAATCTGCTGGCTTCAATATGAACATGGCACCCACCGTTGATATCCATGATCCAAAAAATCCTGTGATTGGCAAATGGCAGCGCAGTTTCTCTACCGACGTGGAGCGGATCGCCGCTTATGCGGGGGCATTTGTCGACGGATTTGCATCAGCGGGTGTCGCCTGTTCATTGAAACACTTCCCGGGCCATGGGTCTTCACGCGGTGATAGTCATGACGGGTTTGTCGATATCACCAATACATGGAACAAGTCAGAACTGGTTCCGTTCCAGAAACTGGGCGCGAAGTCTCCCATGATTATGGGTGGACATTTGTTCCACCCGGAATTTTCCAATGGCAAATCTCCTGTCACCTTCTCACAAAAAGCGCTGATTTCAAAACTGCGCAAAGGATTGGGATATCAGGGAGTGATTTTGACGGATGACCTCGACATGGGCGCAATCCGCAAGTCGTTCCAATTGAAAGAGGCTATCATCCTCGCATTGGCTGCGGGCAATGATCTTCTGCTGCTTTCCAACTCACTAAGCTATGACGGAGACCTGCCCGCCAATGCGGTACGTTGGATTTCTGGTGCGGTAAAAGACGAACGTATTTCACAAGCTGGGCTTAAGGCTTCATACAATCGTGTAATGCGTGTGCGGAAAAGCTTTAGCGCCTGATCAGAAAATCGATTTGAGTAATTAAAAACGGCGGGACAATTGACCCGCCGTTTGGTTCTAGAATTGTGGGAACCGGGTTCAGCCGCGTTTTGCGTCTACTGAAATGCTTCCCGGTCCAGATACGGATAGTGCGAGGAAGCCGCCAGCCATCGCCAGGTTCTTCATGAACAGGATGAACTGAATCTGGTCACCAAAATTATTGTGGAAGATCGCTGCTGAAACGATACAGAAAGCTGCAAGCGCATAGCTTGTCAGTTTGGTCTGGAAGCCGATCAGAATAGCGATACCGGCAACAACTTCAAATATTGCAGTACCCCAGGCAAGCAAAGTACCCATCGGTAATCCGACTGAACCGATATATCCGGCAGTTCCAGCAATGTTACCGAATTTGTTTAAACCCGCGAGAATGAAAATAAGTGCCAGCAAAATGCGGGCAATAAGAAGAATGGTTGCATTATTCATGGCAAAACTCCGTTTTAGAATTGCCACGAACATAAACGACAAGCACCGTTGCGCGTAAGACAGTGAACGCTGGACGGATTGTTTACTAAACTAGTTCCAATCCAGCTTGGAACTAGTTGGTCCGGGCTTCAACCCATTTGCGCCAGGTCGCAGGTGAGCCCGCAAAAACGTTGATATCTGTATCACCTTTAATACCGGGGATGCTGCCGGTACCAGTATATTGCCAGAATGACCAGCGTTGTCCCGGATAAACTTCAGATGGATGTCCTGCTACTGAACGAAGCCAGTATTCATATCCTTGAAGTGAACCGAGATTATTATCCTTGTAGAAATCCACTGTGGTGTATATCAGCGGCTTCTTGCCGTAGTGGCGTTCCACAATCGCCAGAAATCTGCGCATTTCCGAGCGAATCTTGGCAGGCGTTGGTTTGTGCTTGCAGGTTTTGGATTGATGGTTCCATTCCATGTCCAGAACCGGCGGCAGGGCTTTTGGGTCCTTTGGTACATTGCGAATGAACCAGCGCGCCTGCTCCGCAGCAGTGCGGCAGAAATAATAAAAATGATACGCGCCACGCGGCATTCCTGCGCGACCGGAATTGGCCCAGTTCTCTGCGAAACGAGAATCCGTATGGTCACCGCCTTCGGTTGCCTTGATAAAAGCGAAGGCGACCCCGCCGCGTTTGGCTTTGCGCCAGTCGATATCACCTTGCCATTTGGCCACATCAATACCGTGAACCGGATAGCGCCACGGATATTTACCGCCCCATTCAATGGGATCAACAGGGTCATTGTCGCCAAATTTAGGATTTTGAACGGCGAGACCCAAATCCAGAACAGAATGTGGCTGCGCAGTGCACGACGCAAAAAACAAGGCAACAAGCAATAAAACAAGGGTACGCAAGGTTTAAATCCTGATCTGGCGGGGAAAATTAAACTCTGAATACAATCTTACTAAAATCCTTATAAAGTTTTAACGAAACTGCTTCCAGCATAAATGTGATCATTGGCGAAGCTGTGACCTCAATCCCTATTTCGAGCTGAGGGCTGTGTGCTTGCGTTTTCGGCCGGTGACACGTTCGCGCCAAATCTTGAAGCTGTTCGGCTTCAAATTGCGTCGCATTAGCTTGATGACATCTTTCTCTGCAATGCCTGTTTGCTTTTCTATGTCATCGAAAGAGGTTTTGTCACACCAAGCCATTTCTATAATATGGCTTGTCTCCGGGTCGATGGGTTCTGTCATTAATGCAATCCAAGTTCAGAAATGATTTTCGG
>JAAUYH010012244.1_pt1 | contig 33747 bp, 33 predicted proteins | sample 7278061 | NCBI WGS metagenome assembly JAAUYH01 (sample SAMN14350203, study PRJNA611818) | marine sediment metagenome | isolation source: surface marine sediment (0.6m) | place: French Polynesia: Moorea | collected 2018-08 | reverse complement strand
CGTTGCAGTTGGAGCGCTGGCTGCGTGTTCCTCGCCGCAGGATATCGGCAATGCCGTGGGCATCGATTCCGCGAGCGCGGCGAAACCGGTCGAAGAACCTGCGCAGGAGACGCTCGATCGGAGACTTGCCGCTGGCGCGAAGCCGCGCGAGGTCGCGGTCGAAAACGAGCAGATGAAATTCGCCTATTCCTGGCCAGCCGAAGCGGTCGCCATCGCGACGCTCGATGCTGCGATGGAAGCGAAAGCCAAGACGGAACGGGACAAGTTTGCCGCCATGACTGCCGAGGCCAGGGCCGATGCCGAGCAATACGGTTATCCCTACCGCGCCTACGATTTTTCCAAAAGCTGGGACGCTGCCGCTGACACACCGCGATTTCTGAGCCTGGCGGCCGGCACCTACGCCTATACCGGCGGCGCCCACGGCAATACTTGGTTCGATTCGATGATTTGGGACCGCGAGACCGAAACCGAAATGGCCCAGACCGACCTGTTCGTCTCTGCGGCGGCGCTCGAAGCTGCGGTGCGCGAAGCCTATTGCACTGGCCTCAAATCCGAACGGGCCGAGCGGCTCGGAGCGGATGCTGGCGGCGGCACCGAGATCTTCGACAGCTGTCCGGCACTGGAAGATCTCGTCTTGGTTCTGCAGTCGACCAATGGGACAACGTTCGACACGCTCGAACTGCTCGCTGCTCCCTATGTCGCCGGATCCTATGTGGAGGGACCGTACGAAGTGAAGGTCCCGGTAACGCAGGCAGTAATCGCTGCGGCCAAGTCGGAGTATCGTGGGGCCTTCGCACTCGGAAGCTGACACGCCGCCCCTCGCATTCTTGCGAGCCATTCGCTATATGACGCGGATGCACGAATATCAGCTCATCGACGGTGACCAGACCGTCTATCGCGACGGCACGATCAAGCTTCACACCGAGGAAGGCTATGAAGGGATGCGCGCGGCCGGACGGCTCGCCGCGACTATCCTCGATGAGGTCGCCGACTTGGTGCAGCCCGGCGTCACCACCGAAAGCATCGACACACGCATCCGCGAGATGATGCTCGATGCCGGCGCGGTCCCGGCGACGCTCGGCTATCGCGGTTACACGCACTCGAGCTGCATCTCGATCAACCACGTAATCTGCCACGGCATCCCGGGCGAGAAGGTGTTGAAGGACGGCGACATCCTGAACGTCGACGTGACCCCGCTGCTCGATGGCTGGCACGGCGACACGTCGCGGATGTTCTTCGCGGGCGAACCGTCGCTCAAGGCCAAGCGGCTGGTCGATGTCACTTATGAATGCCTGATGCTCGGGATCGAAGCGGCGCAGCCCGGCGCACGGCTCGGAGATATTGGCGCGGCGATCGAAGCGCATGCGAAGCAGTTCCGATACGGCGTGGTGCGCGAGTTCTGCGGTCACGGCTTGGGACGCCTGTTCCACGACGCCCCCGAAGTGGTCCATGCGGCAAAGGCGGGGACGGGTCCGGAGCTGAAACCCGGCATGTTCTTCACGATCGAACCGATGATCAACCTCGGCAAGCCATGGGCGAAAGTGCTCGGCGACGGGTGGACCGCCGTGACGCGCGACAAATCGCTTTCGGCGCAGTTCGAACACTCGATCGCGATTACCGAAGACGGGAACGAGATCTTCACTAAGAGCCCGACGGGCCGGGACAAGCCGCCTTATTGATGAGATTTGAACTCCAGACTGTATCCTGACGCCTGTATTTCTCGCAGGAAGTCGGTCCAGTACCCTTCCCAAGGCTCAAGTGCATCGGTGATGCAGGTCCGTTTGACCAAGATATCGGCATGCCTCATGTTTGGCGCCCAGTATGTCTCGATGGATACGCTGACTTCCGGGCTTTGCAGGCCAATGTCATAAGACGTCACGGTACCGTCGCCTTCTTTCGCAACCACCGACCATGAAGACATATCAATCGCCTTGGCGATCTTTCTGAGGTCGGTTCTGAGACGTTCGATGTTGTCATCCGGCAGCGAGACTGTGGCGCGTCCCAGCGTCCGTTCTCGTTCGGGGTCGCTGCAATACGTACTGTCTGCTCGAAGCGGGCTGGCTACGAAAACTGTCGCCACCGCAAGCATACCGGCGATCATGTATCTCATTGCCTTATTCTCCCTACAGAAACCAAATCGCCAACACCGCCGGCGATGGATCAATCGCCCTCTTCCCCCGGGCCCGTCTGACCTCCTGCAATCTTCCAACCGTCCTCGCGCTTGACCATGCCCACGGTCATCCACCCGTCGAATGCAAACTGTTCGGTTCCTGCTGCGTCGAGCAGAGCGAGGTCGAAATGTGTCGAGACCAGCGCGCTTCCATCAACGAGAACGGCGACCTGCATATCGTCCGTTGTCATGCGCGGGTTTGAACCGGAGGCGATGAGTTCTTCGAATGAGGCAGTCGCCTCTCTGCCGGTCGTATATTGCACGCCGCCGCGCTCCACCCAGTGAAAGCCGGGATTGTCGTCGTACATGTCTGCAATCGCAGCGCTGTCGCCTGCATTGATCGCCGCGACATACTGGCCAAATGCCGCTTCTGCCTCCCGGAAGGGGTCTCCAGCGTGCGGCGCGCAATTGGCGAGCGCCAAAGCTGATGCACCAACGGTCAATATTCTCATGATCTACACCTCCCTGGCAGCGCGGATTGCGGCGCCCGCAGCGAACGGTGCGATCGCCACCAGCAGCAGGCTGATCGCAGCGACAAATCCCAGGCTTGCGTGATCCTGACGAGCCAGCGCCCCGGCACCGAATATCAGGATCGGTAGCGCGAGCGGAATCAGCATCAGGCCCGAAAGGGCAGCACCGGAGCGCAAGCTCGCGGTGAGCGCGGCGATCATCAGGCCGATCGCTGCGAGGCCCGGTGTGCCCGCGAGCAGGCCGATCAACACCAACTCGAGCGTGGGGTTGTCGAGCGCAAGCAGGGCGGCTGCAGGAAACGCGGCAATGATCAAAGGTGGACCGAAGCTGAGCCAATGGGCCAACAGGCGAGCCGCCATGATCGTTTCTTCGGTCAGTCCGCGCAACTTCAATTGGTCAAACGTGCCGAGCTCGATGTCTTGTGCGACCAGTTTCTCGAGTGGCAGCACGGCGGCTAGAAGGGCGGCGATCCAGACGACCCCACCACCGGTGCGCGCGAGCGTCTGTGGGTCCGGCCCCACTGCGAACGGGTAGAGCATTGCCACCGCCACGAAGAATACGACCGGCAATGCCGCCCCGCCGCCCGCGAACGGAAAGAACTTGGCCAGGTCGCGCCTGAGCAGCGTCCCGATCATGGTTCTGCCTCGCAGTTTGGAGCAAATTCCTCGATCGCCAGCGTCGTCAGACCCGTTACGACAAGCGGCTGGTGCGACGCGATAAGCGCGATTCCACCTCCGCCAACATGCAGCTCAACCAGTGCAGTGACCTGTTCGATCGCGCCCCTGTCCAGTCCGCTCAACGGCTCGTCGAGCAACCAGATCGGTACCCCGCGATTGAGAAGCGCAGCCAGCCCGGCGCGCTTCCGCTGCCCAGTCGAAAGGTAGCGAACGGGGACATCGAGCAATGGCTCGAGCCCCAGCACAGTCAAAGCCCCGCCGGGGTCCTGGCACCGATCGACCCGCTGCCAGAAGGCCAGCGCCTTGCCCAATGGTAGGTCCGGATCGAGCGCGGGGCGTTCGTCCAACAGCCCTACGGAGCCTTCGTGCTGTACTTCGCCTGAGAACGGCGTAATCAAGCCTGCAAGCGCGCGGATCAGCGTGGTCTTGCCGGTTCCGTTGGCGCCGGTGACGTGCAAGGCTTCGCCCCCCGCCAGGGCGAAGGTCAAGCCGCGGAACAGAAGGCGGTCTCCGCGTCGGCACGCGAGGTCGTTTGCGGAAAGGGAAGGGCTGGCAGAACCTTGCATCGGGTCACGCGTTAGGGAAAAGCGATGCCGCTCACAACAACACCTTGAAGGAGGCCACGATGGCAGCTGTTCCCGAACTGACCCAAGCCGAGCGCGACCAATTGCTGACCGACCGACCTGCGTGGGAACTGGCGCGCGAAGGCAAGGCCATCACGCGTGCCTTCCAGTTCAGGGATTTCAGTGAAGCTTGGGGTTTCATGAACCGGGTGGCTTTGATCGCCGAAAGCCAGGATCACCACCCAGAATGGTTCAATGTGTATGCCAAAGTTGAAATCACTCTGACCACGCACGATGCTGGCGGATTGTCGCAGCGGGATGTGGTGATGGCACAGGCGATCGATTCTCTCCTGTAGCCACCCTGGCCCGGGAACCGGGCTGAAATCCCATCTCCGCGCTAGGCCTCATTCCTATCTGCCCAGCAAAGCCGCACGCTCGCGGTTCTGCTTGCGCACGCGCCCTGGCATCCAGCGCTTGGCAAAGTTGATCTGCTTGGCGGTCTTGCCGACAAGGTAATGCAGGTCGTCGCCATGCACGGCATCCCATACAGCCTGCGCGACCTCTTCCACCGGTGTAATCTCCAGCCCGGCCGCGACCACGCGTTCGCGCACGGATTCGTTGCTGCGGCGGTTACCGGTGCCTTCAAGCAAGGGAGTCTCGATGAAGCTTGGGCAGATGGAGGAGACCTTGATCCCTTCAGGCGCCCATTCTGCGTCAAGGCTTTCGGCAATGCCGCGCACGCCGAACTTGGTTGCGCTGTAGACGCTCATCCCACTGCCGCCGGTGATCCCGGCGGCGCTAGCAATGTTCACGAGAGCAGAGCCCGGTGCCGTCTTCTGGAGGTAAGGATAGATCGCCTGCGCTCCGTAAAGAACCCCGCGCAGGTTTATGTCCAGACAGCGATCGATCTCGTCCTTGTCGAGTTCGTGGATCGGTCCGCCGGTCCCGATGCCGGCATTGTTGACCATTGCGTCGATCCGCCCACCGGCGGCGGTTGAAAAAGCTTCGAGCGCGGTTTCCCAGGCATCGCGATCACGCACGTCCAGTTCGTGCATGTATTTGAACCCACCTCCGATCAGACCGAGCGTGTCTTCCATACCCTGAACGTTGACGTCGGCCACTCCGACAAACCACCCGCGATCGCCGAAGTGTCGCGCGACGGCGCGGCCGATTCCCGAAGCGCCGCCGGTGATGAAAATGCTTCGGCGCGGTTCGCCCGTGCTCATGTGATCCCTCTCCCAGATTGCAATTTGCAACCTGCTTAGAGAGGGTAGGGGGGATTGTCAGCCCGTTTCGAGCGCCGCTCCCAATCCCTGCACATGCGCGGCCCCTTCAACGATTTCAGCGGTCGACGGTTCTAGCACTTCGCCCAGCGGCTCGGCTCGACCGCCAAGGCATTCGGCCAGAAAGTTCTCTGCTATCGCAAAGAAAGCAATGTTGTTCGAAGGTTTCGCAAATCCGTGGCCTTCATCCGGATAGAGCACATACGTTACCGGGATCCCTGCGTCCTTCATCGCTCCGACGATCTGATCGCTTTCCGCCTGCTTGACGCGCGGATCGTTGGCGCCCTGCGCAATCAGCAGGGGCCTCACGATCTGGTCGGCCTTGTAAAGCGGGCTTGCCGCCTTGAGCAGGGCGAGGCCCTCTTCGGTATCGGGGTTGCCCATCCGTTGGTGGAAGACCTTCACCATGGGAGCCCAGTAGGGCGGGATCGTGCCAAGCAGGGTTTCGAGATTCGATGGGCCGACGATATCGACGCCGCAAGCGAATTTTTCGGGCGTGAAAGCAAGGCCTGCAAGCGTGGCATAGCCGCCGTAGGATCCGCCCATGATCGCGACCTTGTCGGCCAGTGCGATACCTTCGGCGATCGCCCAATCGACCGCGTCGATCAGATCGTCGTGCATGGCAAGGCCCCATTGCCTGTTGGCCGCATTCAGAAACGCCTTGCCGAAGCCCGTGGAGCCGCGGAAATTCACTGACAGGACCGCATAGCCGCGATTGGCGAGCATCTGGTGGATCGAACTGAAACCATAGCTGTCGCGCGACCACGGGCCGCCATGCACCAGAAGAACCATTGGCACAGGTGCGCTCGGGCGACCGCTGCCATCGGCGTCGCTCCCGACCGGCAGCGTCAAATAGGAAGGCAGGGTCAATCCGTCGCGGCTGACAATTTCCTGCGGATGCATTGGCTGGAGCGGGGCGCCGTCGAGCTCGGGACGGGTCGTATAAAACGGCGTGAGCGTGCTGGCCGCTCGATCATAAATGTAGGTTGCCGTCGGTGCCGTGAGCGGATCGTTCCAAACGATCCAGATATCGTCATCCTCCGTTCGCGACGATATGCCGTACTTGCCGTCCAGCTGTTCCCCGAGCCAATCGAAAGAGGACTTCAGGTCGGGATCGATCGCTGTCCATTCATTGATGAGATAGTCGACTGAATAGGCTTCGACCACACCGGTCTTCGGATCGCGGATCGTGCTGCCGATATCGGCCTTGTCGTCTTCGGCTACCAGGGTTCGTTCGCCGGTTGCGGTATCTTGCGAATAGAGCGCGGCGGTGTTCCGGCCTCGGCTGTCCAGCCAGTAGAGGATCGAGCCGTCGCGGGTGTATCCGGATGGGTTGGTGGTGAGCGAATCCTCCATTGCGGTGGTCTCGAACGGCTCGTCTTCGACCACGTTTTCGATAACGCGGAAGTAATCGGTGCCACCGGAATCGTTCTGCCGAAATGCCATTCGCAATGTCAGCGTGTCGTCTGCCATGAAGCTGGCGAAGCTGTGGTTTTCGTAGACAAGCTCCAGCTCCCCCGTGTGGAGGTTGAGCAGGTGGACGTCGTGATATTGCGGGTCGCGATTGTTGAGCCCGACCAGAATTTTGTCCTTCATTGAATGCGAGCTGCCGACAATGTCGATCCGCGTGTCCTCGAAGGGAGTCAGCGTGCTTTCTTCAAGTGTCGCGATATCGATTTTGTAAAGCAGGTAGTTTTCGTCGCCGCCCTTGTCCTGGATGTAGAGGATCGCGCTGGCATCCAGCGTCCACATGTATTGCGGGATCGGTCGATCCTTCGAGTGGGTGATCAGCTTGGCTGCGCCCTGATCGTCGCGCGGTGCAAGCCAGATGTTCATGACCCCGTCATCCGGAGCCAGCCAGCTGAGCCATTTGCCGTCAGGACTGATCTTTCCTTGCGACCGAGTCGGATTGCCGAACAGATGGTTGCGCGGAATAAGGGGGTGGGCGTCGGTCATGGGTTCTCCCTTCAGGCTGTTGTCTCAGCTAGGAAGCGAAACCTGAAAAGCAAAGGTCCAAGACCAGGTTCGTTCGTCAGGCGGTAGAGAAAAGCCTACGAATGTGCGCCGCAGCCAGCAGGGCGCCGCCGATCACGGTGGGCAGTGTTTCCTCAGCCCCAAGCGGTTCGGCAAATAGCGCCCCGACCAGAAAGACGATGCCAATCAAGCCCGGAACCATGAAGCCGGTTGTGCGACCGCCTTCCGCTCTTGCAATGACAGTGGCCGATGCAGCGATGGCAAGCGCGGAAAGCAGCCAGTGGACCCACTCCGCTTCTGCAACCGCGGCAACAAAGGGAAGGACGCTGGCCAGCAGCGGAAGCGCGAGGCAATGAGCGATGCAGGCCACGCTTAGTGTGGCCGCAGCGCGATCATAATTGCCAGCGGTTTGCATATCAGGACTCGGCCGGAGGATTCAGTACGACCAGAAGGCGCCTTTCTCCGGTGCCGGCGATCGGGGGCGAGCGATGGATGGCTGGCTCCCCGTCGACAAGCTTGCCTTTGAACACGCCGACATCGCCAGCACTGAGGGTGTTGATGCGGGTTGGCTCCAGCCCTTTTGCAACCCGGTCGGCGTCTGCTCCGTCGAGCCAGTCGGTTCCCCTCCCGGCGTAGGTGGTGATCAGGCGGGCGGTGACGTAGTCCGCGTGCCATTTGCGACAGGAATCCGTGGTTACGAATTCGATCCGCACTTCGACCGAAGGTTCCTCGATGATCGAGCAGTACAGTTCTGCAAGCTGTGCGATGTCGTCGGCAAGATCGTCGCGCGCTGGCACCGTTGGAAATCCAGCCTGTTCCATCTCCGCCACGAGGATGGCGCGAAGACCTGCGATCGGTGCAGTGAAGCGCACATCGGATGGCGCGGTCTCGAGCAACTGATCTACGGCGGGCAACGGCGCACGTTCCCAGATTGCAAGACTGCAATCGGTGCGGCGTACCTCTCTGAGAACTTCAGGCGTGGAGGACTTGAGAGCTGTCGGGCTGAGAAGCGTGGTCATGATATCCGGTAAAAGAGCGAGAGAATGATACAACGTATCAAATCTCGCTAGGCGGATTCGATGAGTGCTTCAAGCCGGTTGTCTCAGAATCTGATGCAAACCAGTTCTAAAGGGCGGGATTGGCGTAGAAATGCCAGGTGAAGATCGCCATCGGGCCGCGATGCGGGCGCCATCGTTCGCCGATTTCGCGTAGCTGCTTCTCTTGCGGGCGCTCTTCGAGATCGAGCAATCGCTTTACACCTTCCTGCACTGCAAGATCGCCGGCCGGCCACATATCCACGCGCCCTTCGGCAAACAGCAGGTAGATCTCCGCCGACCAGCGCCCGATCCCCTTGATCCGGGTTAGTTCGGCGATCGCCGCCTCGTCGTCGTCGGGCAAGGAATCGAAGTCGAGTTCACCGGCGTCCACCAATTCGCACAGCGAACGAGCATAGCCCTGCTTTTGTTTTGACAGTCCGCAGGCGCGCAGAGTGTCGAAATCGCGTTCCAGGAGGCAGGCGGGCGTGAATCCCTCGCCGAGTTCAGCCTCCAGCTTGTTCCACATCGAGCTCGCCGCCGCGACCGATACCTGTTGACCGACGATCGTGCGCAGCAGGGTCTTGTACCCGCGCTCCCGCAAGCGAGGTTGGGGATAGCCGATGCGCTTCAGTTCCTTGGCGACAGTCGTATCCGCGACCGCAACTGCATCGAGCCCAGACTTGATCCGGTCCGCCGTCAGCCCCACGTCATCTCCTCTTGGCATTTCCGTTAACTTGCCTTGGACGATGGAACGTCCTAGCAGCCCCGGCGTCTAATCCCTAGCGCGCGTTCTTGCGCTCAACCATCCAGAGGAACAACATCCCATGCCAAAGCTGGTCGTCACCAATCGCGAAGGCGAGACGAGCGAAATCGAAGTCGAAGATGGCCTGACCGTCATGGAAGCCATTCGCGACAATGGCTTTGACGAATTGCTGGCGCTGTGTGGCGGTTGCTGCTCGTGCGCGACCTGCCACGTCCATGTCGATGGCGGCGCGACCGACAAGCTCCCTGAAATGAGCGAGGACGAAGACGACCTGCTCGAATCGAGCGATCATCGTACCGAAACTTCGCGCCTCTCTTGCCAGATTCCGTTCACGGCGGAGCTGGACGGCCTCAAGGTGACTATCGCGGCGGAAGATTGAGGGTCTTGGTTGGTACGGATCGGGCATCCACCCGATCCTCGGCCAAGCCACCCGCTCGCGCAGACAAAAACGCCTTTCCTGTGTTCAAGCGCTTCTGCATTGCCCCGTGTGCGCCGAAGTCCTAATTCGGCGCGCATGAACATCACTCAACCTTTCGGCAACACGCTCGAACTGATCGGCAATACGCCGCTCGTCCGTTTGGCGGGCCCTAGCGAGGCCGCTGGCTGCGATATCTGGGGCAAGTGCGAATTCGCCAATCCCGGCTCCAGCGTGAAAGATCGGGCGGCGCTCTACATGATCCGCGACGCGGAAGAGCGTGACGAGCTGAAGCCGGGCGGCACGGTAATTGAAGGGACGGCTGGCAACACCGGCATCGGCATCGCGCTGGTAGCCAATGCGCTTGGCTACAAAACGATCATTGTAATGCCGGACAACCAGTCCAAGGAGAAGATGGACACCTTGCGCGCGCTCGGTGCGGAGCTGGTGTTGGTCCCTCCGACAAAATACTCCGATCCCTGCCACTTCCAGCATACGTCCAGGCGGATGGCGGAAGAAACCGAAGGCGCGATCTGGGCCGGACAATTCGACAACACCGCCAACCGCCGTGCGCATATCGAAGGCACCGCGCAGGAGTTGTGGGAGCAGACCGGCGGCAAGATCGATGGCTTCACTTGCGCGGCGGGCACTGGCGGCACGATTGCAGGCGTCGGCATGGGTCTTAAGGAAAAGAACCCGGACGTCAGGATTGCGCTAACCGACCCGCATGGCGCGGCGCTCTACAATTATTACGCTCACGGCGAGCTGAAAGGCGAAGGCTCCTCGGTTGCAGAGGGGATTGGGCAGGGTCGAATAACCGCCAATCTCGAAGGCGCGCCGATCGACACCCAATTCCGCATCTCCGACGAAGAGGGTCTCGTCTGGGTCGAAAAGCTGCTGCGCGACGAAGGGCTTTGTCTTGGTCTTTCCAGCGGCATCAATGTCGCGGGCGCGATCGAACTGGGCAAGCAACTGGTCGGCGAAGGTCGCGACAACCCCCAGGTCGCAACGATCCTCTGCGATACGGGCTTCCGGTATCTTTCGACTCTCTACAATGCGGAATGGCTCGCGGCCAAGGGACTGCCCGTGTTCGATTGGCTGGCGCAGGACTGATCCGGCTGGTAGGTAGCCGGCATGGCGACCGGAAATCCATTTACGCAAGGCGAGGGCGCGCTGCAGGAAGGGGAGCGCGAGGGCGCCCCGCTTGGAGGCACCCGCGCCGAAGCAATCCAGCGTTTGCAGGTCGGCTTTTTCGGGCTGTTCAGCATGGTGCTGGTCGTTGGCGTGGCCAACATCGTCTACAACCGCGCGCAGCAAACCGAGGAAGCAGCGGTGCCGGAGGCAGCTCCGACGACCGAGCCGACGGAAGCGCCCCCTCAGCGCGACCCGCTGGTCGATGCCGGCGTGCTCCCCGACATCCCGGCGGAGCCTGAAGTCGAGGATGAAGGGACCACCGTCCCGGATGTCCCAGCAACCGAGGATACCGAACCGGAAGCGTCCGGCGATGGCCCTGAGGTCCCTTAGATTGTCGGTCGCCTTCGTGGCCGCGCTCGGCTTGTGCGCGTGTCATGAGTCGCAGCCTGAACATCGCGGGCATCAGTCTGACGCTGCACATCACGGCCATGAGACAAGAATTCAGGAGGCCGATGCGCCTGCGAATCGGCCCACTCTGGGGCTGATGACCAGCCTCCCGCTCTACTGGTCTTTGGAAGCAGACATTTCCGAGCTGGCGCAAGGCAACGGCGAGAAGCCTTGGCAACGCGTCCTTCTCGAGCGGCAGTTCGAACTCGTCCCGCTCGATACGCTTTCGTCGATTCGCGGACTTTCTCCCGACGATCCCGAAACCGATCCCCTCGAAGGGTTGGAAAGGATAGCGATAATCCAGCCACGTGGGCTATCGGCAGCGGACAACGCGGCCTTGGACGAGTGGGTGAAAGCGGGTGGACAATTACTGATCCTTCTCGATCCTCAATTGACCGGTGACTACCACCTAGCTTTGGGCGATCCGCGCAGGCCCGTCGACATGGCTTTGCAGCCACCCGTGATCCCAAGATGGGGCGTAGTCGGCGCCTATTCGCCTGCCCTTCAGGACGTACGGAACATCGAACTTGCTGGCGGCAACATTCCCGTTTGGATGGGCAGCGAACTGCGGGGGATCACCGTCGCGAGCGGACTGAATGGCTGCGAAATCCATGAAAGCAGATTGATTTCGAGATGCGAGAGCGTTGGCGAAGGGACGGTTACGTTTCTTGGCGATGCGGCGGTATTCGAGCATCCGGAGCTCGCTGGAGAAGACGGCGCAGCAATACGTGTCTTGCTGGACTTTGCGTTTCAGGGATGAACGATTCGGGGAAATTGCGGGAATGGGCGAAGCCGACCAGTCCGATCCGCGGACCCACTGGAGAATCGCATGTAAAAACAGCCGATTGGCCAGCCTTGCTCGACAAAGTGTTGCTCCAGATGCGCCAAGGAAGTGCCAGAACTGAGAGAGTGAAATCTCTATAAAACAACATTTTACCGCATAATCCCTAGATTTCCCGCAAAAACCCTTGCCATCCCGCTCTCATCCCGGATATGTCCGGCTTCCATCAGACATGCCTGTTTGTGTCGCGCCATCCACCTTGGATCGGCGCGCTGCTCTCGCTCGCGCGGGTGCAGGCGGGGAAGGCGTGTCTGCATTGGACGGCTCGGCGCAAGGGAGCTTCGCCGAAGAGGGACTGAAGGGGAGCAGAAGCGCGTGTCTGCGTTTGGAGGATATAGTGGACAGGCCTATTCGCCGGCAGGCGATAAGGGCCGCTTCGTCCTGCCTCCGGCATTCCGCAAGGCCGTGAAGGAAAGCTCCGCCAACACCAAGATCTTGTGCCTCGCCGCACACGACCGGTTCGACTGCCTGGTCGGTTTTGGCCTGTCGCGCACCGAGAAGCTTCACGAACAGCTCGACCGTGAAGAAGAGCGGGCGATCCGCTTGCAACAGGACGATTTCGACCGCGAAGTGCGCGCGCAGCAGCTGTTCGGTTTCGAGCAATTGCCGTTTGACGACAGCGGGCGTTTCGTGATGCCCGATCACCTTCGCGATCTCGGCAAGGTTGGCGATGGTCTCTATTTTCAAGGGGCGGGTGAGTTCTTCTTCATCTGGAATCCGGGCGAACTCGCGCGAATGGATTCGGCCTGGAAGGGTGCTCAGGCGACCTGCTCAAAGCTGGTGGCTGAAGCTGCTGCCAAGGCGGCCAAGAAAGGGGGTGCGAAGTGAGTGCTCCGCACATCCCGGTCCTGCTCGATGAAGTTGTCGCCGCAGTAGCGCCTCGACCCGATATGACCGTAATCGACGCAACTTTCGGGGCCGGCGGTTATTCCGCAGCGCTGGCGGAGTTGGGCGCGCGCGTCTACGCTTTCGATCGCGATCCCAATGCGATCCGTGAAGGCGCATCGATGGAAGCCGAATTCGCCGGATTGCTATCGCTCCATCCCCACCGTTTCTCGAAAATGCGCGAGGAAATGACGCGTCTTGGCGTGCCGAAGGTCGATGCCGTGGTGATGGATATCGGTGTGTCCTCGATGCAGCTCGATCAGGGCGAGCGCGGCTTTGCGTTTTCGCAAGACGGGCCGCTCGATATGCGCATGAGCCAGCAGGGCGAGAGCGCTGCCGACTTCCTCAACTTCGCAGACGAAGCGGCGATTGCCGACGTGCTCTACGATTATGGTGAAGAACGCCAGTCGCGCCGGGTCGCTCGCGCCATCGTCAATGCGCGTCCGCTGGAGACCACCAGCGAGCTCGCCCGCGTTGTGCGCAAGGCGCTGGGCCACAAGCCGCATGACAAGAAGGACCCGGCGACCCGCACATTCCAGGCGGTGCGCATCCATGTGAACGACGAGTTGGGCGAGTTGCGCGCCGGCCTTGCGGCCGCCGAAACGCTGCTGCGCGAAGGCGGTGTACTTGCAGTCGTTAGCTTCCACAGCCTCGAAGATCGTATCGTGAAGCGCTTCCTTAAGGAGGCCTCCGGTGGCGGCCGTGCCGTATCACGTCACTTGCCCGGTGAAGTCCAAGGTCCACCGCCCACCTTTTCCAGAGTCTCCAAGGCCATCCGCCCAAGCGACGACGAAGTCGCCCGTAATCCGCGCTCGCGCTCCTCGATCCTGCGCCACGCCATCCGCACCGCCGTTCCAGCACGAAAGGATGCAGCATGATTGTTAACGGTTCCCGCATGCGTCAGATCGGTTGGTTGGCTTCGCTTGGTTTGTGCCTTGGCATCTTCATGATCCTGAGCTTCAACGTCCACGCGGTGAAAAGCGAAGTGCTGCTCGCGGAGCGCAAGATCGTCGCGCTCGAGCGCGAGACTTTGCTGCTCGAAACCGAATTCCAGACGCGGGCCAGCCAGCGACAGCTGGCCAACTGGAACGCGGTCGAGTTCGGTTACGAAGCGCCGCGCGCCGACCAATATGTCGACGGGCAGCGCCAGCTTGCGAGCTTCGGCCAACCGCAGGCACCGGGCGCGCCTTCGCCGATCCGCGTCGCGCATGCCGGTGGCGGTAATGACAATGCGCCGATGCCTGTGAACGAGATGGTCTCACCGATTACCGGCGAGCCGATCACGCTCGCTTCGGCCAATATCGACGTGGACGCGGCGGAAACCTTCACCGAGGCCTTCGGAGATTTCCTCGTCGAAGCCTCCCCAATCCGTGCGGCTCAGGCGCAAACGCTTGCGCCGGACCCGGTCGCCCTGGTCGAAGAGGCCGGTGAATGACGGCCTATGCCGCACAGGCGGCTGTGCCGCTGGGGCGCGTGCAACTTGTCCATCTGCGCTACCAGTCGCTGCTGACGGCGCGCTGGCGTGTTCTGTGGATTGCGATCATTTTTGCGGCCGTCGCGGCTGCCGCCGTCCTGCGGATCGCGGTGCTCGGTTTCGTTGGCGGCACGCCCGATCGCGGGAGCCTCGCCGAGCAGCTGCTGCCGCCGCGCGGAGAGATTACCGACCGCAACGGCGCACCTTTGGCGCGGGCCTTCCCCGCCTATGCCATGTGGTTCGACCCTGAAGCCATGGGCGATGATGGCGCACCGCTTGTGCGTTCGCCGCAGGAGGTCGCGGCCCGGTTGAACGCGATCTTCCCCGATATGGAAGTGGAGAAGACGGCGAGGCGCCTGGCGTCAGGTCGAGCAGGCTATTTGCGTCGCCGGGTCCTTCCAGAAGAGGCCAATCAGGTCTTTGAACTGGGCGAGATTGCCCTGCAATTCCCTCGCGAAAACGACCGTCATTACCCGCAGGGGTCTCTCGCCGCACACATCCTTGGCTATGTCGTTGAAGGCGAAGGCGGGCGGTTGGGAATGGAGCAGGTCCTCGACCAACAATTGCGCGATCCCGACTTGCGCGCCGAGCCGGTGGCCTTGTCGATTGACGTGCGGGTACAGGGCGCGCTCGAAGAGGAATTGCGAAGAGGCATGCTGGCGACCGATGCGATCGGGGCTGCCGGCATCGTTCTCGATGTCGACACCGGCGAAGTGATGGCGCTCGCATCGCTGCCGGAATTCGACCCAAACATAGTCGGGGCACAGGGCGCTCCAAACGAGTTCAACCGCGCGACAAACGCGGTCTACGAGCTCGGATCGACGTTCAAACCGCTTACCGTGGCGGCGGCAATCGACGCTGGAGTCGTACGCAATCTTTCGCAGAGATGGGATGCGCGGACGGTGGAGGTCGGCACACGCAAGATTCGCGATCTCAAGCCCAAAGGCGACACGCTCAACGTGCCGCAGGCGCTTATCTACTCGTCCAACACCGTGACCGCCCGCGTCACCGATCAGCTGGGCTCCGACAAGCTTCAGCAAATGCTGATCGATCTGGGTATGGACAAGCGTCCCTTCATCGAATTGCCGGCGCGGGGGAAGCCGCTGTGGCCTGAAAACCCCGGCAACAGACACACCAACATGGTGATCGGCTATGGTCACAGCTTGTCGGTCACGCCGCTGCATCTCGCCAATGCCTATGCCGCGATGGTGAATGGCGGGATCTGGCGCCCGGCGACCCTGCGCAAACTTGCGCCCGAAGACGTTCCGCGCGGGCGGAGGGTGTTCAAGGCATCGACTTCGGCCCGGATGCGGCAATTGCTGCGAATGATCTCGCTCTATGGCACCGGTCGCAGCGCCGATGCGCCGGGTTTCCGCGTCGGCGGCAAGACCGGCTCGGCCGAAAAGCCGCGACGCGGCGGTTATGCTAAGAACGCCCTGATTTCGTCCTTCGCCGCCGCCTTCCCGATGGATCGTCCGCGCTATGTCGTCGTCGCCATGCTCGACGAGCCGCGCGGCACGATTGCAAGCTCGTTCCAGCGCACGGCTGCGTTCAATGCCGCGCCGGTGGTCGGGCGCCTCGTGCCGCGGATCGGGCCGATGCTGGGCGTGCGTCCGGACAATCGCCGCGATGTGGATATCAGCGATCTCAGATATCTGGTCGAGGGCGGCAAATGAAGCTGGCCGGATTGGTGGAGCGCGCAGGCGTCAACTGCCCGGACGCCAAAGAGGCGACGGTGACCGGCTTCGCGATCGATCACCGTAAGGTTGCACCTGGCACGGTGTTCGGTGCGTTTCGTGGGGCCAGGTTCAATGCTGAGGAATTCATTCCGGCCGCGATCGAATCCGGCGCGGTGGCGGTGGTCTCTCGTCCCGAAGCTAATGTGAATGGTGCGGTGCATATCGCCAGCGACGAACCCCGCCGCACCTTTGCGCTTCTCGCCGCACAATTCTTCACGCCGGTTCCCGAAACGCTGGTCGCGGTCACAGGAACCAACGGCAAGACCTCGACGGTCGAAATGACCCGCCAGATCTGGCGTATGTGCGGCGAGCGTGCCGCTAGTATCGGGACCTTGGGCGTTACCACTCCTGATGGCAGCATTTCGACCGGCCTAACGACGCCCGACATCGTGACGTTCCTAAGCAACATGAGCGGGCTCGCTCGCGAGGGTGTGACACACGTCGCCTACGAAGCGTCAAGCCATGGGCTCTCGCAGTTTCGCAATGAAGGGCTGCGCGTTGCTGCCTGTGCCTTCACCAACTTCAGCCGCGACCATCTCGATTACCACGGCACGATGGAGGAGTATTTCGCGGCCAAGATGCGCCTGTTCGACGAAGTGGTCGAACCGGGCGCACCGGCCATCATCTGGAACGGCGGGGAAGTATGCGAGTGGACCCGCCGCGCCGTCGAACATGCAGAATCCCAAGGCCTGCGTGTTCGGACAGTGGGCGAGCGGGGCGCGTTCCTCCGCCTCGCCGCCCACGAGGCGACTCAGTTGGGGCAGACCCTGGCTGTGGAGCACGAGGGTGTCGAACGGACGATCAAGCTACCGCTGATCGGGGCCTATCAGGCGGCCAATGCGTTGTGCGCGGCAGGCCTCGCGCTATCGACTAGCTGCGACCCGTCACAGGTGTTCGACGCGGTTTCGCGACTTCAGCCGGTGCGAGGACGACTTGAGCGGGCGGTCATCGCGCCGGTCGGCGCACCGGTTTACGTCGACTACGCTCACACGCCCGACGCGCTCGAAGCCGCGATCGCCGCGTTGCGCCCCCATGTCGATGCGGAACGCGGCGGCCGTTTGATCGTCGTATTCGGTGCAGGCGGTGATCGCGACAGCGGCAAGCGCGCACCGATGGGCGAAGTGGCAGCGAGGTCCGCCAACGTTGTGATCGTCACCGACGACAATCCGCGGGGTGAAGATGCCACTGCAATCCGCGGAGCGATCATGCACGGTGCAGGTGGAGCGCCGCATGTCAGCGATATGGCTGGACGGAGGGAGGCCATCTCCGCGGCGATCGCCGAAGCGACAGCTGACGACATCATCCTCGTGGCCGGGAAAGGTCACGAGCAGGGTCAGATAATCGGATCTGGAGAGCATATGCGAATATTGCCGTTCGACGATGTCCAGGTGGCGCGCGAATGCGCGGCAGCGTCGACAGGAGCCCCGGCGTGAACGCCCGTCAGCTTGTGCAGGGCGCACTGAAAGCATGGCCGGTCGACCCGCGCGATCGGCTGCCATTGCCCCTGTGGTTCTCACGCGACATCGAGATCGCGACGGGAGGCGCTTCGACGCACCATTTCCAGGCCGCCGGAGTCGAAATTGACTCGCGTGATGTGCGTCCAGGCGACCTGTTCGTTGCGCTCAAAGGCGAAACTATGGACGGGCATAAGTTCCTACCCCAGGCTTTTGCCGCCGGCGCAGTCGCGGCGATCACGGATCGTCCGGTCGATTTCCCGCATGTGCTGGTCGAAGACACGACGCAGGCGCTGCACGACCTTGCGCATGCTGCACGAGATCGCGGTGAGGCTAAGCGAATTGCAGTGACTGGCTCAGTCGGGAAGACCGGGGTCAAGGAGGCAATCTTCAACGCACTCGACCGGGTCAGCCGCGGCGGCGCGCATCGCTCGGTGCGCAGCTACAACAACCATGTCGGTGTACCGCTCAGCCTCGCGCGGCTCCCGGCGCGCGCGCGTTATGGCGTGTTCGAGATGGGCATGAACCATCCCGGCGAAATCGCTCCGCTAGCGGATCATGTCCGCCCGCATGTCGCACTGATCACCACCATTGCGCCTGCGCATATCGAAAACCTCGGCAGCATGGAGGCGATCGCCGACGAGAAGTCGCAGATTTTCACCGGGTTGATCGAAGGCGGCACCGCGATCATCCCAGCCGACAGCGAATACACCGCGCGGATGATCGACCACGCGCGAGCCGTGGGCGTGAAAACGGTGACGTTCGGACGCAACGAGGGAGCGGACGTTCGCCTGCTCGATGCAATCCCGCGCGAGAACGGCGGTTCGCTTGTGACAGCGGATCTGGGCGAGCAGCGGCTGTGCTTTACGATCGCCGAGCCGGGCGAACATTGGATAACCAATGCGCTTGGCGTGATGGCGGCGGTTCGTGCGGCGGGAGGCGATCTCGCCGCTGCAGGTCTGGCGCTCGCGGAGATGGGCGGGCTGAAAGGCCGCGGTGCCCGCCTCGATATCGAAGTCGCCGGCGGTAAGGCCCTGCTGGTCGATGAAAGCTACAACGCCAATCCCGCTTCCATGCGTGCGACGATCAAGCAGCTCGGCCAAACGCCCGCGCATCGACGGATCGTGGTGCTGGGCAGTATGAAGGAGCTTGGAGATTTCTCAGCCCGGTTCCATCGGCAGCTGATCGAACCGCTTGCGGAAGCCAAAATCGACCATGCGATCCTGGTCGGCGACGAGATGCGGGATCTTGCTGCGCAATTGGGGAAAGAATCCGCGGATTCGCTTGGCATTGCGGGCGGCTTCGCGCATTGCGAAGGACCTGCCGAGGCGATCGCGGCGCTCGAGCAATTCGGACTCACCCACGGCGATGCGATACTGGTGAAGGGCTCCAATTCGGTTGGCCTGGGCAGGCTGGTGTCACATTTTACGAGCGCCTCGGAGTGAACGGGGGGCGAGGGATCTGAATGCTCTACCTACTCGCCGAATGGCTGGGCTTTGAAGGCGTTTTCAACCTGGTTCGCTACCAGACTTTCCGGGCTGGCGCGACGCTGGTTACGGCGCTGTTTATCGGGCTGATCATAGGCCCAAAATTCATCAACCTGCTACGCGTCCGACAGGGTAAGGGCCAGCCGATCCGCGAGGACGGTCCGCAATCGCACCTCGCCAAGCGCGGTACGCCTACGATGGGCGGGCTAATGGTGATTATCGCCCTCACTTCATCGTTGCTGATCTGGATGGACCCGCGCAATCCGCTGGTCTGGGCCTGTATCGCCGTCACGCTCGGCTTCGGGCTGATCGGATTCCTCGACGACTACGACAAGGTCGCGAAGAACAGCCATGCGGGCGTCCCAGGAAGGGTTCGCCTGGCGCTAGAGTTCGTGGTCGCGGGAGTAGCCTCCTACATCATTGTCAGCCAGATCAGTACAGATCTCTACGTCCCCTTCTTCTCCGACGTGCAGATCCCGCTGGGACCGTTCTACTATATCTTCGCTGCGACCATAATCGTCGGGTTCGGCAATGCCGTGAACCTGACGGACGGACTGGACGGGCTGGCGATCATGCCCGTGATCATCGCCGCCGGTACCTTCGCGATCATCGCCTATCTCGTCGGTCGGTCCGACTTCAGCGAGTATCTCGGCATCCCCCACGTTGTCGGAGCGGGCGAGTTGGCGATCTTTTGCGCGGCGATTATGGGAGGCGGTTTGGCATTCCTGTGGTTCAACGCGCCACCTGCAGCGGTGTTCATGGGAGACACGGGATCGCTCGCCCTTGGAGGTGCGCTTGGTGCAATCGCGGTCGCCAGCCATCACGAGATCGTACTGCTGATCGTGGGTGGGCTGTTCGTGGTCGAAACCGCCAGTGTGATCATCCAGGTCTTCTGGTTCAAGCGGACCGGCAAACGCGTGTTCCGTATGGCGCCGATCCACCACCATTTCGAACAGCTCGGCTGGAGCGAAAGCAAGGTGGTGATCCGGTTCTGGATCATCTCGATCGTCCTCGCGCTGGCCGGTCTTGCGACGTTGAAAGTGAGATGACGCGGACACCATGATCACCTCGCCCGCCTTTTCCGGAAAACGCTATGCCGTCCTCGGTCTGGCGCGATCCGGCGCGGCTGCAGCACACGCTCTGCTGGCGAGCGGGGCCGAGGTGACGGTATGGGACCGGCAGGACGTCGCGCGCGAGCCGTTCGAGGGACGCTGTGCGCTCGCCGATCCACTCGAACTCAACCTTTCCGGCTACGACGGCGTGGTGGTCTCGCCCGGTGTGCCTCTGAACACCCACCCGATCGTCGGACATGCGGCGCAATATGGCGTCCCGGTCATTGGTGATATCGAGCTGTTTGCGCTCGCCCGTTCCAATCTCTTGCCGCATAAGGTTGTCGGGATCACCGGCACCAACGGCAAGACCACCACGACGGCGCTGGTCCATCACGTCCTCGAAATGGCTGGAATGCCGACGGTGCTCGGCGGCAATATCGGCGTGCCGATCATGGCGCAGGAGCCGCTGGCACCCAATGAACACGGGGTCGGCGTCTACGTGCTGGAATTATCGAGCTACCAAGTCGATCTCACCTTCAGTCTTGACTGCGATGCGGCCGCCTTGACAAACATTACGCCCGATCATCTCGATCGGTATGCCGACTACGACGCCTATGCCGCCGCGAAATCGCGGTTGTTTGAAATGCAGTCGGGTGGCCACTTCGCGGTGTTCGGCTCGCTCGCCGAGCCTGCGGGCGCGATCTTTCAGAGAGAACGCGAACGCCGACAAGCGGGCCGCGCCGTCGCAGCCGATCTGGAACGGTTTGCCCAGCGACAACCGGGTTGGCCGAGCTTGCAAGGCCCGCACAATCTCGAGAACGTTGCCGTTGCGATCGCGCTGGTCGAAGAACTTGGCGTCAAGCCGGCGCAATGGGAGCATGCTCTCCCCCGATTCCGCAACCTGCCGCATCGGATGGAACGCGTCGGGGAAGAGAACGGCGTGCTGTTCATCAACGATAGCAAGGCCACAAACCCCGCTTCGACCGCACCCGCGCTGGCGGCTTTCCCACCCGTTCCATCGATCAACGCGGGAGCGCCGCGGGTCCACTGGATCGTCGGCGGCCTCGCCAAGGAAGACGGTCTGGGCGAGTGCGCGGCCCATCTCGACAAACTCGCGGCGGCCTACACGGTCGGCGAGGCGGGGCCGCGATTTGCCGAATTGATCGAACCGCACGCGCGGGTTGAGCGCTGCGAGCTCGTAAGCGAAGCGGTGCAGCGCGCTCGTGACGCGGCTCGCCCGGGCGAAGTCGTGCTGTTCTCCCCGGCATGCGCCAGCTTCGACCAGTTCCGTGACTACGAGAAGCGCGGCGAACACTTTCGCCAGCTCGTCGGCGTGATTGCCGAATGCGGCCCATCGGACGATGATCCGCACTTCAAGGACATTGCGGCGTGAGTTCGGCCAGCTCGATCTCGCAACCGCGCGCCGATGCGGCTTTCCACGCCCCCGTGCCACTCCGGCGAGGGTGGCGAGAGAGTCTGCGTGTCTGGTGGCGCGAGATTGACAAGGTGCTGCTTGGTTTCATCATCCTGATCATGGCGATGGGAACTGCCGCGGTCATGGCCGCGTCTCCGGCCAGCGCCGATCAGCTTTCGACCCTGCAGGTGCGGCTCGATGAGTTCATGTTTCTAAAGCGCCATTTGGTGTTCCAGGCCATGGGCCTAGCGCTGATGATCGGGATATCCTTCCTGGGGCGGGAGGACGCGCGACGGCTTGGAATCGTCGTCGGCGCGCTCATGCTGTTCCTTCTGTGCCTCGTGCCGCTTATTGGATTCGAGAAGAACGGATCGCGACGGTGGCTCGATTTCGGGATGTCGCTCCAGCCGAGCGAGTTCCTGAAACCCGGCTTCGCCATCATGGTGGCCTGGATCCTGAGCTGGCGGCTGCGCGACCCGACACTGCCGGTGCTGACATTCGCGACCGGCTTGATGGTTGCCATCGCCGGGCTGCTGATGCTCCAGCCCAATCTCGGCGAAACGATCCTGTTCGCGGGGATCTGGTTTGTCATGGTCCTTCTCGCCGGGGTTTCGATCCAGCGGATCAGCGCGCTAGTCGGCGGTGGCTTGGCCGGTCTGACTGCAGCCTATTTCCTCTATGACAATGCCCGGCACCGGATCGATAGCTTCCTCGGCGGTGGTACGGCGTTCGATCAGGTCGATCTCGCGTATCGTACGCTCCTCGCGGGTGGTTGGAGCGGCAGCGGGCTATGGCTCGGAATTCGTAAGATGAATCTGCCGGAAGCGCACACCGACTACATCTTCTCGGTGATTGGCGAGGAGTTCGGCCTGCTGATCTGCGCCGTGGTCGTATTGCTCTATCTTGTCACTGTATGCCGGGTGCTGATCCGGTTGGTCGATGAGGAGAACCTGTTCGTGCTGTTGGCCGCTACCGGGCTCATCGCGCAGTTTGGAGGGCAAGCGTTCATCAATATCCTCGTAAACCTCAAGATGTTCCCATCGACCGGAATGACGTTGCCGCTGATCAGCTATGGAGGTTCCTCGACACTGGCGGTGTGTTTCACGATTGGGCTATTGCTCGCGATCACCCGGCGCAATCCGTTCCTCGAACGCGAGACCCCGGGACTGAAGTCGTTTTTCGAGCGTAAGGAGGAACGCGCGTGAACAGCGAGACCCAGAAAGTTGCGGGTGGCGCGAGCAGGCATTTCGTTTTGGCTGCCGGTGGGACAGGCGGGCACTTGATCCCGGCCTTCGCGCTCGCCACCGAGCTGGAGGCACGCGGACATCACGTCGCGCTCATCACCGACGAACGCGGCGCCAACATTCCCGGCAAGCCCGAATTCCTGACCGCGCATGTCCTTCCCGCAGGACGCTTTGGCAAGAACCCGCTGCGCTGGATCGGCGGGGTGCGCGCCGTACTCGAAGGGCGTAACATGGCGCTGCGATTGTTCGACGCGTTCGAGCCGAGTGCTGTGGTGGGCTTCGGAGGCTATCCCGCGCTTCCGGCCTTGCTGGCATCGACAGCGGCCAACATCCCCAGTGTCGTGCACGAACAGAACGCTGTGCTGGGTCGGGTCAATCGACTTCTCGCGGGCCGGGTCGATGCAATCGCGACTTCTTACGAAAGGGTCGACCGGCTGAAACCCAAGCACGTCGACAAGGTTCACCTCGTGGGCAATCCCGTGCGCGAGGAAGTGCTCGCAGCGCGCGATGAAGACTTCCCGCCCTTTACCGAGGAAGGTTTGCTGCGCGTGCTGGTGACAGGCGGGAGCCAGGGCGCGAGCATTCTGTCCGACGTCGTGCCCGACGGGCTGGCTATGCTGCCGCCGATGCTGCGCCAGCGGCTCCAGGTAACCCAGCAATGCCGCAGCGAAGACGTCGACCGGGTGCGCGAGCGCTATGCCAATCACGATATCCCGGCCGAGCTTGGAACCTACTTTGAGGACATGCACGAGCGCCTGGCGGACACGCACCTATTCGTGGGGCGGGCCGGCGCTTCGACCATCGCCGAATTGACCGCGGTCGGACGACCGGCGATTCTGGTTCCGCTCCCGATCGCGACCGACAATCACCAGGCGTCCAACACGCGCGAAGTGGTGAAGGCCGGCGGCGCCCGGATGATCCGGCAAGACAACTTCACTCCAAAAGAACTGGCCAAGCAGATCCAGGCGATGGCCCAGAACCCCACCAGCCTTTCCAATGCCGCGCACGGATCCTGGAACTGCGGCAGGCCCGACGCAGCAAAGGACCTCGCCGATCTGGTCGAGAGCATGGCGGGTATCGACATGATGGACGTCATCCGCGTGGGCGAAGCGGCGCCGCGCGCGGCTCAGACCGCGACAAAAGCGGAAGGTGCGACGCGCAATTCGCCACGGGACGCATCCGAATGAAAGGTGTCGGCACCGATATCGGTACGATCCATTTCGTCGGCATTGGCGGCATCGGCATGTCCGGTATCGCCGAGGTGATGCACAACCTTGGATATTCGGTGCAAGGCAGCGACCTTGCCGAAGGGCCAAGTGTCGAACGGCTGCGGGCACGCGGCATCGATGTGAGGATTGGCCAAGCGCGCGAGAATGTCGAAGGAGCTGCGGTGGTCGTCACTTCGACCGCCGTAAGGCGCGACAATCCCGAAGTGGTCGCCGCGCTCGAACACCGAACACCGGTGGTGCGCCGTGCGGAAATGCTCGCCGAGCTGATGCGGCTGAAATCGACTGTTGCGGTCGCGGGCACCCACGGCAAGACGACCACGACCAGCATGATCGCTAGCCTTCTCGACACAGGCGACATTGACCCGACCGTCATCAATGGCGGGATTATCGAACAATACGGCTCCAATGCGCGGCTCGGCGACAGCGACTGGATGGTGGTCGAAGCGGATGAAAGCGACGGCAGCTTCCTGCGGCTCGACGGCACCATCGCGGTCGTCACCAATATCGATCCGGAGCATCTCGATCACTACGGCGACTTCGATGTGCTCAAGCGCGCATTCGTGGAGTTCATCCACAACGTTCCGTTCTATGGCGCGGCGATCCTGTGCGTCGACCATCCCGAGGTGCAGGCGGTGATCGGGCAAGTGCGCGACAGGAAGGTCGTTACCTACGGATTCTCGCTCCAGGCTGATATTTGCGGCGTGAACATCCGCGCGGTCGATGGCGGCAACACCTTCGATGTAATGATCCGCCAGCGCGGTGAGGAAGATCGCCGGATCGAAGGCGTGCACCTGCCGATGCCGGGGCGCCACAACGTCCAGAATGCACTCGCGGCGATTGCGGTGGCGATCGAGATGGGCTGCTCGGACGATGTCATCCGCGAAGGCTTCGGCAGCTTCGGAGGGGTGCGGCGACGCTTCACCAAAGTGGGTTCCGTCGATGTCGAAGGCGCAAAGGTTCACGTGATCGACGATTACGCGCACCACCCGGTCGAGATTCAAGCCGTGCTCGGTGCGGCGCGCGAAGCCGTCGGCGGAGAGAAGGGCCGTGTTATCGCGGTCGCCCAACCGCATCGCTACACCCGTCTCAATGACCTGATGGAGGAATTCCAGACCTGCTTCAATGAGGCCGACATGGTCTACGTCACTCCGGTCTACGAAGCGGGGGAAGACCCGATCGAAGGAGTCGATTCCGAAGCTTTGGTCACAGGCCTGAAATCGCGCGGACACCGTTCGGCCCAGACCATTCCCGATCAGCAGGCGCTGGCCGCAGCGCTGGCGGGTGAAATCCGGGCGGGCGACATCGTGGTTTGCCTCGGCGCGGGGGATATCACCCGCTGGGCTTCTGGTCTTGCCTCTGCGATTGACTCACTACGGGGGCCATGAACGAAATGGTGCAACCCGACGACGTCTTTAACTGCGATAACGGCATGGCGCCGACCTGTGCCGTAGAAGGCGCGACCGATACGCCAGTGCCGATCGAGGGCATTCGCGGGCGTCTGACCCAGGATGCGCCGCTGGCCAAATATGTCTGGTTCAAGAGCGGCGGCCATGCCGACTGGCTGTTCGAACCGGCAGACGTTGAGGACCTCAAGGCGTTTTGCGAACGGCTCGACGGCAACATGCCGATCCTGACGCTTGGCGTCGGTTCGAACATGATCGTGCGCGATGGCGGTGTGCCCGGTGTGGTAATCAAGCTGGGCAAGGAGTTCTCCAATGTCGAGATCACCGGTCCGACGACGCTGAAGGCGGGGGCTGCCGCGCCGGTCAGCATCGTGTCGCGCCGCGCCGGAAAGGCGGGGATCGACGGATTGGCTTTCTTTACCGGCATTCCCGGTTCGGTGGGCGGCGTCACCAAGATGAATGGCGGATGCTACGGGCGCGAGACCAAGGACGTGCTGGTCGATTGCGATGTCGTCCTGCCGGACGGTCAGTTCGTGAAGCTGTCGAACGCCGACCTGCAATACTCCTATCGACACTCGGCCCTGCCCGATGGGGCGACGGTGGTCGAAGCTCGGTTCGAAGGCTTTCCCGGCGACCCCGAAACAATCCGGGCGGAGATGGACCGAATCTCGAGCGAGCGGAAGGAATCGCAGCCGATCGGCAGCATGACCGGCGGATCGACCTTCAAGAACCCGCCCGGACACAGCAGCTGGAAGCTGGTCGATGCGGCCGGCATGCGTGGGTTCAGGCACGGCGGCGCGCAGGTGAGCGAGAAGCACGCCAATTTCCTCATCAACACCGGCAACGCGACGAGCACCGAGATCGAGGAACTCGGCGAAATGGTTCGCGAGAAGGTCTATGCGCATTCGGGCCTCCAGCTCGAGTGGGAAATCAAACGGATCGGGCGACCGTGAGCGAGACGGAAACCCTCCATGTCGCCGTCCTGATGGGGGGCTGGGCCAATGAACGCGAAGTCTCGCTGATGAGCGGCGCGGGCGTTGCCGACGCGCTAGAGATGAAGGGGCACCGCGTCACCCAGATCGATATGGGTCGCGATGTTGCACAAAGGATTGCCGAGACTTCGCCCGACGTTGTTTTCAACGCGCTGCACGGCGTCCCCGGTGAAGACGGAACGGTGCAGGGCATGCTCGACCTGATGGGTTTACCCTATACGCATTCGGGTCTTGCGACGTCGGTGGTCGCGATCGACAAGCAGCTGACCAAGCAGGCGCTTATTCCCCATGGAATCCCGATGCCGGGAGGGCGGATCGTCCCGGTCGCGGAATTGCACGAACGCGATCCGATGGCGCGGCCCTATGTGCTCAAGCCGGTCAACGAAGGCTCTTCGGTCGGTGTCGCAATCATCACCGAAGACAGCAATGTCGGCAATCCTATTGCGCGCGACGCTGCTGGACCATGGCAGGATTTCGACGAGCTGCTTGCCGAGCCCTTCATCAAGGGGCGAGAGCTGACGACGGCGGTGATCGACGGACCGGACGGCTCACGCGCCCTGGGTGTGACCGAACTGATTATCGAGCACGGTTTCTACGATTACGAACACAAATACACCGAAGGCCGCACCCAGCATGTCTGTCCGGCGCAGATCCCGACCGAGATCGCGGCGCTTTGCGAACAGTATGCCCTGAAAGCGCATGAAGTGCTCGGCTGCCACGGCACCAGCCGAACCGACTATCGCTGGGACGACGAGCTGGGCGAGGACGGGCTGTTCGTACTCGAAACAAACACCCAGCCCGGCATGACTCCGCTCAGCCTCGTTCCCGAACAGGCCAAGCAAGCCGGGATCGACTATCCCGATCTGTGCGAGATGATCGTGCGCGAGGCGCTCAGGGTTCATCCGCAAAAGGCGACAGGAGGCGCCGATGGCTAAGATAAAACGTGGCGGAAAGGGCGTTCGGCGCGCGGCGAAAGCATCGAACCGTGCCGCCGGCGCGCGCCGGGCGAAGGCAAAGACGACCGGGTTCGTCGACACCGTAATGGGCGTCTTGCCGTTCACCGAGGAGCAGTGGACCAGAATCTGGCTCGCCGTGATCATCGGCGGTGCGGTTGCGCTTGCGTGGGTGATCGCCAACCTTGCCGGTGTGCCTGCAATGGCCCAGGCGGAAGTCGGGCGGATCGCCTCGGACGCCGGTTTCGAGGTCCGCCATGTCCGCGTCACGGGCACCAGCCGAATGGATGAACGCCAAGTCTATGCCCGCGCTTTGGCCCAACGCGACCGGCCGATGCCACAGGTCGATATCGAAGCACTTCGTGAGGAACTGCTCGAACTTCCTTGGGTGAAGGATGCGCGCGTTTCAGTCCAGTTGCCGCAAACGCTGGCGATCGATATTGTCGAGCGCGAACCTCATGCGGTGCTGGAGAAACCTGACAGGCTGATGCTGATCGATGCGTCGGGCGTAGAGCTGGAACCGATTGCGCGCGACAAGGCCTCAGACCGGCTTCGCATTTCCGGACCCGGCGCGGCCAAGCAGGTCGCACCACTCGATACGCTGTTGGCCTCGGCCCCGGCTTTGCGGCCGCAGATCGAAGCGGCGGAATGGGTCGGCAATCGCCGCTGGAACGTCACTTTCAAAACCGGGCAAGTGCTGGCGCTGCCTGAAGGCAGGGACGAATCCGCCAGTGCCCTAATAAAGTTTGCCCGGATGGACGGTCAAAACCGGCTGATCGGCGGCAAGGTAGCAACTTTCGACATGCGCGCACCGCCGCGTATCTACATGCGCGTGCCCGGCCGGGGCGATCGGATCGAATTGGCGGAGGCTGGAAACTGATGGCGAGCAAAGCGGCAACCCGCGCCAACAAGGCGGCTGTCACCAAGGCGAGGCTCGCCAAGGTCTTCGGCGCGGTCAATATCGGCAGTTTCCGCATCTCCGCGATGATCATGGGCGAAACCGAAACCGGCGACCTGCTGGTGCTCGGATCGGGGCATCGTGCCAGCCAGGGTATCAAGCGCGGCTACGTCACCGACATGAAGGCCGCCACCTACGCGATCCGCGACGCGGTCGAGCGCGCGGAAAGGAACGCGGGGACGAGTGTCCAGAGCGTGTGGGTCGCGTGCTCGGGTGCCGGGCTCAAAAGCAGCGTTTCCAAGGTTGAAATCGAGATTGGCGGTCGCCGGATCGAAGAGGAAGATGTCGAACATCTGCTCGTCGCTGCGCGCGATACGATCCAGCCCGATGGTCGCAGCGTGCTGCACGCGCAACCGGCGCATTATACGCTCGACGGGGCGCACGGCGTTGCCAATCCGCGCGGGCTCCATGCCGAGAGGCTCGGTGTGGATGTGCACGTAATGCTCGCCGACGGCGCCCCTGTGCGCAATCTCATGGAAGCGGTTCAAAGCGCTCATCTCGAAGTCGAGGCGGTGGTCGCGGCGCCGCTCGCTTCGGGTTATTCGTGTCTAAGCGAAGAAGAACGCGAACTCGGCGTTGCGCTGGTCGAAATCGGCAGCGATGTCACCAATGTCTCTGTATTCGCAGGCGGGATGTTGCTGGGGCTTCGCGCGGTGCCCATGGGTTCGGGCGACATCACCGATGCGGTCGCGAGTGCTTTCGGCATTCGCAGGTTCCAGGCCGAAAGGCTCAAATGCGTCTCGGGTTCGGCCATCGCCAGCCCCAGCGACCACCGAGAGATGATCCCCGTCAACGGTCCGAACGAAGGTTTCGACGGCGATGGCGCAAGCCCGGTCGCACGCGGAGCCGACGACAAGAACCGGATTGCCCGCGCCGAGCTGGTTTCGGTGATAACGCAGCACCTTGCGCAGCTGACGGCGGAAGTTGGCAAAGCACTGAAGGAAATGGGCTTTTCAGGCACGCGTGCAGGGCAGGTGGTCCTGACAGGCGGTGGCGCCGAACTCGCCGGACTCGCCGAGTTTACCCAAAGCGCTTTGGGCATGCCGGTGCGGATTGGGCGCACGCCGTCGCTCAAGGGTCTGCCGGAAGCGCATTCGACACCCGGATTCTCGACCCTTGCCGGGCTGTGTCTCTACGCGGCGGAAGACCCGGTCGACATCCGTTCGGTGGGTTCCCATTTCTCGGCAATGCGCCCCGCCAACGGTCCTTTGGGAGCGCCGATGGCAATCGGCGGATTGCTGCGGGCACTGCGCCAGTATTTTTAACCCGCGAGGGGCAAATTGTAGTAAACAAGCCACTGTGGATAAGGAGTTGCGCGGGATAACCGGCGCATCGCGATTGTGTCACAAACAACAAGACGCAAATGGTGGGGCAACCGCGTCTGGAGGAATAGCTGATGAGCATCAATATTGGACCTGCGGCGACTGATGAAATGCGCCCCCGGATCACCGTGGTCGGGATTGGCGGAGCCGGTGGCAACGCGATTGCCAACATGATCTCTGCCGAGATCGAAGGCGTCGATTTCATCGTTGCCAACACCGACGCGCAGGCCCTCAGCACCAGCCCGGCGGATAGGCGAATCCAGCTCGGTCCCGACATCACCGGTGGCTTGGGTGCGGGCGCGCGCCCGGAGGTTGGCAAGGCTGCCGCCGAAGAAACCGTTTCCGATATCGAAGCGGCACTCGAAGGCGTAAACATGGTCTTCATCGCCGCCGGCATGGGCGGCGGGACCGGGACCGGAGCGGCCCCCGTGATCGCCGAAGCCGCGCGGCGCAAAGGCGTGCTTACGGTCGGGGTCGTTACCAAGCCGTTCCTGTTTGAAGGCACGCGCCGGATGCGCGCTGCCGAAGCCGGGATCGACGAGCTCCAGAACCATGTCGATACGCTGATCGTCATTCCAAATCAGAACTTGTTCCTGGTCGCGAAGGCCGAGACGACCTTCAAAGAAGCATTCCAACTCGCCGACGAAGTACTGCAGCAGGGTGTGCGCTCGATCACCGACCTCATGGTGATGCCAGGCCTTATCAATCTCGACTTTGCCGACGTTCGCTCCGTCATGAGCGAGATGGGCAAGGCAATGATGGGTACGGGCGAGGGCGAAGGCGAAAATCGCGCACTCGACGCTGCCGAGCAGGCGATCGCCAACCCGCTGCTTGACGGTGTGTCGATGCAGGGTGCCAAAGGCGTGATCATCTCGATCATCGGCGGCGAAGACATGAAACTGCTCGAAGTCGACGAAGCGGCAAACCACATTCGCGAACTGGTCGACGAAGACGCCAACATCATCTGGGGCAGCGCTTTCAACCCCGATCTCGATGGAAAGATCCGGGTATCCGTGGTTGCAACCGGCATCGAACAGAGTGCCAGCGGCGTAGCTGATACGACCGCGCCGGTCGCCCTGTCGAGCGCGCGCGCACCGAAACGGCCGGTGCTCGAACTTGGCGGTGAGGCTGAAGAAGCGAGCGAGACGGTTGAAGAAGCGGAAGAAACACCAGCGGTACAGCCACTCGCTCCGCCAATCGTTCCGCCCGTTACCGAAGAGCTCGCCGAAACCGTGCAGGAACCTGCAAATGAAGCCGAACCGTTCGATCTTTCCGGCATGCAGGCAGGCGACGAAATGGGTGACGAAGGCGACGATGTCGACGAGATCGTCGACCCGCTCGCCGGTCTTCGCGGAATTGAGGAAGACGAGGAGGAGGCTGCCGAGAGCGAAATGCCCGAGCCTGCCGACGAGCGCCATTTTGGCGAGCCGGCAGAAGGCGCGGATGAGGAAGAAGACGCGCTCGACCTGACGGCGGAACTCAGCGATGGCGACGATGTGGAAGCCGAAGACGACGATCTCCTAGCCGATGCCGATCGCCTCGCCGCTGATGACAATCCAGTCGAATCGCGCGCAGAATCGTCGCGCAAGCGACCCGTTCTGGGCGGCGATGACGACGAGAATGCGGGACCCGGTCCCGATGTTGCGGCGGCCAGCACTCCGGCGGGCGGCAGCACGCTCTTTGAACGGATGGCCAACCTGTCGCGCGGTTCGGGCTCGGATGAAGACGAGGACGATGAGGACGGCGACGATGACGATGCGCCCGCCCTTTCGATTCCGCGCTTCCTGGGTCGCCAGAACAACCAATAGCGCAGGCGAGAAGGCGGCGCTTCAGCCGAAACGAAGCTCCATTCGCCTCACGTTCATCGCCGTCCGACTAGCGGCCGGGCGAATTCGTTCTAGCTCTGAAGGCTCAATGACACTTGCGCGCGTTTCTGCTGTTGGATTGGTCCTGACGACCATGGCTGTTGCGTCGACGCTGCCTGCTGCGGTCTGGGCACAGAACTCCACATCTCGACCTGTCGTCCAGCCGCTGCCTTCTCCCGAAGTCGAGCGGCTTAATGCTGCCTTGAGGAGACTGGCCCGTCGTCCGCGCGATCTCGATGCCCTGATCGAGGCCGGCAATGCCGCATTGCGCGTCGACGACCTCGATGCCGCGATCGGGTTTTTCGGCAGGGCGGAGGAACTTTCCTCGGACAATCCCCGCGTAAAGATGGGGCAGGCAGCTGTATATCTGCGGTCCGGGCGTCCGATCGAGGCGCTGCGCTTGTTTTCCGAGGCCGAGACTGCGGGAGCCTCGGCGCGCGAAGTGCTTGCAGATCGCGGACTGGCTTACGACCTAGTCGGCGACCAGACGCGAGCGCAAGCGACCTATCGTCAGGCCCTGCGCCAGGATCCGGAAAACGGCCTTGCGATACGGCGGATGGCGGTGAGCCAAGCGATAATGGGAGAACAACGCGCGTTCGAGGCGACCCTCAGGCCGCTGATCGACAAGCGCGATTTTGCCGGTTTCCGGGCTCGGGCGTTCGGGCTCGCTATCCTGGGCGAGCAGGATCGCGCCGCGGCGATCACCGAGGCCGTCATGCCCCGCGACCTTGCAGCCCGGATCACTCCCTATCTCGAATTCATGCCGCGTCTGACCAAAGCGCAGCAGGCAGCTGCCGCCAATTTGGGGATTTTCCCAAGGGCAGCCGAAATCGGACGCGATGATCCCCGAATTGCCAACTTTGCCGCGGCGAATTCCGGGGCCGCATCGGGGTCGGCCCAAATTGAGGCGGGCGATCGTCTCGAACCAGTCGGCGAACCGTTGGGTACGCCAACGACCGAATTGGCCCGGGCCGAGCCGCAGACCGCCAGCGCCTCCGATCCTGCAGCGGCGCAGCAGGCTTCGCGCACGCCGCCGCCCGTCAATCTTGCCGTTCGCCCCGACCCGGGAGCTGGATTCGATCTCGCTCGTGTCGAAAACGACGGCAATCGCGGCGCAGCCACCTCTCCCAGCGCATCCGACCGGCCGAATTTCTCCGACGCCTTCGGATCGCTCGATTCGGGCGACATGCCCGATGCAAAGGCCGGCGACGGCGCGGTGAACATCGCCGCTATCGATGTTCCGCGTGAAGCCGCGGCCCTTCCGGAACCCGTCGAACCTGAGCATCCCCGACGGATTTGGGTCCAGGTCGCCACCGGGCGCGATCGTGATGCATTGCGTTTCGACTGGCGCCGGATATCGCGCAGAGCATCCCGATTGCTGCGCGACTACGAACCGCATGTGGTCGCCTGGGGACAATCCAATCGCCTGCTCGCGGGACCGATTGAAAGCACGGGCGAAGCGCGGCGCCTGGTCAACGCCTTGGGCGAGATGGATATCGATACCTTTTCCTATATCAGTCCCGAAGGTACTGAAATTCAGGAATTAAGATAAGTATTTCGGCCGATCCCCGACTTTCTTTGCACAAGCTTTGAACAAGCGAGCGGGGTTCTCCCCAAGAGCCGTTTGCGCCTCCATTGCCAAATGCTGCGTCGGGGATGCATCTGACCGGAAATGATTTGTGTGAAGGCCCCCGCATGACCCCCCGCGAAACCGATTATGGCGCCAATGACGACGCCGCACCGGTCGAGATGCTGGCGGCTCTCTTTGAAGCGCGCGGCTGGGCCTGCGAAGTCGTCGCCGATGATGAGATGACCGGCGAGGTTCAGGGCAGTTGGGCAAAGTACCAGCTGCGCGCGATCTGGCGCAGTGCCGACAATGTGCTCCAGTTCCTTTGCCTGCCTGACATTCGCGTTTCGGAAGACAAGCGACAACGCGCTTACGAACTGCTCAGCCTTGTCAACGAGCAGATGTGGCTCGGCCATTTCGATATCTGGTCGAATGGGGATGTGCTGCTGTATCGCCATGGCGCGTTGCTCGGCGATGATGGCATGCTCAGTCTGGCCCAGGCCCAGGCGTTGGTCGAAACCGCGATCGACGAGTGCGACCGGTTCTATCCGGCGTTCCAGTTCGTCCTGTGGGGCGACAAGAGCCCGCGCGCCGCGCTCGACAGCGCGCTTGTCGATGCAGCTGGAGAAGCCTAGCTAAAGCGCCCCGCAGGTGACTCGGTGGAATTGGGGCGACCATGGCCAACATTCGAAAACTCGTGATCGCCGGCCTCGGAAACATGGCTGGCGCGATGCTGGATGGCTGGATGGCGGCCGGGCAGGATCCGGCCCGGTTCTCGGCTCTGGGGCCGCGTCCCAAGAAGACCCCCGATGGCGTAGCATTCTATTGCGACCCGGCCGAAGTGCAGGGACACGATGCATTGCTACTTGGTTTCAAACCCCATCATCTGCCGAAGCGATGGCCTGGAGAGTGGGGCTCACTTCGGGCAGATGAT
>JAAUYH010252836.1_pt1 | contig 33751 bp, 34 predicted proteins | sample 7278061 | NCBI WGS metagenome assembly JAAUYH01 (sample SAMN14350203, study PRJNA611818) | marine sediment metagenome | isolation source: surface marine sediment (0.6m) | place: French Polynesia: Moorea | collected 2018-08 | reverse complement strand
GGTGCGCCCGTGAACGTTAAACAAACAGCCCAGTAATGGCGGTCTGGCGGGGGCTATTTTGGTAGTCTAGTTAAGAGTCTATATGGGAATCCCTCGCGCCTCTCGCGACGGAAGGTTCAACAACTTAAACAATATGTTCAACAACAACAATCTCCTGTTTAAAATAGGGATGCGATCGCATCCCTGTAGATTACCTAAGCCTGAAAACTCTCTTCTGGGGTTCCTTCATGAACGGTTTTGACCCATTTTAAACGTTTGGGACGAACGGACATTCGCGCGGTGACACAGGGCATAATAATTAACCAGTGCATCATATACACCGTTCCCCGTAAGGTTTGCCATCCTAAATGAAAGATGTCTAAAAAGTTAAACTTCTCTTGATTGTTGATTCGACGTAAGCCGGTAAACATTCCCCAAAATGATAAAGATAACATCAACCCTGTCAATGGACCCAACAAAGGGAAACGATGACGAGTGATCACCATCATCAAATCAGGAATGGCTGCCGTAGGGAGAAGATACTGCATCAAAATAAAGGAGATGAGATCGAATTTTTTCCCCAACCCCATCGGTTGATTAACAATAAACCGCCAATAATCTAAGTAGCGTTGATAACCTCCTTCAGCCCATCGGTTACGCTGATGCCATAACGCTTTAGCTGTGGTCACCCCTTCTTCTTCAACGGCAGGATGATTTAAAAAGCCAATTTTCCAATGATCCAAGTGCAAACGCATGGTTAAATCTAAATCATCGGTGATTGTTTGTTCATTCCATCCCCCACAGCTAATTAAGGCAGTACGGCGCACAAATTGACCGTTACCCCGCAATTCTCCAATGCCACCCAGGGCAATGCGTTTTTGCTGGAAAAAGCTGTCTAAAGCCATTTCTGCTGCCTGTCCTTTGGTCCAGAAGTTCAAGGGTTCATTGGCGATCTGTTTTCTGACTTGAACAGCCCCGATCTCTTTTTGATTAAATAAGGGAACCACTCGTTTTAATAAGTCGGGTGTTACTTTCGCATCCGCATCAAACACCGCAATAATATCCCCTTGGGTTTTGGCAAACACTCCATTAAGGGCCCCTGACTTACCTCCCTGGGCCCCGGCTGAACGGTGAATAACATTCAGTTGAGAATATTCTTTACTCAAGCGATCGAGAATTTCGGGTGTTTTATCGGTACTATGATCATCAACAATCCAGAGATCGTATTTTTCCCTAGGATAATCTAAATTACACAATTGCGTGACTAATTTCCCGATAACCGCTTCTTCGTTTTTCGCTGCTACTAATAAGGACACAGAAGGGGCCTGTTGTAAACTTTCTCCTGATAAGATTTCTGGAATCGGATCAGGTTTGGCGAAAATGAGACGACAAGCTTGTAAGGTAAAAACAGTGGTTAAAGTAATAATGAGCCATGTTCCCCAAGCAACTAAATGGAGACTGATGACCATACCCCAAACCGCCATTAAGACAAAGGCAGCTTTTTTCCGTCTTCCAGATAATCCCTGGAAAAAATCGCTTCTAAACTCTTCTTCTTCGTCTTCAGGATCAGACCATTCCGACAATAGGGAACTGATGGGGTCTAAGTTGTCTGGTTCGTCGTTGTCTATCCAATAGTTTTTTGCCATAATTCAAAAGTTAGTTTTATGTTGTTTTTTATTACCAAGAATCCCCAGTAAAATTTTAAAAGAAATTCATAACAATTATGAGTTTAGCTGATCAGATCCAGGATCATCAAGAGCAGACCCAACCTTATCAACTATATTAAACATTTGTACTATTCAAAAATGATTCCCAGATCATTGCTAGACTCTAAACTTTGTCTCCATCATGTTTGATAATATGACTAACTATCTGGTAAAGTCACCGTATCTAACCAAAAAGATTCAATTCCTTTGACCAATTTAAACAAGTCTTTTAAATTGCGGGACTTAGTAATATAGCAGTTTACATAAAGGTCATAACTTTCCTGAATATCCTCATCATTACTAGAAGTTGTTAAGACAATGACCGGAATTCGTTTCAGATTAGGGTCGCTTTTAATTTCTGCTAACACTTCCCTCCCATCCTTGCGAGGTAAATTCAAATCCAGGATGATTAAATTAGGTCGGGGAGACTCATTGAACTCCCCTTCCTTACGCAAGTAGGCCATTGCATCCATACCATTCCTGACAATCATTAATTGATGGGGAACGGTACTGGTTTTTAGCACTTCTTGAACCAGACGAATATCTGCCTTAGAATCTTCTACTAAGAGGATAATCTTATCTTGCTGACCCTCTCTTGCGATCACGTTGTTTGCCTCCTACTGGTATGGTGAAATAGAATGTTGCACCTTGGCCGAGTTCTGACTCTACCCAAATTTTACCCCGATGACACTCCATTATTTTCTTACAAATGGCTAACCCCATACCGGTTCCTGGATATTCGTCACGAGTATGTAACCGCTGAAAAATAACAAAAATGCGATCGCTAAACCGGGGATCGATCCCAATCCCGTTATCCTGTACGGAGAATAACCATTCATCTTCTAACCGTTGCGCTTTAACGTGAATTTCTGGGGTTTCCTCACTGCGGAATTTAATCGCATTAGAAAGCAAGTTTAAGAACAATTGTATTAACTGAGTATCATTGGCCATGACCGTAGGTAGAGGATCATGGGTAACGATGGTATTCGTTTCTGCAATACGTCCCCGTAAATTGGCGATCGCTTTTTCTAATGCAGTTTCGGATTCGGTCAGTTGAAACTCGATGTCCCGCATATCTACTTTAGAATAGGCTAAGACATCGTCGATAAGGGTTTGCATCAAACTGACCCCTTCCACGGCAAAATTGATGAATTCTTTAGCATCTTCATCTAACGCCTCATCGTAGCGCATTTCCAACAGTTGCACATAGTTGGACACTTGGTTCAACGGTTCTTGTAAGTCGTGGGATGCTACATAGGCGAATTTCTTTAATTCTGCGTTAGAAAGTTCTAAATCGTGAGCTAATTGGGCTAATTCATCCGCTTGTCGGAGAATGATGTTAACGATCGCTTCTTTTAACCCTAATGCTGCTTTTATTTCTACGGGTTTCCAAGAGAGAGAGGTTAAACGGACGGTTTCTTTCCATAATTCAAAGGATTTTCGGGGACATAACTTCAAATTCCCCTCTATATTCCGCATTTCGTAAGCTTTTGATGGATCTCCTCCCCAGTTGACCGTTTGGATGACTTCGGGACGGAACCATAAGATATAATTGCGGTGAGAAATTTTAATGGCTAATAACCCACTGGCCACGTCTTTAAAGTTACGTGCATCTGCGTATAAATTAGGTAAAGAAGGGGTCGAAAAAACTTCTTCGGTGACATTTTTCTTTAACCATTGTAGTAAATATTGAACCTCCTCCGAATTCGGAGTTTTTCCAATTAAACTATAATTCTCTCCCACACAAACTGCAACCCCTTGAGAACTGGTTAATTCTAACAGTTTTTGCTCACTTTTGATTAACCCTTCAATAAAGTTATCTGCTTGGGTCATTGATTCAATTAACCCCCCTTGAATGGCAGTTAATTTCATGCGGTAATCGTAGTCTTTTGTTTCTTCTTTGGCCGAAATTTCAGCAAAAACGACTTGTCCCAAAAATTCGCAAGCTTTTCTTAATTCATAAGGAACGTATTTAGGGGTTAAATGATGACAAGCGATGAGTCCCCATAATTTTCCTTCATCAATTAACGAGATGGTTAAGGATGCACCCACACCCATATTATGGAGATATTCGAGGTGACAAGGAGAGGCACTTCTGAGAATAGAATGGGTTAAATCTAACGCTGTATTGTTGAGAGGATGTAACTTGGGAAATAAATCGACTCCTGTTGCTTTTGCATCGGGAATTAAACGGATATAGTTAGAACTAAACAGTCTTCTTGCGGGTAAGGGTATATCGGAAGCAGGATAATGCAGACCTAAATAGGGTTCTAATTCTTCTAATTTATCTTCAGCTATTACTTCTCCATGATCATCTTCATCAAACTTATATAGCATGACTCGATCAAACCCAGTCATTTTACGAACTTCTTTGACAATGATTTGACAAAAATCCGTTAAATTGGCATTACTTTGTAACTGGGTAATAGACGCTTTGGCTAAGTGATAAAAACTCAAAAAAGGAATATTTTCTTGAGAAATAGCAGGTTCTAACTCTAAAATCAAAAATCCTTCACCATTACGATGAAAAACTCCATCAAAAATAACATAATTATCCCCATCAATTCTTGCCCACAGTTTAGTTGGATTAATAAAATCTAAGTTATTATTTTTCAACCCCATTTTTAACTGTTCGATTTGGAAACTATCAAAAATATCATCTAAACTTAAGTTAATAATGTCCTCTGGTGTAATGCCAAAAAATTGTTTGGTATTACTGCTGGTTTGAACAATTTTTAGATTTGACTCATCCAGAACAAATAAGACACCGTGATTCTGAATTTTTCCCCATAAATGGATTTGTAATTCTTCTAATTTTTGGAGATTAATGTCTTGAGTTAGGTTCGCGTTACTAATCATAGGGATTCCCTCAATTGATTGGATTAATTAATAATTTTGGAAATTAATGAATGCAATTTCTTGTTACAATTTAACTTGAAACGTCAATATTTTGTCTTTTTATAACTTAACCAATAATGTTTTATTATTATTTGTTTTTACGATATTTAAGTTTTAGTATAACGCAAAATTTTCCTCCTAGAGATAATAAAATATTAAGAATTGATCTGAAATGTAAAGAAAAAATTTAAGATTTTTATTATATTTTTTGTCTAAAGATTTTTATAGAAAACTTTTATAAGACTGATAGCTGTAAACTGAAAATATCAAGAAATATAACAATAATTAACAAAACAATAAGACTTTAAAGCAATAATTTGCCATGAATGCCAAAATAGGGTCTGTAACCCTCAATTTTAATCAAAAAAGAGGCACATAATGAATCTCAAAAAAGGAGCTAGAGGCGATCGCGTTAAAGCACTCCAAGATGCCCTGAGAAACAAGGGATTTGACCCTGGTCTTAGTGATGGTATCTTTGGCAATGGAACAGAATCTGCTGTCATTGCCTTTCAAAAGAGTGAAGGTTTATTAGCTGATGGCATTGCTGGCCCACAAACGTTAGGTGCGCTCGCAATGGATGTCATTGATGACGACAAACGTCCTGATGCAACCGCTAAATTTACGGTAACGGTTGTCTCAGATATGTTTCCTTCTACCCCTATTGGTAATATCAAAAAGCATTTGCCTTTTGTGTTATCAGCATTAAAAAAACTGGCTCTAGGGGATCAAGAAATGATTTTGATGGCTTTAGGTACGATTCGGGCTGAAACAGAAGGATTTATCCCCATTGATGAATTTAAGTCTCGTTTTAATACGCCCCCTGGAGGCCCACCTTACTCCCTATATGATAACCGCACAGATTTAGGCAATCGAGGGCCAACAGATGGAGCTGATTTTAAAGGACGTGGTTTTATTCAGCTAACTGGACGAGCCAACTATACAACCATCGGCTCCCAAATTGGTAAAGACCTTGTGGGGAATCCCAATCTTGCAAATGATCCTGAAATTGCTGCCACAATTCTCGCTACTTTTTTGAAAAATAAGGAGAGGCTGATTCGAGGGGATTTAATGATTAATGACCTGAGAATGGCTCGCAGAAGAGTTAATGGAGGCAGTCATGGACTAGACCGCTTTACAGACGCATTCAATATTGGCCAACGTTTAACAAGCTAGAAAGGTTGGAATATGACATTTACCGCTAAAGTTATTACGACAAGTGAATGGGGAGCGAATGCGCCAAAAGCTGGAACATTTCCTTTCAGAAGAACGATTCCCCAGTACGTTATAGTGCATCATACCGCTCACAAAGCTGATCCTAATCCTCCTAATGATTCATCAAAAGGGACTATTGAGGGAGCTATGGATTTGGCGAAAACCTTTCAGAATTCTCACATGAATGTAAACGGTTGGTCAGACTCAGGACACAACTTTCTCAACACCACAGGGGGATTTATTCTCGAAGGTCGCCACGGTTCCCTAGATGCTGTTAAAAAAGGAGAGTGCATTCAGTCTGCTCATGCTGCCCAAGATCCAGGAAAACTCCCTAACGGCAATCGATCGCCAGGGATTGAGAATGAAGGCAATTTTATGAACTTTTCCATGATCGACAAGCAATGGGAAAGCTTAGTTGAATTGTGTGCTTCTTTGTGTGATTCTTGCAATATCAGTCCCAAAGACATTCGGGGACATCGAGATTTCAGTAATACTCAATGTCCTGGTGACTGGCTTTATAATCAGTTACCTCGCTTGAGAAAAGATGTTGCCAATAAATTAGGGTTACAGTTTACGCCAGACGAACTAGAAAATGATTCTCCAGTGGTCAATCTCAAAGTTGGTTCAACAGGTCTACCCGTCATAAAATTACAAGAAAAATTGCGTGAGAAAGGATTTAATCCTGGGGCCGCTGACGGGATCTTTGGAGAAAATACACTAAAAGCTGTAAAAGAGTTTCAGCGTTCCGTGGGAATCAAAGATGATGGTATCGTTGGACCCAATACTCGCAAGCTTTTGGGATTGTAAATCTACAAAAAAAAGAAGCATCTTTCATTAAGATGCTTCTGAAAACTATCTTAAACTACTATTTAAAGTTAAAAACTCGGATAATATTATCGTCACTACCTGTAATTAAAATTTCGCTATATTATTAATCAATGATTAAATTTTATGCCCAAGAAAATAAGAGAGCTTAAATCAATGTTACTCAAAGCAGGATTTAACTATCGCTCTGGTAAAGGGAGTCATACCGTTTGGAGTCATCCTCTTTTAACCTATAGCTTAACCCTTTCAGGAAAAGATAGTGCTGATGCGGATCGCTATCAAGAAAAAGATGTTAAAAATGCGCTTAAAGATTTAGATAATTTGTAGGAGTAAATCAATGAACCATCCATATAGTATCATTATTCAATGGTCAGATGAAGATCAAAAATATATCATAAGTTTACCAGAATTTGGTCCCTATGCTCACACTCATGGTAATAGTTATGAAGAAGCTTTAAAAAATGGTCAAGAAGTGTTAGAACTTTTAATCGAAGATTATCAAGCTAGAAATAAACCTTTACCGAAACCAAGTAATTTTCAAATAATACTTGAAGTTTGATCATTGTAATAATTGATTAATAAAGTTTAAATAAGCACTTGAATAGTCTGTAGGGTGGGCAAATGCTTAATTAAAGAAAATTATGATACGTAACAAATAATTTTGCCCACCATCCCCATATTTAATGAATAGATGATGATGGTGGGAAAGTATGAAAATAACTTAATTAACCTTAAAAATATCCCCTCTTGCCCACCCTACAAGCTGACATAAGTTAAGTCAGTATAGGTTATCAATAAGTCCAATAATTATAGTACAATTGTTTTAAGTTAAAGTTCAGCTACTAACGATACAAGCTATAGTTATAGGAATTAGATAAGATGTATCTTAAGGATATTCTATTAGAAAATGTTGCGTCTATTGATTTTTTAGATGTTACTTTACCGTTTAATAATGAACGATTTTCTGAGTGTAAAAGATCCTTTGACTATTATAAAAAAACAAAAGCATTTGAAGAAGAAATCGAAGAAAAAATTAAATTAGGGAATAAACCTAAAGTATTAACAGAAGGAGAAACAGATCCTATTTATATTAAAACTGCTTTAGAGTTATTGGGACATCAAGGGATTTTAGAGCAAGTTGATATTGAATGGGTTGGAAAAAATATATCTAAAGGCAATAATATAAATACAGGAGATAAAAGAAATAGAAAGCTTTCAAAAGATGGATTTCTGTAAATGGATATGTGAGGAAAGAAAGAATCCTGATGATTTTATCCACTTTCAAGAAATCATTAACATTTTACAAGAATTTATAGAATAAAATAGAATTGAAGCTATATAATAAAATAAACGTTGGAGTATTCCCATCATGAACCTACCTACTCAACAATCTCAATCTGAACCTATTGTTGTCGAAGGGGATGAAAATGAAGTGATACCCCCAGAAGATATTGCCGAAAGTGAAGCCGCTTGGCAAGATTATCTCGCAGGAAAAGATCAAGGAATGTCTTTAGAAGAACTCGAACAAGAATTATGGGGAAATAATCTTGAATGAGTGGCGTTTTCTAATCTTAAAACCAGCCCAACGCTATCTTAAGCGATTATCAAAAACTGATCAAGAACGTATTATTAACGGATTTAAAGCTTTGTTGGCTAATTCCGAAAATGTTGATGTTAAACCCTTAAAAGGAAGACCAGAACACAGGTTACGTATTGGTAGTTATCGTGCATTATTTTTAATTGATCAAGAAAAGAAACTTTACATTATTACTCAGATAGGGAGTCGTGGAGATATTTATAAGAAGTAAAATAAGGAGATTCCTCTTACCATCGGAATGATAATTAAAGCCAAAAAAGTTAATTTGTAGGGTGGACAAATACTTAACAGATGAGGATTATGATATTCAACCAATAATTTTTCCCACCATCCCCATATTTAATGAATAGATAATGATGGTGGGCAAGTATTTCAAATAACTTACTTAACCTTAAAAATATCCCCTCTTGCCCACCCTACAAAAAAAAGAAGCATCTTTAATTAAGATGCTCCTAAAAACTATCTAAAATAGTTATTACTTAGAGTCAGACTCAGAAAATTCTGCGTCAATAACATCATCACCACCGCCGGAGGTTCCACCACCAGGAGGTGTGCCAGCATCACCACCTGGGGCTGCACCCGGCGCACCACCGGCTTGTTGATAGACACTGCTACCGATGCTGTAAAGCAGTTGTTGTAACTCTTCGGTTAAGGATTTGATCTTATCATCATCATCTTGGGCGATCGCATCTTTGAGGTCTTTGATCAACCCTTCAGCCTTGGTTTTATCGCCAGCAGGAACCTTATCCCCTAACTCACTCAGTTGTTTATCCGCTTGATACACTAAAGAGTCAGCTTGGTTCTTACGGTCAATTTTTTCCCGACGTTCCTTATCTGCAGTAGCGTTAGCTTCAGCTTCTTGAACCATGCGATCGACTTCGGTATCGGGTAAAGTAGAAGCCCCAGTAATACTGATAGACTGTTCTTTTCCGGTACCTTTATCCTTCGCAGTCACGTTAAGAATACCGTTAGCATCGATATCAAAGGTCACTTCAATTTGAGGAACGCCACGGGGTGCAGGGGGAATACCATCTAAGCGGAATAACCCTAAATCTTTGTTATCCTTGGCCATTTCCCGTTCCCCTTGGAGAACATGAATTTCTACGTTGCTTTGACCATCAACTGCGGTAGAGAAGACCTCAGATTTTTTGGTAGGAATGGTGGTGTTGCGGGGAATAATTTTGGTCATGACACCGCCAAGGGTTTCCACACCGAGGGATAGAGGGGTCACGTCTAATAGAAGAATATCTTTCACTTCACCGGCTAAGACACCCCCTTGAATGGCTGCACCCATCGCTACCACTTCGTCAGGATTAACCCCTTTGTTGGGTTCTTTTCCTAGGGTTTTCTGAACTAATTCTTGTACCGCAGGAATACGAGTGGAACCCCCAACCAGTACCACTTCATCGATATCGCTGTTGCTGAGTTTAGCATCCTTCATCGCCTTTTCTACGGGGATGCGAGAGCGATCGATCAGATCAGAACAAAGTTCTTCAAATTTTGCCCGGGTTAACGTGGTGTCGAGGTGTTTGGGACCTTCTTGGGTAGCGGTAATAAAGGGGAGGTTAATCTCGCTTTGGGTGACGCTAGACAGTTCGATTTTGGCTTTTTCGGCTGCTTCGGTTAACCGTTGTAAAGCTTGCTTATCTTTACGCAGATCAATCCCTTCATTACTTTCAAATTCTTTGGCCAGAAAATCGACAATTTTCTTATCAAAGTCGTCACCCCCTAGGTGAGTGTCTCCAGAGGTCGCTAATACTTCAAAGACACCGTCCCCTACTTCGAGGATGGATACGTCGAAGGTTCCCCCCCCTAAGTCAAACACCAGGATGGTTTCATTACTTTTCTTATCTAACCCGTAAGCCAAAGAAGCGGCCGTCGGTTCGTTAATAATCCGTTTTACTTCTATTCCGGCGATTTTACCCGCGTCTTTGGTGGCTTGACGTTGAGAGTCGTTAAAATAAGCAGGAACGGTGATCACCGCCTCGGTAACGGTTTCGTTCAGGTATTTACTCGCGTCTTCAACTAACTTCCGTAGAACTTGGGCTGAAATTTCTTCGGGGGCAAATTGTTTGCTTTGCGCGGGAGAGTCTAATTTAACATTTCCGTTGCTGTCTCGGATTACTTTATAAGAGACTTCGGTAGCTTCGTTTGTGACTTCTTCGTGTTTGCGACCGATAAAGCGTTTAACCGAATAGAAGGTATTTTCAGGGTTCATGACCGCTTGACGCTTAGCAATTTGTCCCACTAAGCGATCGCCGTTTTTGGCGTAGGCGACCACCGAAGGAGTGGTTCTAAAGCCTTCTGCGTTAGCAATAACGGTGGGTTTTCCCCCTTCCATCACGGCCACACAAGAGTTGGTCGTTCCTAAATCAATTCCGACAACTTTTCCCATATCCTAGACTCCCTAAATTACTATATGACTTACTCAATGCTGTTAATTCAGCTTAAGTATTAATAATGGGTTTCTCTGAGTATTTATGACTCATATCTATGGTGACGGGATCGGGGTTGTGTAGGGTAGTGTAGGTTTCCGAACCTAGGAATGACGGTTCGAGAATTTAGCATTTATATGACACCGTTTTTTGGGTTATAGTATAATCAAACTAAGCTTTTAAACCGCTTAATTTTCCATGCTTATGATTGCTCCAGTAGACAACGCAATTAAACGAGAAATCATTTATCCTGAAAGAGATGGTAATCCGATGGCAGATAATACCGTTCAATTTCGTTGGATTACTACTATTAAATCGAATTTAGATTGGCTATTTGCTCAAGATGAACAAGTATTTGTCGCAGGAGATTTACTTTGGTATCCGATAGAAGGAAATAATAAAAAACGACAAGCACCGGATGTTATGGTAATCTTTGGTCGTCCCAAAGGAGATAGGGGTTCTTACCAGCAATGGAAAGAAGATAATATTGCGCCTCAAGTGGTTTTTGAGATACTTTCTCCAGGAAATACTCAAACCGAAATGAATAGAAAACTACTATTTTATGAACATCATGGAGTAGAAGAATATTATATTTATAATCCCAATAAAAATGAATTGAGTGGGCTATTGAGAAATGAGCAACAGTTAGAAGTAATTGAAGAAATTGATAATTGGATTAGTCCCCGTTTAGGGATTCGTTTTCAATTAAGTGAATCTGAATTAATTATTTATCATCCTGATGGACAACCTTTTTCTAGTTACGTTGAAGAAAAACAGAAGGCTGAAACTGAACGCCAACGGGCTGAAACTGAACGCCAACGGGCTGAAACTGAACACCAACGGGCTGAAACTGAACGCCAACGGGCTGAGACTGAACACCAACGGGCTGAAAAACTAGCAGCAAAGTTAAGGGAATTAGGTATTAATTCTGAAGAAATTTGAGCAGAGGAAAGTCAGAGAATTTCCTATCTCTTGCTTAAGAACTTCTCAAAGCCACAATCGGGTCTAGTTTAGCAGCTTTTTGAGCAGGAATAACTCCAAACCCTAGACCAATTCCACTAGAAACGGCTAAAGAAACAATGATAGAAACAGAAGAAATGGTAGTCGATAAAGGAGAAATTAAGCCTACTATTGTTACTAAACTTACCCCTGTTAAAATACCAATGATTCCCCCAGAAACAGAAATAATTACTGCTTCGATTAAAAACTGTCCTAAAATATCACTTTGATTGGCTCCTAATGCCTTTCTTAAACCAATTTCTGAGGTTCTTTCACTGACAGAAACTAACATGATATTCATCACCCCAATTCCCCCAACAATGAGAGAAATTCCTGCTAATAAAGTCAACATTATCGTTAAACCGGTGGCAATACTACCCACAATATCTAACATCTGTTTTGATGTTTCTACCCCGAAATCATCTTCATTGGTAATTTGATGTCTTAATCTCAATAAATTTTCAATTTGAAATTGAGCAGCCGAGACACTATCCACATCCTTTGCTTCTACATTAATCCAACTCACTTGTAAGCCATAGGGAGACGTTTTACCTACAATTTGATTAGCCATAGTCGTCAGAGGAATTAAAACGGTTTCATCTAAATTAGTCCCAATTAAAGACCCTTTCGGAGCCATGACTCCAATAATTTCAAACGAAATATTTTTAATTCTAATGGATTCCCCAATGGGGTTATTAACGGTAAAAAATCGTTCAACAATATCCTGTCCAATCACAGCCACTCGTTTATTTCGTTGCATATCTATCTGATTAATAAAACGCCCTTTTTCTACTGGAAAACTTCTGACTTGAGGATAGTTTGGGGTGGTTCCAATTAATAAAGCATTGGTATTTTCGCTTTTATAATTAATCAGTTGTCGTTGATTTCTTTCGGCGGCAACCTTTGTGACCGTTGGAACTTGTTCTGCAATCGCTTGAGCATCTTCCCAGACTAAGGTTTTGGGTATATCAAGGGTAGCACGACGGGCTTTACGGGTTCCAGGAACCACAAAAAGAACCTTGGGTCCTAATTCATTTAACTGTTCCGTGGCCAAGTTTTCAGCCCCTTGACCAATACCAATAGTGGCCACAACCGAAGCATTTCCAATAATCATCCCTAACATGGTTAAGCTAGTGCGTAACTTATTAGCAGCTAACATGGAAGTTGCCATTTTAATACTGTCTAAAAAATTCATAAAAGTTATTACTTAAAACAAGGATTTCTTTTCTTTATCTTCAGGTAAATCAATAAACACCCGTTCTCCGGAGGTTAAACCAGAAAGAATCTGGGTTTTTTCATCTAACACTTGACCGATGGTAACGGGTTTAAATTGAGGTTGCTCGTTTTCATCGGCCACCATCACCCCGGTTTCTCCATTTTGGGTAACAATAGCTACGGTGGGAACTACTAAAGCATCCTGGATTTCTTCCCCTAAAAAGTTGACATCCACGTTCATCCGTGATAGCAATTGCTCCCGTCCCGTCCCTAAAGCAATGGTCACTTCAAATGAGGTCACATTGTCCTCCACAACGGCTTCTGGGGCGATTAAAACCACCTGTCCTTGAAACGTTTCGTTTGGGTAAGCGTCGGCACTAATCATCACCGGTTGCCCCTGTTTAATCATGGCAATATCCACTTCTGGCACTTTCGCCACCACTTTTAACCCTCGCGCTAGGGCAATAATTGAACTAGAGGTGGCCGAAGCGGTGGTAGATGCGGAGGTGGTGGGGGTAACAAACGCCCCTGGATTGGCGTATTTTTGGGTCACGATACCGTCAAAAGGAGCGCGAATGGCTGTATCTTGGAATTGAATGACCACTTGCTCTAATTGCGCTTTAGCAGCTTCAGCAGCTGCTTCTAAGCGGCCTATTTCGGTTTTGGCAGTCCTTTTCCGTTCTTCGAGTTGAATTTGTGTCTCAGCGACGGTTGCTTGCGCTTGTAAGACTTCTTGTTTCAATTGGTCAATTTCTGGACTTTGGGTCTGGTTGGCCTGTTCTAGCCTAGTTTGCAGCTCGATGAGGCTGGCTTGAGCATTATTATAGGTGTTGAGCAGTTCATCAAATCGGTCCTGAGTAATCGCGCCTTCTCGCAGTAATTCTTCGTTACGTTTCACCCGGGAAGCGGCTAACTGTAAACTGGACTGTGCTGAGACAATCTGCGCTTTAATTTGGTCAATTTCTTTAGGAATTCTCTCACTGGCTTGTTTTAAGTTGGCTTTTGCCTGTTCGAGTTGGGTTTGTGCTTGAATATAACGAGTTTGTGCCTGTTGAATTTCACTGGGAATACGAACTTTTGCTGCATCTAATTCCGCTAAGGCTTGATTATAATTGGCTTCGGCGTATTTTCCTTCTGCTTTCACTTCGGTATGTTCCATCAGAGCTAAAATTTGCCCTTGTTTGACTTTCATACCCTGTTCCACTCGTAACTGTACCAACCGTCCTGGGTTTTTGGGGCTAATATTGACGCTTTCAATGGGTTCAACAACGCCACTGGCTTCGATATCGACGGCGACGGTTTCTCGTTCAGCGATGACAGTCATTTTTTCAATTTCACTTTCGGAAACGGGATTTTGGGCCATTTTATAGGTTAATCCCCCTACCAACAGTAGTCCACCTGTCATAATGGCTAAAATCCAAGGAAGAGGACGATTTAATTGTTTATGCACGGGAATTTCCATAAATTTTTTTGTTTAAGAGATTTAATCAAGTGAAAATTTATTGTATCTATACTAGCGTTTCTATCATGCCATAGCAGTACGAAAAACTGAAATAATAAAAAACTGATAATTATATTTCTTATTTATTCCCTAAGTAACATATGAGTTCAAAGGAGACATTTTTTTCTACTTATTTCTACTTCTAGGATAACAGAAGAACCTTGAACAGCATTAAAATACCTTTTTTTGGGGACTGACATCCCCTTAATTTAAGGGTATACTGAAATCGCTAAAAATCCCCGTATTTTATTGATTATAGGGTTTATTCGTTCATGCTAGATAATTTTTTTATCAACTCACTTAAGTCAAAAAAGGAATTTACAAGAAAGCGAGGTTTTTTTTGGCAAGCTCGTTCTCAAATTTTATTGTGGTACGTTAGCTTAATGTTAATATTTACTGGCTTTTCTCTTCCTATTTTGTACACAATAATTTTTTACCAAGTTGATAATAGAGTCAAGGAAAATTTAAAAGAAGAAATTGAATCTTTTGAGGAATTTCAATACACCCACTTCAATGAATTCAAAGGAAATCTTGATTCAGAGCAGATAAAAGAAAAATTAGATAGGTTTTTAGATCAGGTAATCCCTGAAGATGATAATTTTTTAATTACTATCGTTGATAAAAAAATTTACCGATCTGTTCCTAAAACTTTGCCCAAAACCATTGAAAATAAGCCAGAATTAATGAAAAGCTTGCTTGATTTTGATCAAAAAAATGTTGTCGAATATAAACAATATGGAGGAGAGTATGATGAGCTTAAATATACAATTAAACCTATTGTAATTAATGAGCAAATAAAAGGACTTTTTGTCGCAATTCATATTAAAACTGGAGAAAGATCAGAAGCTTTTGACCTTCTCATGACGTTTGTATTTGTTTTACTTAGTGGGTTAATTATAGCTTTTATTCTTGCGTGGTTAGCATCTGATAAAATATTACGTCCTTTGCGATCACTAGCTAAAACTGCTAATAGAATTGATGAATTTGATCTTAAAAAACGAATTGATATTACAGGATATGGAGAAATTTATGATCTGACTCATACATTTAATGAAATGATGAATCGTCTTGAATTTGCTTTTGAAAGTCAACGAAATTTTCTCAATGATGCTGGCCACGAATTAAGAACTCCTATTACTATTATTCAAGGACATCTTGAGTTAATGGGAGATGATCCTCAAGAACAAAAAGAAACCATTGCATTAGTATTAGATGAAATAGATCGGATGAATCGTTTAGTTAATGATTTGACGCTGTTAGCTAAGTATGAAATGCCTGATTTTCTTCATAAAGAAGTTATCAATGTTTCTTGTTTAGTAGAAGATATTTATAAAAAAGCCATAGGTTTAGGCTCTCGCAAGTGGTTATTAGATAATAAAGCAACAATAAATGTCATCGGTGATCGTCAACGTCTTATTCAAGCATTGATGAATTTAGTTAGAAATGCTGTACAACATACAACAGAAAATTCACTAATTATTATTGGTTCCAACCAGGACAAAAATTGCCTTAAACTTTGGGTTCAGGATACTGGAAAAGGAATTGAAACAGAAGAAAAACAACACATTTTTGAACGATTTTATAAAGGAAAAGCTATTCATAATATAGAAGGTTCTGGATTAGGATTATCCATTGTCAAAGCTATTGTAGAAGCCCATAATGGTTGGGTAGAATGTATTAGTGAAGTGGGTAAAGGTGCTACTTTTACTATCTATTTACCAATTAATGATACCGTTTAAACTTGTCCTAATTACTAATAACTATATATCAATCATTATGAATCGAATTTTGATTGCGGAAGATGAACCTAAAATTGCTGCTTTTCTCAAGAAAGGGTTAGAAGCAAATGGATTTATTGTTGAGGTTGCTACTGATGCAAAAATTGCTTCAGATATGGCTTTTAGTCAGGAATTTGACTTAATGTTATTAGATTTAGGACTACCTTTAAAAGATGGATTTACGCTATTAGAAGAATTACGAGGTCAAGGATTAACATTATCTATTATTATTCTAACAGCAAGAGATGACATAAAGGATAAATTAGCAGGGTTAGAAGGAGGTGCAGATGATTATGTGACAAAACCTTTTCGGTTTGAAGAATTATTAGCCAGAATTCGTTTGCGTCTCAAGAATCGAGTCAATAACTTTATCCCCATACAAACTGAGTTAAAATCAGGGAAAATTGTGCTTAATTTACGTAGTCGTCAGGTTTATCTTGAGAATCAATTAGTTGAAGTATCGAACACAGAGTTTACCCTATTAGAAATTTTAATTTCCCATAAAGGACAGGTAATGACACGACAACAATTACTCGATCATGTCTGGGGTTATAGTTATGATCCAGGTTCTAATATTGTTGATGTTTATATTGGTTATTTACGTAAAAAAGTTGGAAAAACGACCATTGCTACTATTCGGGGTATTGGTTATCAATGGATAGGATAAATTATAGTCATTTCAATTTAGAGACTGTTGATAAATAAAATCTTAAGACGGTAAGGTGGGCAAATTTAGAGATTTATCTGGACTACCCATAAAGTAGAAAACTTTGCCCACCCTACAAAACTAAAAAATTGATATTATAAGAATAATAAAAGTATCAAAAAACTTTATTTCATCCAAAACAGGTTAAAATAAGGATAGTGCATAATTTATTTTTAAAGTTTATGAATCAATGACTTATATTTTAATTGTTGAAGATGAACCTCGGTTAGCACAATTTATAGAAAAAGGATTGAAAAAGCAAGGTTTTACAACATTAATTGCTACCAATGGACAAGATGCTTTGTGCTTAACCCAAAAAGAACAATTTGATCTAGTTCTTCTTGATCTAGGACTTCCTGTTATGGATGGTTGGACTTTTTTACAACATTTAAGAAATGACGGAAATCAAATTCCTGTTATGATCATGACTGCTTTAGATCAAATAGAAGTTAAAAATAAAGGAGAAAGATATAATATTAAAAAATATATTAGTAAACCTTTTCGGTTTCAAAATTTAGTAGAAAATGTCAATGTATCTCTATCTTTATATTAATCTATCTTTGGTTTGGAATTCTAAAAAATGTTGCAAAATCAATCTATTAGTGTAACTAAATTAACACCAGAAAAAGGTCAGTTTATCTTTACTGATTATCACGTAAATCCAGAACAACCGATTACCGTTTGGTCTTATTTTCCTGCAACCCTTACAAAGTTGACTCCTATCATTTTTGTTTTACATGGTGTAGAAAGAAATGGGAGAGAATATCGAAATATTTGGGCTAATTATGCCAAACAAAATAATTTCATTTTATTAGTTCCTGAATTTTCTAAACAATATTATCCCAAAAGTCGTCATTATCAACAGGGTAATATGTTTCAACGTTTAGGAAAACCAATTGATCCTAACCAATGGACATTTACAACCATTGAAAGAATTTTTGATGCTGTTAAAATTTTCAAAAATATAGAAACAGAAAACTATACAATTTATGGTCATTCAGCCGGGGCGCAATTTGTTCATCGGTTGGTTATGTTTAATCCAAACGCAAGATTTAAAACAGCGATCGCAGCTAATGCTGGATGGTACACAATGCCCAATTTAGACATATCTTTTCCCTATGGATTAGGTAATTCAGGGGTAGAAAAAAATAGATTAAAACAGATATTAACTAAAAAATTAGTGATTCTATTAGGAACACAAGACACAGATGAAAATGATAAACATCTCCGTCAAACCCCTCAAGCAAATGAACAAGGAAAAAATAGATTAGTAAGGGGACAGTTGTTTTATGAAACAGCAAGAAACATTGCGATAGAAGAAAATATTGATTTTCAATGGCAATTAATTGAAGTTGAAGGGGTAGGTCATAGTAATTTAAAAATGTCTAAAGCTGCGATGAATTTAATTTTGACTCAGAATTCTAACTAAGGTGATGTTGTTAACAATTTCTGGGAATTAAATAAACGAGTAACTGAATTATTTTGTAGCATTTTTTTAGCCTCTCCTGTTTCTAATAACCGTCCATTTTCCAAGTACCAAATAATATCAACATTCGCTAAACGTTCAGGACGATGGGTAATTAATAAAACAGTTCCAGGATAATTATTAATGACTCGATCAACAATAGCAGACGATTTTACATCTAAATTAGCATCAATTTCATCTAATAATAAAACTGCTGGATTGCCCAATATTGCCCTAGCTAAAGCGATTCGTTGTCGTTGTCCAGAAGATAAACCTTTACCCCCTTCTGATATTTTCGTGTCCTCTCCTTGGGGTAACTCAGCCAATAATTCATCAATACCACACAGTTGCCACACCCTGCGAATTTCTTCAGGAGACGCATCAGGACAACGATACAGTAAATTACGCTTGACACTCCCTCTTAGTAGGGGTAAATCGGGGCCAGCCATAGCGATCGCCTGACGAACAGAAGATAGACTGTAATTAGCCAAATTTTGCCCATCTAAACGAATCGTACCCCTATCTGGATCGAATAAACGAGCAGCCAACCCTAAAAGAGTGGATTTTCCGGCACCATTGGGACCGACTAAAGCCACTACTTGTCCTGGTTTTGCCTCAACGGTAATATCCAATAATACGTCATTTAACCTCACTGATTCAAAGGCTAGATGTCCTTTTCTAAGGGTTAAATCAGGGGCGTGGGTTTTTTCGGTAATTAAGCTAGGAATCTCCAGAAATTCCTCAATTTTATCGTAAGATACTCGAAAATTATGCCAATATTCCTGCACTCGTCCCAACTCTCGTAAACGGGGAACTAATAAACCCACAAGACTCATGGCAGCAACCACCGTTCCTGGTGTCGTTCGACCGGCAGACACTTCCATTGCCCCCACAAATAAAGCCACGGCAGACGCTAAAGAAGCAGTTCCTTCCATCACCCCTTGTAACTGTCCGGCCACTTTAGCCCGTTCGATTCTAGCATCCTTAAGCTGAAGACTTTGACGGGCAATTCGTTTTTCTTCACGGTGAGATTGACCAAAAACCTGTACAACGGCGATCGCTGCCACTTTTTCATTAATATTACCAGCCAATCGACTCAGATAACGACGGGCTTCTTTTGCTTTCATTTGTAGTTGTTGACCGCAGTTGAGAGACAGATACAGTCCCAAGGTTAAAACCCCAGTCACACTTAACCCTAACGGCCAACTAATGAAAGTCAACACCAACATCACCCCTAGGGTAATGGTAGTCGTAACCGTCAAACGGGCTAACCCTAAACTAACCCATTGTCGCAAAGCGTTTAAGTCTCCAACAAAACGGAGGGAAACAGCCCCTTGACTGCGGTTTTGCAAAGTTCTGGGGTTAAGACGACTTAACTGACGATACAACGTGAGACGAATTTCGTCCGCATAATCTTGCCCAAGGGACTCCGCATCGATACGTTCTGTCATGCGTAACCATGCGATCGCCCCAATAGCGGCCAATAATGCAAGGATAATGGGTAAGATAAATAGTCCCAAGCTATGAGATTGATTATCAACGATCAGGCGATCAAAGGTCATTTCTACCATCGCTGCGTTAGCTAGGGTGGCTAAGGTTTGGGCAAACCCATTGATGATCAACCTAATCAATAGCCATTTTCGATGACCATAGATAGCTGGAGGGGTCTTTGTTTGGTTCATCACTTCAGTTCACAATAAGAGAGTGTTTAAGAAGCAGTTTTGTAGGGTGGGCAAATTTAGAGATTTATCTGGACTACTCATAGAGTAGAAAAGTTTGTCCACCTTACCGTCTGGAGGGGTATTGTTTGGTTCATAACATCAGTTCACAATAAGACAATTAAGAGAATAATTAACACATTTGAAGTGTCTTATTATCTCCTACCGTTGTGGTAAACCGGTAATTGATCCTCTGTGGATGTGAAATTAGTTCTATGGCTGCTTTTTGCAGTTGCTGACAGGTGAAAATGGGCAATCCTGTGGCTGTCACTGCTTCTTTCATGGCTAGAGGAGACATAGTAATGGTTCCACTGACTCCCAATAAAGGTAGTTGGTATTGTTTTAACCATTGTTGTCCAGACGTTGCCCCTAACGCGCTATTAGCAGCAAAGAGAACCCCTTGAACTCCCTGACGAAATGTAGGAGAAGACACTAATGTTGCGGTTTCCTCTTGATACAAACCATCGGCAATTTCTAAAATGATGACATCCATTTCTTGGGCTGCCAAATAATGGGTTAAGGTGAGAAAAATTCTTTCTACCTTCTCAGAAGAGAGTTTATAGGTAGAAGGAAACCCCATATCCGTAAAATCAAGAGCAAAATTTGCCCCTGCATCTTTCATTAACCAAATATCACCCCCTGCGCCGGTTCCTGTAATTTTTGCAGCCCCAACTTTTAGCCCTGATAGATGTAAACCTTGAATTAAGTTGGCAACGGTAGTGGTTTTACCAGAATTCATGGAACTGCCAACCACTGCTATGGTTGGGGGAAGTTGACCAATATAACTGGTAGCAGGTAAAGTCCAATCTTTGAGATTAATTCGTTTTCCCTCAATATCCCCAAGTAACCCTAAAGGTGTAATAGTAGTCGCCGCAGAAATTTTAGTATGTTTTGACAACATTTTTGAGGCTAAACCGCCGGCTGCGACTAAATGACAAGGGGATAAATCTTCGGGTATTATGGCTTCAAATTGATCCGGGGCATAACGGTTACCATAACTAACAATAATTTCATCCCCTGGGAATAATTGCGCTTTTCGTCCTGTAGCCAACTCAATACGAGTATGCTGACCAATTTTATCGATTTTTGCTAAAACCAAATCCCCAACTTGAGGCTTCACATTGCCGTTTAATAAAGTAGCAATTTTACTCAAATCTACACGACGGTTACTATAAGCAGCTTTGATGTGGTTAAAGTGTTCACACTTAAAAGGATAAAGATTCATACGGGTAACCTCTAAACTTGTTATAAACGGTGTCAAGTTTTTGCTTACCCAATAGCAAAACATTTCTTTATGACTTACCAATGAAGTGTAGATGAACCATCATGAAAGATAGATGAGAAGTTTCTCATGTTTTAATTTTTTGATAAGATCAAGAGCATCATTACATAGAAATTGACCATGATGTTCCAAGATGATCGAGATTATCAAATTTTGTTCCTCAGTAGCTTTCTTGGGTTAGGCATTATCACCCGTGATTGGTCTTTGAAACCTGAGTTAATTATTGTTGTTATTCTTAGTTGTTTATTGACACAATTCTTATTAACGTCTTGGGTTTATCATTTTAAACAAAAAGAAAAAATTAGTTTCAATTTATCTCTCATTAATCCGTTATTTATTTCTTCTTGGCGCAGTGCTTTGATTACGGCTTTGGGTTTATGTTTATTATTAAGAGCAAATCATGGGACAACCATGATCTTAGCAGGGAGTTTAGCTATTGCTAGTAAGTTCTTATTTCGGGTCAATAATAAACATTTTTTTAATCCTGCTAATTTTGGCATTATTGCTGCTTTAAGCTTAACTCAAGACGCTTGGGTATCCCCCGGACAATGGGGTAATGATTTTTGGTTTTTACTGCTATTTTTGGGGGCTGGTGCTATGATTTTAAAGCGGGTGGGTCGTTGGGAAACGTCGGCCATTTTTTTGGGATGTTATACCCTACTCGAAACCATTCTTAATCTTTGGTTAGGGTGGAGTTGGGACGTTTTAAGCCATCATTTAATGACAGGAAGCTTATTGTTATTTGCTTTATTTATGTTAACCGATCCCCGTTCCATTCCTAATCATTATGTTAGCCGCATTTTGTGGGCGATCGCTATTGCTATTGTAACCATTATGATTCAATATTCTCTCTATCTACCCACCGCTATTTTTTGGGCTTTATTTTTCTTATCTCCTTTGACTATTATCCTTGATTATTGTTGGTACTCACCAAGATTTAATTGGAAAATTACATTATCTTAAATAGGGACGATATTCTCAATGTTACTTAACTTTTTCGTTAATATGTACGGTTACGTACAGACAAGCTCAACTCAAATTGGTTATTTTGAGCGTCGACAGATTCACTAAATAATGAGTGAATTATGGTTAGGGAACAACGAGTTTTAATCTTTAATATCTAGCGAAGATATTGAAGATATTAAAGATTAATGCTTTTTTATAGAAGACTGACACAGCATTGAGTGATCCCTATCATTATCAGTAATGACTATCGTTACAAGTTGAACGAAAAAGTATCACTGTATCGTAACCGTCAGGGAGTTATAGTAAGACTATGAGTTCATTCAAAGGGATAATTTCTATGTTTAATAGAGGGACAAAAACGGCTGCTACAACTGAATCTAGCTATCAAGAAGAATGGCATATTTCAGTTGTTGAAATTCTAGAACTTGATCCTTGGAAATATTTTAAGACGCCTGTTCTTGCTTACAGCAAAGTTCGGGCTTAAGTTAATAAGTTAACTTTTGACAATAGCACCAAAATCCGCTAAAACCCGTCCATGATTACGGAGAACTCCTAATAAATTCAAGCGATTTTGTTTAATTTTTGGATTTTCATCCATGACCAAAACACTATTTTCTCCATCGAAAAATTCACTAACTTTAGGAACCATGTCCAGTAATCCTTCTGTTAATAGCTGGTAATTTCTCTCAGATTGTGCTTGAGTGGTCTTGGATACTAACGCGACTAAACTATCATAAAATTCCTGTTCAGAAGACTTCTCAAATAAATCAGGATGTACCACTTTACTCGGATCTAATTCTTGATATTCTAAGTCTCCTTTCTCTGCTAAACGAGTGGAACGGTTGACGGTTTCATAAATTTTATCTAACATTCCATTCTTACGAATTTCTTGTAAAAATTCCGCCCTATCTTTAACATCTAAAAGGTTTTGTAATGCCCTATCTGTATATTCGGCATCCGCTTCACCTAAAACAGCATTAACTAAATCATAATCGATGTTACACTCGTCTTGTAATAGGGTTTGTATCCGTTGAATAAAGAAGGTTTGTAAGGGTTCTAAGGGAGATGCTTTATCAGTATGATCTGCCATAAATGCTTCACACCCTTGCAATAGTAATTGAGATAAATTAATGGGTAATTGGGCTTCCCATGTCACACCAATAATAGCATTAGCCGCCCGTCTTAGGGCAAAGGGATCACCGGAACCAGTGGGTATCATCCCTAAACCAAAAATACTAATTAATGTATCTAAACGATCAGCAATACCTACCACTTGACCCGTTAACGTTTTGGGCATGATATCATTGGCCCCACGGGGTAAATAATGCTCAAAAATTCCTTGGGCAACTGCTTCAGACTCTCCACTAACTAGGGCATATTTTTGTCCCATTACCCCTTGTAATTCTGGGAATTCGTAAACCATTTGGGTGACTAAATCAGCTTTACATAATAGGGCTGTGCTTTCAATTTCTTCTTGTTCTTTTTCGCTAATTTCTAACTGTTCTGAGATTTGTTGTGCCATGTCCATGATACGATCTACTTTGTAGCGCATGGTTCCTAATTCTTTCTGGAAGGTAACGGTTTCTAGTTGCGGTAAATAGCTGTCTAAGGGTTCGTCACAATCAGCTTTATAAAAGAATTGTGCATCGGCTAATCTGGCCCGAATGACTCTTTCGTTTCCTTGGGCTATGATATCTTTTTTATGAGGATCGCCGTTAGCAATGGTGATAAAATTGGGTAAGAGTTTATTTTCAGATTGTTTTACCGCAAAATATCTTTGATGTTTGACCATTACTGTGATAATAACTTCAATAGGAAGGTCGAGAAATTCTGGATCAAAGTTGCCGGCAACGGCTGTGGGATATTCTACTAAGTTGATAACTTCTGTGAGTAATTCTTGAGGAAGATCGGCTTTTCCTTTTAATTCTGTAGCAATGGTTTCGATGTCTTTTTCGATAATTTGCTGACGCTGTTTGGGGTCAACTTCAACATAAGCAGATCGCAAAGTCTCCACATAGTCAGATGCTTGAGCAATACTAACGGAATCTGGGTGTAAAATTCGATGACCCCGTGATAGGCGATCGCTGATAATGGTACTATCTCCGTTAACAATTTCTAGAGGTAATATTTCCTGATCCCATAAAGCCACTAACCAACGAATGGGACGGGAAAACCTTAATTCTCCATTGCCCCAACGCATGAAACGACGACCTTCCAGGCTATTAATCCAAGTAGTAATTAGTTCTTGTAAAATTTCTTTTGTTTTTCTTCCTTTTATTGTTTTTTCGATAAAAATAAAGTCCCCTTTTTCTGTAGGACGAATGTCTAAATCAGTGATCTCAACTTGTTGTTTACGGGCAAATCCTTCTGCTGCTTTGGTTGGTTTTCCGTCTTTAAAAGCAGCTTTGGCGGGTGGACCTTTAATGACTTCATCCCGATCTTTTTGTTGTTCTGGTAGTCCAGAAATTAAAACAGCTAATCTTCTGGGTGTTCCGTAAACATCCAGGTTATCGGGACTTAAAAAGTTCTCTTCTAAACTATTAGGAATTATTTGTTGCCATTGCGCGATCGCTTCATCAATAAAATCTGCGGGTAATTCTTCTGTACCGACTTCCAATAAAAAGAACATATTGACTTCAGTTTGATAAGTTAAAATAGGTGATGTTGAAACCCATCATTTCATCATATCATTATTAGGTTTTAGAATCTATAAAATTTTTATTTTTAAGATAATTTTTACTTTTTTATTTAGGTTTATAACCAGAGGTTATTTGATAAATTCCAGCCAGCGGATTAGCCTTAATACCTCGAAACTCAACTCCCTCTAACCATTGTATAACATCCCCTTGAGCATAAATCGCTGAATAGGGTTCTCTAAACAATTTAGTTAACCATTTCAGATATCTTAATCTTGTTTGATTACCATCTAAAATAATTAACTGTCCTTGGGGATTAAGTAAGCGAAAACTCTCTTGAATAACTCGTTGAGAAATTTCTTGAGGCATTTCGTGAAACAGTAAAGAGATTGTGATTAAATCAAAGGAACCATTGGCCATTTCTGTTGATTCAGCCAATCCTTGTTTCCAAATAATTTCTTGTTGATTTTTTTGCGCTTTTTTATCAGCAATCACTAACATATAAGGAGATAAATCTAACCCTAATACTAAGGCTTCTGGAAACATCTTTTTTAAATTTAGGGTATTAGTACCTGTCCCACACCCTAAGTCCAGAATTTTTTTAGGTTTGAGGGTAATTGTCTTCAACAAACATTGACGTAGCCACTGTTCACTGGGTAAGGTAGCCAAGGGGGTTATGATATCGTAAGTTATAGCAGCAATGGGATTCAGATAACCATTGTTGATGCCATGATAGTTAACTGATGTATAATAGTCAGGGTAAACTATCTTATTGACTTGAAAAGGATGAATTGCTTCCTCCCAGTTAATGCTTTGATACTCTTTAATTTGGTCTTTACCTATAAAATTTTCTAGAATATTATTGAGTAGATTTTGCTGAATTTTGTTTAAGTTAGTTATCATATAAAGATTGAGGTTATTTTAGTCTAACGTCAGAATCAATATAAAGCAAATTCAGTCTAAATTGTAACTGATTAGTACCGAAAATGGTATAAGATAATAAACTATTGTTATTTATCAAACGCTAATGAATGTAAAAACATCTTCAAATCTTATTGATCATTTCCCCTTGCAATTGATTAAAACTTTGATAAAAATTGTCTCTACCGTGTTAATTAGTGGTGCAATTCTCTGGGAGTTAGGAAATCTATATGCAGCCTTGAATAATTGGCAAATATCGAATGATTTAAACTGGATTTTTTGGATAGATAGAATTGCCCTCATTAGTCATGGGATAGAAGCCATGATTGCTGTCTACTACGCTAGATTACAACAGAAAAATCCTTTACATTATAGCATTTACACTTTTTTTGTCGGCACTGTCGGTTTGCTAGAATTAAAAATAGGACAAGAGGAAACAGAATAGATGACCATTTTAACCTTACGATCAGTTAAAAAAGATTTCGGAATCAAAGAAATTTTAAAAGAAGCAACTTTTAGCTTAGAAGAAGGAGATAAAGTCGGCTTAATTGGTACCAATGGTTCAGGAAAATCTACCCTATTAAAAATCATAGCAGGATTAGAACCCATTGATGGGGGGGAACTATGGATTAATTCTGGGGTTAAAACTGTTTATCTCCCTCAACAACCCCATTTAGACGAAAATCGAACCGTTTTAGAACAGGTTTTTGCTGACTGCGGAGAACAAATGGCACTGATTAGAGAGTATGAAGAAATCTCTCATAAATTAGCCCATAATCCCCAAGAAACTGACAGTTTAATGTCCCGTTTATCAGCCGTTACTCAACAAATTGAAACCCTAGATGCTTGGGCTTTAGAAACCAACGCAAAAATTGTTTTAAGCCAATTAGGGATCGAAAACTTTGACGTTAAAATTGGGGATTTATCAGGGGGATATCGTAAAAGAATTGCCTTGGCTTCTGGCTTATTATCCGAACCCGATGCCTTATTAATGGATGAACCAACCAACCATTTAGATGCTATGTCAGTAGAATGGTTACAAAGTTATTTAAACCGTTATTCTGGGGCATTATTATTAATTACTCATGATCGTTATTTTTTAGATAAAGTCACCAATCGTATCTTAGAAATTGATCGAGGTGATTTCTATTCTTATTCAGGAAATTACTCTTATTTCTTAGAAAAAAAAGCAGAAACAGAAGCTTCAGAAATTAGTAGTCAAAAGAAACACGCAGGGGTATTAAGACGAGAATTAGAATGGTTAAAACGAGGTCCCAAAGCAAGAAGTACCAAGCAAAAAGCCCGTATTGACCGCATTGGCGAAATGCAAAATAAAGAGTTTAGAAAAGCACAAGGAAAAGTCGAAATTAGCACCGCTAGTCGTCGTATTGGTAAAAAAGTTATTGAATTAGAAAACATTAATAAAGCTTATAATGACCGCATTTTAATTAAGGATTTTACCTATATTTTTAATCCACAAGATAGAGTGGGAATTATTGGTAAAAACGGAGCCGGTAAATCCACTTTAATGAATATTATTACAGGAAGGATTACCCCAGACTCAGGAAATGTAGAGATTGGACCCACCATTCATTTTGGTTATTTTGATCAACATTCAGAAGATTTATTAGTTAATGAAAATCAGCGCGTTATTGACTATCTTAAAGATGTGGCAGAATTGGTTAAAACTGCCGATGGAAGTGTAATTACTGCCTCACAAATGTTAGAAAGATTCTTATTTCCCCCTAACCAACAATACGCGCCTATTCATAAACTATCTGGGGGAGAAAAACGACGATTATTTTTATTGCAAGTATTAATGAGTGCGCCCAATGTATTAATATTAGATGAACCTACCAATGACTTAGATGTACAAACCTTAGCGGTTTTGGAGGAATACTTAGAAGATTTTAATGGTTGTGTCATTGTTGTTTCTCACGATCGCTACTTTTTAGATCGAACCGTTGACACTATTTTTGCTTTAGAAGAAGGAGGTAATATAAAACAGTATCCAGGTAATTATTCGGTTTATTTAGACTATAAAAAAACAGCCGAAGAAAAAGAAGTAGAAAATAAAGTCTCATCCAAAGATAATAAACAGTCGAAACCCTCTAAAAAACAGCAATCTCAAAAGTCTAGCAAATTGACATTTAAAGAAAAATATGAATATAAAGACTTAGAAGAAAAAATACCTTTACTAGAAGCAGAAAAAGAAGAATTAGAGACAAAATTATACAATAATCCGCCCACAGATTTTGCCGAAATGCAAACCCTAACCGAACGTTTATCCCAGTTAGTTGAAGAAATTGACACCGCAACAGAAAGATGGTTAGAATTAGCAGAAAGGGAAACTTAAAAATATTAATGTTATAATCTAAAGAAAAGACTAAACTTGAGGACAATATGGCTGATTTAGGTAACTTAGTACAAAAAGCATTCTATCTGGGGGTTGGTATCGCTTCCTACGCAGCCGAAAAAGGAGGCAAAAATCTACAAGAATTAAAAAATCAAGCCCAGAAAGTAGCTGATGAAATGGTAGCAAGGGGAGAGTTAACCGCAGAAGAAGCGAAAAAATATGTCGATGACATGATTCAGCAAGCGCAACAAGATAATCTCAATGAAACCAAGAAAAATGAACAAAAAGAACCGCGTTTAATTGAAATTGTTTCTGAAGATGATGAAGAAAATACAGAGACATCAAAGACAGAAAATTTAGATGATCTCAAAAGTCAAGTAGAATCTTTACAAGAAGAATTAAATCGATTAAAACGTCAATAATTAACCCTTGATAACCCGACACTTTTTGATATTACATACTTTGAGATGAATCAATATTATGGAAGACTGGCAAAAAGACTTAACAGAATGGATGGAAAATGTAGCGGTTGCTGTCGAAGGATTTGTCGATGAAGTAAGTCAGTCTGTAGAAACGGCTGCTGAAGATTTTCAAAATGATTTAGCAAGGGAAATTGAACAGTTTCTTGATAATGTTTTTCCCCCAACTATTGATATTTCTATCGAAGAAGACTATCAAAGTTATTATTATTATCATGAATATAACGAAGACCCTGATTTTCTGCTTTCCCCGAAAATAGAAGCTACCCATAATGTTCATCCTGCTTGTCGAGGTTGTGTTCATTATCATGGACGACTACACGGTAAACAGTTATTAGTTTGTGGAATGCACCCTTATGGTTCTAGTGGTGAATCTTGTCCTGACTGGGAAGGAAGTCCAAGAAGTCAGAAGTCAGAAGTGTGAAGTCAAAAAATGAACTTCAATTGGTCAAACTATGGGACGAATACGACAAAAAGAATGCACTATTTGCCAAACGGTTTCTAACATTTTATATCGAGTTCAGATTGATTCATCACAGCAGTGGCAGTTTATTTGTAAGGAGTGTTGGCAAAAAATCCATAATAATAATCCTCATTATGTTTATGGGGTTACTTGGAAATCTAAGAAACGCCATTAATTCTCTTTTAGTTACGCTTTTTTAAGTTCTTGTGAAATTTTTTTCACCAATTGTTAGACTTTTGGTGAAAATGTCTATAATTTTTTTAAGATGAGCAAAATAGGAGTGAAATTAAGTATGAAAATGAAACCGAATCAGCTAGAACTTTACCGTAAAATCCAATCATTTTCCCTAGACAAAATAACGGCTGATTTTCCCTATAGTCAAAGGTTAGCTTCTGAAAATAACTGGAGTTTTGACTATACTCAACGAGTGATCGAAGAATATAAAAAATTTACTTTTCTTGCCGTTATTGCTTCAGGAAAAGTAACACCATCTAAAATAATTGATGAAGCATGGCATCTTCATTTACTGTATACTCATTCTTATTGGAATGAATTTTGTCCCCACATTTTAGGATACTCTTTACATCATAATCCTAGTGATGGAACTGGAGAAGAGAATCAAAAATATGAGCATCAATATCAGGAAACTGTAAAACTTTACCAGGAATATTTTGGTTGTTTACCTCCTCAGGATATTTGGGGTAACAGTGATAAGGATAAGGTTCAATCTCATTTCGTATATCAAGGTTTTCAGCTTAGCAATCTATTATCCTTTTCTTCTACACCAAAATCAGTAATTCTAGTAATCTTTTCACTATTCTTAAGCCTAATCTTAAGTAGTTGCCAACAAACTGTACCCAACCCTCTCAATTTTTCAGGTCCAAATTTTTGGAAATTAATATAAACAGAAAGTCTAATCATTCCCAAGCTTTGGAAAATGGTTGGGATTAGGCTTATCTAATCCCATGATAGGCATAATCAAGCTTCTAATTTTTTAATTAATGCCTCAACTTTTTCCTTAATTTCATCTCGAACACGGTGAAAAGTTTCTAAGGGTTGTCCATCGGGATCATCTAATTCCCAATCCTCAAAAATATCCCTTAATACCCATTCTTGAGGTAAGTTAACCCCACATCCACATAACGAGATTACTGCATCATAATTATTAGCATCAAAATCACTCAAAGGATCAGAGGTTTGATCCGTAATATTAATACCAATTTCCTCCATTACCTGAATCGCAGTAGGATGAACTCGACTGGATTCTAAACCAGAACTGGTCACTTCAATTTTACCTGTTCCGATAGTTTTCGCGAAACCTTCTGCCATCTGAGAACGGCAAGAATTACGCTTACAAACAAACATCACTTTTTTCATGATTTTTCCTCTAATTTTAATTATTTTTCTTTGCGTTCACTGTAACGATCAGTTAAATAGTCCACCTTATCTCGCAATAATAAAGTGAACTTATAAAGTTCCTCCATAACATCAATAACTCGGTCACGATAAGGAGAATCTTTCATCGTTCCATCTTCATGAAATTCTTGATAAGCTTTAGCAACCGAAGATTGATTGGGAATCGTAAACATCCGCATCCATCGGCCTAAAATTCTTAGGGTATTGACCGCATTGAAAGATTGAGAACCGCCACTGACTTGCATTACAGCTAAAGTTTTGCCCTGTGTCGGACGAATAGAACCGATAGTTAAGGGTATCCAGTCGATTTGATTCTTTAATATCCCTGTTACATTGCCGTGCATTTCTGGAGATGACCAAACTTGTCCTTCTGACCATTGACTCAATTCTCTGAGTTCTTGTACTTGGGGATGAGATTCTTCGACTTGTCCCCGTAACGGTAAGTGATGGGGATGAAAAAATTTAACTTCTGCTCCCATTTCTTCAATAATTCGGGCTGCTTCTTCCGCTAATAAGCGACTATAAGAACGCTCTCTTAATGACCCATACAAAAATAAAATACGGGGAGGATGATCAAAATTAGTCATGGACTTTTTTGCTAATTTCTAATGCAATGAATCGATACAACGAGGGTCAAGTAATGTAGCTTTTTCAGGATTTCGAGGAAACCAAGAAGCAGTTTTTTTACAGAACTTAACTAACATTAACATCACCGGAACTTCGATTAAAACTCCCACAACGGTTGCTAAGGCTGCCCCAGAATTTAAACCAAATAACATCACAGCAGTGGCAATAGCAACCTCAAAATGATTACTGGCACCAATTAGGGCTGCTGGGGCTGCATCTTCATAGGTTAAATTCAGTTTTAATCCAGCAACATAGGCAATTAAAAAGATGAAATTGGTTTGAATAAATAAGGGAATAGCAATTAAGAGAATGTGCAGAGGATTATTAACAATTAGTTCTCCTTTAAAGGCAAAGAGTAACACTAATGTTAGTAATAAAGCTGTGACTGAAATCGGACTTAAATAATGTAAGAATTGACGTTCAAACCATTCCTTTCCTTTATGTTTAAAAATCCAGTAGCGACTATAAATTCCAGTCACTAACGGAATACCAACATAGATTAAAACTGAAAAGACAATCGTTTGCCAAGGAACTACTAAATTATTAGCAGACAGTAACCATTTTCCTAGTGGTGCATAGAGAAATAACATGGCTAAGGAGTTAACAGCAACCATGACCAACGTATGACCTTGATTACTATAGGAAAGATAGCCCCACATCAGCACCATAGCGGTACAAGGAGCAATTCCCAATAAAATACACCCTGCAATATAGGAGTGTGATAAACTCACTTCTGCCCCTCGAATCACCTCCGTTGCGCTTAAAAGTGGAGCAAATAACCAGCCGAGAAAAAATTGTGCAAACACCACCATTGTAAAGGGTTTAACTAACCAATTAATCACCAGGGTTAAGATAACCGGTTTTGGGGTTTTTGCTGCTTGAACCGCTTGAGAAAAATCAATTTTTACCATGATGGGATACATCATGAAAAATAAACAAATAGCAATGGGAATGGAGACATTATAAACACTCATCCCGTCTAATGTCTCAGCAATATTGGGAAAGGTTCTCCCTAAGACAATACCGATAATAATACAGACAAATACCCAAAGGGTTAGGTATTTTTCAAAAATATTAAGACTGCCCCCAGCTTTTACTGCTTTGGGGTTGATACGAGTTTCCATAAGACATATCAAAAAAACTTGATATATAAAAGATACATCAACTAAATTTGATATGTCAAGTTTAAATTAAAGCTTAAGATCAAGGTAACGAGGAGAGGCAACTAAGCTAAGATTAACTATGAATAAAACTGCGTTGACTAGGGTTCGTATTGTTTTAGTAGAACCAGCCGGGCCGTTAAATGTGGGGTCTGTGGCGCGAGTGATGAAGAATATGGGCTTAAATCAGCTAATTTTAGTCAAACCCCATTGCGATCGCCTCAGTGATGAAGCGAGACTAATGGCGGTTCATGGGGTGGATGTGTTAGAGAAGTCTGAGGTAGTTGATACCATTCCCGAAGCGTTACAAGGGTGTCAGCGTATTATGGCAACCACCGGGCGATCGCTGTCCCTTCCCACCCATTTAGAAACCCCAAGGGAGGCGTTACCCTGGTTACTGAGAGAGGGGTTAAACACAGCTTTAATGTTTGGTCCAGAAGATCGGGGTTTAAATAACGAAGAACTCAGCTATGCTCAACGTTTTATCTCCATTCCAGCTAACCCTGAGTATCCCTCTTTAAATCTAGCCCAGGCTGTGGCTGTTTGTAGTTATGAACTGTATCAAGCTGTACCAGAACCCGTTGAAAGTAAAACAGACATATCTTTTGATCCAGCTTCCTTTGAACTATTAGAGGGATATTATCAGCATTTAGAGACGGTTTTACTAAAAATTGGTTATCTTTATCCTCATACAGTCAAGGCGCGTTTAGAGAAATTTCGCAGACTCTACAATAAAGCCAACTTAACCAGGGAAGAAGTTGCCCTGTTGCGGGGGATTTTGCGACAAATTGATTGGGCTGTCGACACTCCTCACAAATAAATTCTAATCTAATCTCGAACCGAATTGAGTCGTTGTTGGGCTAATCCAAACCAGCGATCTTCGTCCGAATTTTGTCCATTCGCGTAATCGCTACAATTTTGCCAATGGGTCAAAGCGATCGCTTTTTTTCCCTGAGCTTCTAACACCTGAGCCAGTAAACAGTGAGGGGAAGCTTGTTGGTCATTGAGGTGAATCGCTTCTTCAAGATTCCCTTGTGCCTCAGAGTAACGTTTTTGTCCCAATCTGGCCCAACCTAAATTTTTCAAGAGAATCGCCCTGATTTGATCGTTATCGATGTTCTGTTGCAACCCTTGCATTAATAAAGCAGCAGCAGCAGAATAATCTTCATCTTCAACAATATACAAATGGGCTAAATTATTAAAAGCTTGAGTCAAATTACCTAACACCGCCACCTGGTAGGCAGATCGGGCTTTATCTAACTCTTGTAGTTGTTCATAACTATTGCCAAGATAATAGTAAGCCTCCATATTCTGGCTCTCCCGTAGTTATGGTTATAAGTCGAGCTTATGTAAAAAGACAAGCTAATAGTTTTTCTCTCATTAATTGAAAATTTTTAAACCCATAACTCTG
>JAAUYH010061808.1_pt1 | contig 33765 bp, 25 predicted proteins | sample 7278061 | NCBI WGS metagenome assembly JAAUYH01 (sample SAMN14350203, study PRJNA611818) | marine sediment metagenome | isolation source: surface marine sediment (0.6m) | place: French Polynesia: Moorea | collected 2018-08 | reverse complement strand
GTAATTATTCTATCCATTATCTTTTGGGGTTGGGTTTTGGGAGCAACTGGAGTACTTGTTGCCGTTCCTTTAACTTTGATGATTAAAAAGCTTGTGTTAGAAAGCTCAGAAAACACTCGTTTTCTGGCTATGATGTTGGAGACAAGCCAAACAGACTCTAGTTTAAGCGCTCGCGGGATTCATCCAGAAGATTAATTCTCATAATTATCCTTTTAAAAGACTAATAGTGTATAAATTATGAGGTAACATCTAATTTTGATTATTTTCTTAACTCTTAATTTTAGGGGAATAAAGTCAATAGAATTAAACTTAAACCCCATGGCTTTATGGGTTTTTTAGGAGCAAAATATGCCAGGATTCTATCTATTTAATGGGCGAAGCAGGTTGGTTCAGGACAAGTAATTATCTAATTATATTGATGAAAGCTGCACCAATATTTGATAACCCCATTAACCTTGATGGAGCGCAGATAGGAAAAAGTAAGCCAAAAAATTGACAAGAATCAACTTGATTAAACAATCAGTTTTTCTATAAATAACTAGGATTTAACATAAGTTTTAATAATAGAAAACTCAGAAATGAAGCCTAATTTATAGATAGTTTTCCTGTAGGTGTTACCCGAGGAAATATTACTATCAGCGATCGCTCTTTAATTAATGTTTTAGGGGACTTGCGCTTTATTAAAATACCAGCCTTTTAACTAATTCATTTAATTGTTAGGCTCTTACCGGGACTTAGACAAAAAACAACAAGAAAACAGCCTCAAACCTAAGTAGGGCAATGGATATACACCAAACCCCAAAAAATCCCTGAAACCCAGGTATATCAAGAAAACAAGTAAATCGAAGTCAAAGCGTTACTGTGTATTGGTTTGAGGCTGTTTTTGACTAAAAAATGTCTAAGTCCCACTAATGGTAATGGCGAGAGTTTATACAAAACTCTTTCTGAGAAAGGGAATCCTCAACTCAATAGCATTCGTAATATTCTTAACAACTTAGGGTTTAAATTGGCAGTAGAAGTAAATGCCTCATCTAACTAATTCTAGTTTTATAATCAATAAACAACCTTAAATCATATCTTGCACCTCGATTCCCGACCGCCTAAAACTGAAGTTTCAGGCTAATACAATAAGTCTATTAAAACTAAATTGAAGTCCTCTTGAGAGGACTTGAGGTATTAGCCAAGAAATTTATTTCTTGGTGATTTATCGCTTGGTAATTACCTAACTAATAGTTTGTCTTAAACTTTGGCTATTGCAAATATAGAAAAGTTGATAAAACTTGATATCTTGGGCGGTTCAAAGTTATCAGAAAATATTACCAATGAGAATTAACCACAGGTTATAACAGAGAAGCAGAAATTTTTGACTATATTAAGGTTGCTTCTGTGAAAATGAAATATAAAAATTACTTGGTTTTAACAATACTGACATTTTTAAGCGTTGTCTCGGTTTCACCAGCAATAGCTCAACCAACTCTTGTTTCTAACTCTAGTCTGCAACAGCACAATTTATTACAACAGGGAAAACAACTATATGATCGCGGACAATTCGCTGCTGCTGCTAAAATTTGGGAACAAGCGCAGCAAAAATATACTCAAAACCAGCAAATAACTAATTTAATTCATAGTAATAATTATTTGGCTACGGTTTATCAAGACTTGGGAGATTGGAATAAAGCCCAAGCAGCGATCGCCGAAAACTTAGACCTCATTGAAAAATTACAGCACCAGGTAACAAGACGCAATACTAATAATTCTCCTTTGCTTCAAGCCCAGACTCTCAACACCCAGGGTAGTTTACAACTTAAACAGGGTAATGGGGAGTCCGCATTTAATACTTGGCAACAAACTGAAGCTATATATCGCCCATTCCCCATTCCCCAGTCCCCATTCCCTATTCCCTATTCCCTTTAAAGCTGATGAAGTGCATCTTATTCTACAAACCCTATGAAGTTCTATGTCAATTTACAGACAATAACCATGAAGTCACAAAGCGCAAAACTTTAAAGGATTATATTCATATACCTGAAATTTATCCTGTAGGCAGACTAGATAAGGATAGCGAAGGTCTTTTATTGTTGACAGATAATGGCAGACTGCAACATCGTTTAGCACATCGTAAATTTGCCCATCCTCGTACTTATTGGGTACAAGTAGAAAGAATACCCGACGCAACAGCATTAAACAAACTGCGAGAAGGAGTAGTTCTCAAAGACTATCGGACTCGCAAAGCTTCAGTCAAAATTTTGCCTCAAGAGCCTAATTTACCTCCGAGAAATCCTCCTATTCGTTACCGTAAAAATGTTCCTACTTGCTGGTTAGAAATTACCCTTACTGAAGGACGTAATCGACAAGTAAGACGGATGACTGCTGCTGTAGGTTTTCCCACTCTGAGACTGGTTAGGGTAAAAATTAGTATTAAGATTTGTAAGAGTCAAAACAATTCTCAACAAAGCAAAATTGCACCGCGCTCACACCATTTTTCTCTTGAACCCCTCCAGCCAGGGGAATACCGAGAATTAACTTATCAGGAAAAAACGATACTGCAAAAACTGCTCTAGATACAAAAGTTAAAATTTAAGCTCTAAAATCTTTGCAAAAGTTTTCATTTTTAAACTAAAGAAATATATTTATAAAATTAGCAAAATATATTCAAAAAAATTAACTAAAAAGTACGTCTCAATTCAAAGAGATGTAAATATACTGAAATGTAAGGCACAATACAATTTGTCCAAAATTCAATTACAGTAAAATTCACCCATTAACAATAACAATGACTACTACTTTAGGTAAAGACCAAAGTTACAGTTTGTGGGAGCGTTTTTGTCAGTGGATTACTAGTACCAATAACCGCATTTATGTAGGGTGGTTTGGTGTATTAATGATTCCCTGCTTGCTCGCTGCAACTATCTGTTTCATTATTGCTTTCATCGCTGCTCCTCCTGTCGATATCGACGGAATCCGCGAACCCGTAGCTGGCTCTCTTCTTTATGGCAACAACATCATTTCTGGTGCGGTTGTTCCTTCTTCTAACGCCATTGGCTTGCACTTTTATCCCATTTGGGAAGCAGCTTCCCTTGATGAGTGGTTATATAACGGTGGCCCTTATCAGCTAGTAGTCTTCCATTTTCTTATTGGTGTATTCTGCTGGATGGGTCGTCAGTGGGAACTATCCTTCCGTTTAGGTATGCGCCCGTGGATTTGTGTTGCATACTCTGCACCTGTATCTGCTGCATCCGCAGTATTCCTAATCTACCCCCTCGGACAAGGTTCTTTCTCTGATGGTATGCCTTTAGGAATCAGTGGTACTTTCAACTTTATGTTAGTCTTCCAAGCTGAACACAATATCCTGATGCACCCATTCCATATGTTGGGTGTAGCTGGTGTTTTTGGTGGCGCACTATTCTCTGCGATGCACGGAAGCTTAGTAACTTCTTCTTTAGTACGAGAAACTACTGAAACTGAATCTCAAAACTATGGATATAAATTCGGTCAAGAAGAAGAAACTTATAACATCGTTGCAGCCCACGGCTATTTTGGTCGTCTCATCTTCCAATATGCTTCTTTTAACAACAGTCGTTCCTTACACTTCTTCTTAGGTGCATGGCCCGTAATTGGTATTTGGTTTACTGCGATGGGTATTTCCACTATGGCATTTAACCTCAACGGCTTTAACTTTAACCAATCTATCCTTGATTCTCAAGGTCGTGTAGTGAATACTTGGGCAGATGTTTTAAACCGTGCTAACCTCGGTTTTGAAGTAATGCACGAGCGTAATGCTCACAACTTCCCCTTAGATTTAGCTACTGGTGCAACTACTCCTGTGGCAATAAGCGCTCCTGCTATTAATGGTTAGGTAAGAAGTAGGAATGAGGATTTAAGCCTAAACTGTAAACAATTTTTGTTACTGCTTCATTCCTTACAAGTTGCCTGATAGTTCATCTTCTTTTGTGAAACATAAATCAACATAAACGCCTCTCCTGAGATATTTCAAGAAAGGCGTTTTTTAATTACTGTTTGTACTGCTGTTTTTGATAGTTAAGTTTGGCTTCATCTAGAGACATAGGCTAGTGTGGCAAAGACAAAAATTCGATAGCTCACTATAAAGATTGTTCCAGAGAGAGCCTAGAAAATGACTCTATTGAACAATAAAGGTTTTTTTCAAGCTAAAACTGGTAAGATTACAGAGAATAAAGCTGATAAATTTTGTCTTCTGTCGTAGTTTATCCCCAAAAAGAATGTCTCTTCTTCAGAGTTGACCCTCTGTCTTGTCCTTGCTTTTTCTTGCCACCATCAATGGAGGAATTTCTCAAGCACAGATAACTCCAGATGGTAGGATTCCTACTGTAGTTGAAAATTTAGGAAATATGGACAAAATCACTGGTGGCGAAAGAGTTGGGAATAACCTCTTTCACAGCTTTGAGCAGTTTTCTGTCCCCGCAGGGAGGTCAGCAATTTTTGAGAATGCTGCGGATATTCAAAACATATTTACTCGCATTACAGGGAATAACGCTTCTCTTATTGATGGGCGTTAGTGCATTTAACATCTGAAAATAATATTAAGTCTATTCAGAGAAATGGCATAAAAATACTACATTATAAAAATTGGAAATCTCCAGGTGTATATGCAATGCCTGTTGTTAGAAATTTCTATATTTCTCATCAATGGTTACGGGAACTAAAAATGTTTGGACAAAGAACTTTTTATGGAGTTTATTTTCGTATCCCTGATGAGGAAATAGTATTAGTCGGTCACTACAATAATCACTCCATTGAAATGAAAGCTAGTGAGGTAGTTGCTCTGATAGAAAATCATGATAATGCAGAAGGTTATCAGGTAATAGTGCCTAGAAAAATCAACAATAAGGAAATACATAAAATCAAGTATTTACCGCAGGTTTTGGGTTGGAGATATCAACCTGGAGCGCATAAATTAGATTATTGTGGTTGTCTTGTTTGCACGCGACCTGGAACAATTCGTTCTCGAAAGAAAAATCTAAAATGGGAAGAAGAGCAAGGGAATTAAGATAAATTCAATAAATGGTATCTAATAGTCTTTAGACATAATTTTAACTTGTGCCTAAAATAAAATGCCTCTCCTGAGATACTCAAGAAAGGCGTTTTTGTAGATTGTATTAGGTATTAAGCTGTAGCTTCTGCAACGGGATAGACGCTGATTTTTTGTTGTCCTCTTTTTCTGTACTCAAATTTCACTACACCTTCAATGAGAGCAAAGAGAGTGTCATCACTACCGCGACCCACATTGTTCCCAGGATGGAATTTAGTTCCTCTTTGGCGAACTAGAATGCTACCAGCAGTGACTTTTTGACCGCCATAGCGTTTTACTCCTAGTCTTTTAGAGTTCGAGTCACGACCGTTACGGGTACTACCTGTTCCTTTCTTATGAGCCATGTTGTTTTTCTCCTTAATATTTTTATAGTTGGGTTTATTCTGTTACCACTTCTACAGGTGCTTCTACTACTTCTTCTTCGGTGGTATTGGCAAAAGAAGCTAGGGCTGAACCACCCATGTTAATAGAATTCACCATGAAACGGGTAATTTCTTGACGATGTCCCCGTTTTTTGCGAGTTTTCTTTTTGGGCTGCATCTTATAGACGATGACTTTTTTGCCACGAAGATGCTGCATTATTGTTCCTTCTACTGTAGCTCCATCAATGTAGGGCTGACCTACAGTGATTTCGTTGTCGTGATTGATCAATAAAACTTTATCTATAGTGTAATTAGATTCGGGGTCTGCATGGAGCAATTCTATATCGTAAAAGCGACCTGGTTCGACTTTGAGTTGTTTCCCACCAGTTTCAATAATTGCGTAAGTCATAATGATTGTTTAGAAGTAAAGTTGCCGTACGGGTAGCCAACACCAGTTTTTTGGGTTTCGATTTAGCTCGATCGCCTATTATTTTAGAGATGGCATTTTGAGGTTCTAACCCGATCCGAGCAGGATTAGACACACAATCTATAATTATCCAGAATTATAGAGTATCTTGTCAATAAAAGGATGAGGAATAAAGGATGAAAGATGAGGTATGGTTTCGCCCAAAGCTCTTACTCCTCGGGAGTTGGGCTTGAAAACTAAGGTTAGTAAATTTAGACAAGACAACCAGAGTCTATATTAAGCGGGCTTTCCTAGAACAACTGACCCTAGTGACTGATGCAGAAATGGTATAATTATATACTCTTGCACCAAATCAAAAAATGTTTGAGAAAGACCGAATGTAAGGGCGCGGGTTTCCTTACGCGGTTACAGAATATAAAAAATTTTATCGATAAACGCGATCGCATTTATTATGGATACAGTCAGTAAAAAATACAATATAGTTACTTTCGGATGTCAGATGAATAAAGCTGACTCAGAACGCATGGCTGGCATACTGGATACTATGGGTTTTGAGTGGGTAGAAGAGCCAGAAAAAGCCGATCTAGTTCTCTATAATACTTGCACGATTCGGGATAATGCAGAACAAAAGGTATATTCTTATCTAGGCAGACAAGCTAAACGCAAACATCAACAACCTGACCTTACTTTAGTGGTAGCTGGATGTGTGGCGCAACAAGAAGGAGAAAAGCTATTAAGGCGTGTACCTGAGTTAGACTTGGTGATGGGACCTCAACACGCTAACCGTTTAGAAGATTTACTGCAACAGGTATTTGATGGTAATCAGGTAGTTGCTACTGAACCCATACATATAGTAGAAGATATTACTAAACCCCGTCGGGATAGTAAAGTTACTGCTTGGGTCAATATTATCTATGGTTGTAACGAAAGATGCAGTTATTGTGTCGTACCCAATGTTCGGGGAGTAGAACAGTCTCGCACTCCTGAAGCTATTAAAGCAGAAATGGAAGAATTAGGCAGACAGGGTTATAAAGAGATTACCCTACTGGGACAAAATATTGATGCTTATGGTAGAGACTTACCAGGAAGCACCCCCGAAGGAAGACATCAACACACCCTTACAGACTTACTCTACTACGTTCATGATGTCCCAGGAGTTGAGCGTATTCGTTTTGCTACTAGTCATCCCCGTTACTTTACCGAAAGACTGATTAAAGCTTGTAAAGAATTACCCAAGGTTTGCGAACATTTCCATATTCCTTTTCAGTCAGGAGATAACGAAATATTAAAGGCGATGAAGCGCGGTTACACCCATGAAAAATATCGTCGTATCATTGATAAAATTCGGGAATATATGCCTGATGCTGCTATTAGTGCTGATGCGATAGTGGGTTTTCCTGGGGAAACAGAAGAACAGTTTGAAAATACCCTCAAGTTAGTAGATGATATTGGTTTCGACCAGTTAAATACTGCTGCTTATTCTCCTCGTCCTGGTACTCCTGCTGCAATATGGGATAATCAATTAAGTGAAGATGTAAAAAGCGATCGCTTACAAAGATTAAACCATTTAGTAGCCACAAAAGCAGCGGAGCGATCAGCGCGTTATCAAGATAGAGTTGAAGAAGTATTAGTAGAAGACCAAAACCCGAAAAATCTTACTCAAGTTATGGGTAGAACTAGAGGTAATCGTTTAACTTTCTTTGATGGCAATATTGAGGAGTTAAAAGGAAAAGTAGTTAAAGTCAAAATTACTGAAGCTCGTGCTTTTAGCTTAACTGGAGTACTATAGCAAAAAAACTCAATTTTTAAATTTCTAGGATAATATTTCACCAATGCGCCCACTACTCACGGATTAGCTTTATAAGTTGGAGTGACATCCTCCTACGGTAAATCTTGCGATTATACCCTAGGCTTCCCAACATCGCTGCTAGGCATTGCTACCCTGCGCCACTTATCTAGGCAAAATGCCCCCGACAGCCCGACGGGGCTTATAAACTGCGCGGGAAACCCACGCAGACAGCCCCTCGACTTGATAGCCAATTTCGCGAACCCCAGAGTCCCTGGGTACTATGTTTTTCTATACCTCGGTTACATATTTCTTGTGCGCTGGCTATATCCCTATCAACAGGTTCATCTACTCCATAACCACACTCATGACAGATATGGTATCTATCTTTGAGTTCTTTTCTGACTTCGCTACGGCAATTAGGACAAGTTTGGGATGTGCCTCTATGGTCAACTTCATCGACAAACACACCTCTACGTTTCCCTACATACTTGAGTATTTGCCTGAACTGACCAAAAGCAGCATCTAAGGTATGCTTCCCTAAAAATCCTTTAGCCATGATTCTAAAATCACAATCTTCAACAAAGATTGTATCTGCCATATCACAGAGTTTATGAGCCAGCTTGAATTGATAGTCTTTACGCTGCCAAGCTATATGATTGTGCATCCCTTCTACTTTCAGTCTAGCTTTTTCATAGTTAGCAGAACGTTTAGTTTTCTTAGACAAACGCTTTTGCAGTACTTTCAACCTACGGTAGCTTTGTCTAAAAAATTTACTCGGTTGCTCTACAAATCTATCTGAGGTACAGCAATAAGAAAGTAGCCCCACATCAACCCCAATACAATGACCATGGGTCGTTGGTTCTGGTACTTCAATATCTGACCCAATAGCTACAACAGCAAACCACCCAGATGCTTTCTTGAGAATCCGCACTTGCTTGACCACAAAACCATCTGGGATAGGTCGATGTAGGTTGATTGGGATTAGTCCTAGTTTGGGTAATTTGATTTGCCACCCAGTTATGGTATTGGTTTTGAACTGAGGAAATAACATTGATTTCATCTGTCCAAATTTTTTGAATCTAGGAAATCCATAACCTCTCTTCTGAAAGAAGTCCCAAGCATCATGTAGCCTTCTGATGTTGGTTTGAAGAACTTGTGAAGGTACTTTTTTGAGCCAGGGAAACTCTTTTTTAGCCTTGGGTAAGTTGTTTTGCTGTTGGTAATATCCAGGAAACGGATAATCAGCACTCATAATATACTCTGACTCCAAACTACACCTATCTATTGCACATTTACGAGAGTGCATCCAATCTTTGAGTTCTCTAAGTGCATAGTTATAAGATACACGACAGATATCAAGCCACTGGTTGAGAGACTCTTGTTGTTGGACATCTGGATAAATTCTATAGGTGTAGTTAAGTATCATACAATCAATGATACCAGGTTTGTGATTTATGGTAAATGCTAATTATACAGGCATCGAACCTGTATAATTAGCCTGGGTTGTCCATGTATCCCAACGCCAAATCTCGCGATTATGGCGTGGGACTTATAGCCCCCCAGACCCCCGAGTAGTTAAAAAATTACATAATTTCAGGGATTTCAGGAATTAATTAATAACTGAAACAATTTTTGCTTATAGCGATCGCATAATTATATTGGATCAAAAAAATCGCTTAATTGTTACTATTTTAATAGACAAAAATTGAAATAAAAATAGCCCCCAAATGTAATACAAAATATTTATGTAAATTAGGTTTAAGCGATCGCTTAAGATAATTAAATTAAATTTCATCTCTGTATGCTTTGCCCAGTAAGAGTTTTAGGTGTAGGTTTTGCACCGTCGGACAAGAACCTTCTATTTCCCCCAAATTGCTGCTTAATCAATTTATTTTGTGCTGACTCTTACTCTTTTCAGTAAATTTTCAGTTATTTTTGTCTAATTATTTCACAATTTAGCCTCATTATTTATCGCCAGTATCTCAAATTTCTATTTTTAGAAAAAATCCTCAACTTTCAAGGTTAACAATAGTCTTTCAACTTAATTTGTGAGAAATACGGGAGAATGACTTTATTTTGAGTTTACCAAAAATTACTGTATATTTAATTAAGTAAAAGACTAAATCCTTGCCCATAACACAAAATATTTAGGCAAGAGTTATTCAAAGTATTAAGTTGTTTGTATCTTTATTAAGACTTAAATAGTGAATTTTAGTCTAGTTTGTTAGTGAAATCTACTTGATTTCATTATTCTCTTTAGCCATAATTAAATCGTGAAAGAAAAGCGTTGGTCAAAACTCAATTTTCTTTCATTGAATAGCATTAGCTAAAAAGTTAAGGAGAAAAACAATGGCTGAAATCAAACTATCCGAATTACGTCCTGCTGGTTCTGAATTATTAGAAGATTCTGAAAGCTTTTTGAATGAGTTGAATGATCGCGAATTAGAAAACGTAGTTGGTGGAAATACTATTGTGTCTGTTGCTAGTCAAAATAGCATTTCTGTAGGTACTGTAAACACTGTTACTGATGCGGGTATATCCCAAACTTTTGTAACTTTCTAAAACCCTCGTTAGTTGACTGGGAATAGGAAAAGGTCTATCTAGACTAAATTTCCTTTTCCCACATGGGTCAAATACATAAAGCAGTGTATATAGGAGAAAAAAATAATGGCTGATATCAAATTATCTGAGTTATGCCCTGCTGGTTCGGAACTACTGCAAGATTCTGAGAGCTTTCTTACTGAATTAAGGGATCAAGAACTAGAAAATGTAGTTGGGGGGGATGGTGTTATTGTTATATTAGAAAAACCATTTTTCCCTCTATATCCGATTACCAAGGATATATCAATTGGCATTAGTATTTATTGGGATTAGTATTTTCTTTCCTTAGTCAAGTCGTAAGTTTTGATCAGTCTAGTCATACATCTTACCGACAGCAGGAAGATTAACCGACGTTACTGATCAAACTTTGGTGTCAGTTGATTAATCGATCAACAATAACAACTTTTTGCTGTGGAAATTAATGGATTGGGAAGGGAAAAGCGTTGGTCAAAACTCAATTTTCTCTTCCCCTAGGAATAAAATTAGATGGTTGTAAATCAAACTATCCTAATCTTACTATCCTAATCTTATCTTATTTAGGAGGAAAAAACCATGGCTAAAATTAAAATATCCGAATTACGTCCTGCTGGCTCAGAACTATTACAAGACTCTGAAAGCTTTTTGAATGAATTAAGCGTTCACGACTTAGAGAATGTAGTTGGTGGTGCTGCTATTGACTCTGTTGCTAGTCAAGCCAGCGTGTCCGTCGCGGGGGTTGTTGAGGGTGGTTTATTCATCGTCGTAGATTCCTTCCCAAGGGGCACAAGATTGTACTACTAGTACAGGTGACAATACTGTTGTGATAAGCTGAGACCTACCTAAGTTACATTTTTTCTGTTGACTCCCCTATGCTTTGTTAAAACAATCTGAAGATGCAGTCAGGACTTAGGCACTTAGAACTAAAAAACATCTGTAAACCTAGATTCTCTATTCCCTATTTTTATTGCCTCAAACCTTAATTTATAGTTTTACGACGTAAGTTTTAGCAGTTTAAATGGGTCTAAGCTTAAGCACTTTCAGTAGATTACAAACTTATCGATGAAGGCAGGGTTTGGGGTGTGGGGACTTTATTACCTCTGCTGCTACACATCTACTATTAAAAAATCCCTTAGCGACCAAAATTTCTCGTCTGCCCTACAAACACTTTTTCGATCTACCTACTCTACTGACAATTAATTTTGTACCCGTACTTAGTGATAGTCATTAAATTGACCAAAAGCTTGCAGTCATTCTTGAAACTGGTATTATAGCAATGGTACTTCTACTAAGCTCCAAAAATATTTTTGATTATTTAAAGCAAAAAGGCATTTGCTCAACAACAGAAACGGAATTTGGTGACATAGAATTAAAATCGGCGAAAAACTTTAACCTACTTGTCACTTTGCCTGATGGCAGTAAATTACTGATTAAACAAGAAAGATTTGATCGTGCAGGAAAAACCGCAGGAGAATTCAAGCGGGAATGGCGCATTCAAAAATTTGTCAGGCAATTTTCTGAAGTAAATAACTTGCGGGTTTGGTTGCCAGAAATACTTGATTTTGATACAGAGAATTCAATCTTAATTGTTAAATATTTAGACGAATATCAAAATTTATCAGAATTTTACGGACAAAAAAATATCTATAGCTCAGAGATAGCAAGTTCAATTGGCTCTATCATTGCCACAATTCATCATCAAACTATTAACCATCAAGATTATCAAGATTTTTTTAGCCACAAGACTAACGACCCATCTACAAGATCAACTCAACGATTAACCCAGGGCTTATCCAGGATCAAACCAGAAATATTTGGTCAAGTACCTGCTGATGGGCTGAAATTTTTTGCCTTGTATCAACGTTATGATAGTTTAGGCAAAGCACTGGCGGAACTTAACGAATCATTTAAGCCTTGTTGTCTAACTCACAATGACCTTAAGTTAAACAATATACTAATTCCTTCTAGCCCCAATACCTCTACAACAAATAACCATAGTCATCCCCAAGTTGAACTAAAGCTGATTGATTGGGAACGTTCTGGTTGGGGAGATCCAGCTCTTGATCTTGGTACTCTGATTGGTAGTTATCTAATTATTTGGTTGCAAAGTTTGGTAGTAAGTAGATCCATTGCCATCGATGAATCTTTGCGTTTAGCGACGATCCCTTTAGAAGTATTACAACCATCTTTAGCAGCATTAACTAAGACCTATATCGCTTGTTTTCCTGAAATTATCCAACATTATCCTGACTTTTGGCAAAGGGTAATGCAGTTTGCAGGTTTAGCACTTATTCAATCAATTCAATCGACTTTGCAATACCAGAAATCTTTTAACAACACGGGAATATGTATGCTTCAGGTAGCTAAAAGTTTGTTGTGTCGTCCTGAAACCTGTATTTCCAGCGTCTTAGGTATTGAAATTCACGAACTCGATTCCTCTAACTATTTATCCGCATCAGCACTACCTTAGAAAAGACTAAAAAAATGCAACTGCTAGATTCTCAACCCCGTCAAATATTGACTCCTTTGCAAGCTGCTTTAGAAGACATTGTCAATCGAGTACAAATTGAGTCCAACTTTTGTATTCGTCATCCAGATTATCAACCTTTAGAGCTACCAACAGCAGCAGTAGAAAGGTTTCAAAAATTGCCGACAGACTTACAATCTAAATACCTCTCTCAGATGCTACAAGGCTTTCTCTACGGTATTTATTATAATGGTTCTCTCAAAAAGTCGTTGGCTGTGGAAAACCAGACTGATCACTCACAACTTTATCAAGACTTAGAAAACAATACTTTTCTAGGAGTCGATTTAGACTTCTATGATCGATTACATCAAAGTAATCAAGGTAAAGGTTATTTCGATCCTGGTTGGCAGGTAACTGGGTCGGAATATGAGAATATTTTAGTTGTTACCAAAGGTGGCTTGACACTGCACATCGAAGCAGGAGTTCATCTACCTCCAGAACAGCAAAATGCCACCATAGGAGATATAGTATCAATCTTATTGCCTAAAAATCGGGTTCAAAATGGATTTTATATGGCAGTGGGTGATGCAGGTGCGCGTCAAGACCATCGTTCAGATGGACAAGACGTAATTGTACGCATTTATTTTAATCTTACACCCGACGGTGCGATCGCAGTTATGGCAAGTCTAACCGAACAACTCAACCTGCTAGCTATTCCCTTTTCTTTCAAGGCTCTTTACAATCCTTCAGATTACGGACGACATGACTCTGCTGTACTTTACTTCAACAGTAGTAATTATGAAGCAGTCAAAGGAATTTTAGAAAATATTTACCGTCAACATCAGAATTACTTTCAACCTGAAATTCCTTTATTTACCAAGAAGCTAGCACCAGGATTGGCTCTAGCAGAAGAGCCAGACCAGAAATTTTCTAGTAAAGATAGCTTTGGTACTAATCGCTGTCAGATTATCGCCAATGGTTTGTTGGCTGCTAAGGAAACAGGAGATAACACTCCAGCCAGTCGGATGGAAGCAATTGTACAACAGTTCGACCTACTAGGAATAAAACTAGAACGTTCTCATCTTAATGCTCACTCGGACGACATTTATACTACTTTAAACCTATGAAGTTAACGGATCTAAAACCAATAATTGCTAGTAAGCCAGAAAGCAATATTGTTATTCCTCAGAAACAACAACCAGAATCTGACCTTCCCTTTTACCGCAAACTGGGACGTACTGACCTAACTGTTAGTTGTTTAGGTTTAGGTGGAGGGGGACATATTTCTAGTGAAGACACTCTCTATGCTTTTGATCGCGGTGTTAACTACTTCTTCTATTCTAGCGATTTACATCACTATCTCTATAGTTCTATGGGAGAAGCTTTACGCAAACTCTGTGGTCGTGGTTCATCCTATCGGGATAAGGTAGTCTTGGCAACAGTAACTTATCTTGTAAAAACCCCAGAGGCAGTATTGGCATCTTTATTAGACCAGTTTGTCGATTTAAAAATGGACTATATAGATGTCTTCTTTTGGGGTTGGATCGACACCGATAATGAGCATGATTTTAATAAGTGCATGGCTGCGTCTAACGACTTGCGAGGTGCTAACTCCGTCTATCAGCGTACTATCGAAAGAATGTTCGAGACTTCCGAGCGGATGAAGAAAATGGGGATAGTACGCTATATTGGTGCTTCTTTCCACAGCCATGATCTTGCTAATCAATGGCTGAATAGTCCCTTGTTAGATGTAGTCATGGTGCGTCATAATGTTGCTCACCGCACTGCACAACAAAAAGTTTTCCCTTACCTTGATCCCCAAGACCCCCAAAGACCAGGAATAGTGACTTTTAAATCGGCAGGAATGCGCGGTCATCTCTGGGAATCACCACCCTTACTACCGTCTGGATGTTGGCAACCTTCTGTCCCTGACCTGTATCGGTATTCTCTTAGTCAAAACAGTGTTGATGTTGCTTTGGCAGGATGGACTAAGCGGAAACACATCGACGAGGCGATCGCTGGAATAGAAAAAGGGAAACTTACTGCTAAAGAACTAGATTATCTCGATCTTTACGGGGATTTACACCGCAATCGCTTTAAAAAGGGCGAAATTCCGCGCGAGCGTCTGATTTATCGCTCCTAAATTTAACTAAGATGCCAAAGGAACTAGCAATCTCTTTATAATCTTATATCACTGATTACTGATTATGACCAACAACACTATTGAAATTCAAGAAACTAATCCCAATTCATTATTCCCCACGATCTCTCCTGTTACAGATGCAGAACTGGTCGATTATCTGCGTCATTCCTATAAGTTGGCCGAGATAGCCACTTTGGCTGAAGAAGAGGCTTTTATTGTCAAACTTTGTCAGCATTTTGACATTCAAGTCAGTGATGAAGAATGGCAAGCAGCAGGAGATGCTTTTCGCCTGGAACATAAATTGTTAGGAGTCAAAGAAACTACTGACTGGCTAGCTCGACAAAGAATTACCGTAGAAGATTGGTCGGAGGGAATTAGGCTGAGGCTATTAACTAAGAAACTAAAAGAGTATTTGTTCGGTGCCAATGTCGATATGCACTACATCAGCAACCGCGAGCATTACAAAAGAGTTGCTTTATCTCAAATCCTTGTCCTCGATCTCGCAACTGCATCTGAGGTAATGCGCTCCCTCTCGGAAGAAAAGACTTCGTTTTGTGCTTTAGCTTTAGAATATTCCAAAGGCAAACAATCTCATACTAACGGTGGTTTTCTAGGTATTCTCTACGCATCGCAACTAGCACCAGAAATGGCATCAGCGATCACTGATGCGCCAGTAGGAGCAGTGATCGGTCCAATCCAAACCGAACTTGGGTATCACATTATTAGGGTTGAAAAATGGTTCCCCACAGAAATGAGCGAATCTGTCAGAGAAGAGATTTTAAATACTCTTTGGCGAGTTTGGCTCAGAGAACAAAAAGACCAAAATGAAATTTTGGCAGAAAAAAATTAAGAGATAAATCATCTCAACCAAATGTGAATGATTAATTTTATTTAGGAGAAAACAAATGGCTCAACTTAAACTATCTGAACTAAGTCCTGCCGGCTCAGAACTATTTCGAGATTCAGAAACTTTTTTAGAAGAACTAAGTGATCGCGAACTAGATTTTGTTGTTGGAGGGGATAGCGTTGACAGTGTGGCTACTGTAAATAGTGAAAGTGTAGGCAGTATTAACACTGCTAGTGTGGTAGGAATTTCTCAAACCAACGTAACTATTAATATTTCTAATATCGATGCCTCTGATGTAGTGGTTATTATTCCCTAGATAAGAGAATTGGAGATTTAAGATTGTAGATTAATGGGCACAGGCTCCTTCCATCGAAGGAAGGGGATAATCGCGCAATCCAATAATTCAGAAAATCATGTTTTTCAAAATCTTCAATCTACAATCTCCTTTTCCTCGCGGGTAATTGTCGGTGTCAATCTACCAGGGAGCAATCTGCAATCTTCAATCCCTTGACATCCTCCCGTTCGGCAACGTCATTTTAGCTTTCCCATTAGATAAGGGTATTTGCTCTCCATTTAAATCGATCTCAATTTCTACATCTTTCATTTGTGTTTGTAACCATTGAGAAAATAACTCGCCAAGAATTTGCTTCCTAATTTGTTCATTAAATTTTGGCTGGATAATTTCTTCAACCAAAATTAGATAGATCCCTGTTGAAGTAGTGATAGGTTTGAGAAGCTTTGGCGGATTCGTAGCAAAGACAGCATGGGAAATTTCCGCTGGTAACTCTCGACGACTTAATATACCGCGATAGCCCCCAGCTCGTCGCAGATCTGGTTTCTTAATATATTGACGCGCAACTTCATGAAAGCTAATTTCTTCTTCTTCTAAGGCGCAATATAGTTCTATGGCGATATCTTCATCATTTAACAACACTTCATATATGGCTGCGCCAGCATAATCTAATTGATGTTGATAAAAATGAGCTTCTACGCGATCGCTAAATAAGTGTTCAACTAATTTTTGAGAGAGTACATTAGTATAAATTAATTTTTCAAAGTCATCTAACGATAAATGGTGTTTTTGCAGCCAAGTCTCAGTATCTTGAATAGTCTGAAGTTGTTGACTCAGCCGAAAATTATCCGAAGCTTTTTGCAACTCTTTTAGATTAATAGTTAACCCTATTTCTGCTGCTTTACTCTCAATAATCTTACAGGTAATAATGCTTTCTAGGATATTAGGAAGTTGGCACGATACCTTCAGATGATTGAAAATATCTTCACTATTGACACTAATTGCTTTTTTCATAATTAGTTTTAGTTCAAAGATTAATTCTCTAAGGAATTCGCTGACTAGAGAAACGATCGTTTTATGGGAGACTGTCAGTTACTATCTCATATTGTCACTTTTAGCTATCAAGGATCGTATAAGTGATATTAAAATTTAAAGACTTAACAATCTTAGTTTAGTCATATTTATTATTTAAGATTTAGCATTTATCATAGTGTTCTAAACAGGTTTAAGGTGCTGCCAAAATCATTTGTCCCCTTAAACGAGGCTTGAATTCAGTGGAAGTGTGTAGGGATTTCAAGTATCCCAACGCCATAATCGCAAGATTTGGCGTGGGACTTATCCTTTTTTTCAGTCTTAATTCTCTCAATAAGGGGTCAAAATATTTTTTAGACTTGAATGAATATAAAAAAAATCAAAATAACACTATTACAATTACAAGTGGCTAGAAATTTAAGTTCTTAGAGGCTCTATGAATTTTCAAGAGGATGTTGTGTCTAAAATTGGGAATTTGACGGTATTAAATATGGGAGAAATTATCGCTAATATAGATAGTCGTGAGATTTCTTTGGTAACAGGAGGAGACGGAGAAGACATTATCCTCCTCTTACCTACATTAGGAGATAATTTTGTTTCTAGCGGTGCAGGAGATGATATTTTAGTTGGTAACGGAGGCGACGACACTCTTAATGGCGGAGAAGGAGACGATCTTATCGCTAGTTTAAGTGGAAATGACTCTCTTTCCGGTGGTAGAGGAAATGATACTCTAACTGGGGGTGGCGTTAGCTTCACAAATGATCTCCTCTTGGTTACGGTTGATACTAGTGGGATTGATACTCTGACTGGCGGAGAAGGAGAAGACTTATTCGTACTAGGTGGCAGGTCTTCAACTATTTCAAAAGAAGCGGAAACAGATATTATTTATTACGATGAAGCGGGTAATAAAGACTATGCTTTGATTACCGATTTCAACAAAATTGAAGATACAATCAATCTGGGTGGTGCTACTAGTGATTATCATCTTGGCTCGTCGCGGAACGACTTGCCAGCAGGTACGGCACTATATCAAGACGGAGAATTGATTGCAATTATTCAAGGCAGTTCTCAACTCAGTCTTGAGGATAGTTATTTTCAGGGTAATTAACAGTTATTCATAATCTCAATAAATCTGTAAATATCTTGTATAATATTGCAATTAGTAAAATCAAATTAGTTAACCTTGAAAAATTAGCTCGACTTTCTTCCAGATTATAAACACGAGTTTTGCAGTCTTTAAACATTGCTTTATGGGAAAGGGCGGATTTTAAGTTATGTGTTGAATCAATAAGTTATTGTTAGGGATATTTCCCCCCTTCCTCCCAATACGTTGGCGGTAAATTTTAACAACCCTTGGAGATCATTAACTTAGAATTAGTAGTACCCGAAAACAGACGCAGGATTTCCTACCGACAAAGGTAGATATTTGGATTAGCGGAGTGAAATCCTTTGATAAAAAGCTTCCTTCGTTAACTAATTTGCTACGAGAATAATCCCTCATCAAAAAGCGAGGGATTGTCAATCATAAGTGTCACCAGAGCAGAGGAAAAAGGCTGTATCGGTTATTGGGTGGTAGGAGTAAAGATTACTTTGGCACTAAAGTATCAGATAACACTATCTGTATCTCGCTCAAAGCCTCATAAGTTCCTCACAATCTTTCACTAAGTTTTGAGTAGAGCTAATTCAATGTTGTTAAAAGGAGAATATTTGAATTAATCAAGTACTGCTCTTCTATTTGGGCTTATTTGCATCATTAATTATAGGTACCAGGTTTATTCTTTTCCTCCCACCTCTGGATGCAATAGTACTAAAAATTTCTGATTAGTTTTGTTATGCCCCTAGTATAGATGTAGCATTAGCTTATTTTAGGTTAATACCCCTTACTATCCCCTTGCTTATATCAGAATAGCAAGGATTAGCAATTGCATTATTAGCAGAATTAAGTGCTTTATGGCTATGGATTATTGTCCATGAATTGATTCATCAAGAGCAATCCCATCAAGCCAAAATTAATCCCACGATGAGTAATATAATATAATATAATATAGTTGGCAAGTGTCACAATTATTTAGCCGTTTGGATTAGTATAAAAAAAGTGACTATTAGCAAACAGGCTGGAGATTAGTATATTTGCTTTACTAAAGTCATCGTTACAGCGCCGTAAAACTACGATGCCTGCTGTTATCACATTCCACGGTCAAGAATGTTTAACCTAGCTTGTCTAGGGAGTGTCTATAAATTTATCTAGCAGCGTAGCACTCGTCAAAAGCGATGCAGCGCGGTCTTGGGGGAAACCGCTACTCACTGTTGTATCAAGAGGGCGAATCGAGCCAGTATGTATGTAAAGTATTTGAGAGCGCGTTCTCAACCCTTCGATTCCCTTAAACTCTAATCCATCTGATGCCTAAATTTTATGGCATTTACCCTAGTATTTTCGCTGATTTAACAGTTACTTTACTGGCAAAAATCCAGGTTATTGCAGTAACAAAAAACTCTTCAATGAGCCAAAAAAATTGACAATTTGAGTCAGTTTTTAACCAATGCGGATTGAAGAAAATTTGTATTGCAAAATATTAAAAAAGGTATGGGGTTTTTCGGCTTTTTTTGAAGAAAACTTGTATTGCAAAATATTAAAAAAGTATGGGTTTTTCGGCTTTTTTTGAGGAAAACTTGATAATATCAAGAAAAATTGGTATTACTTTGTAAATCTAACTAAAGTAAGATAATGATTAGTAATTACTTGATAGAAGATAGTAATCAATCAAAGGTTACTCAAGAAGATGAAACAAAATTACTATCACCATTTCAAAGAACATTGTTGAGTAAAAACTTAGAAAAAGATTTACGTCCAGAATATATTCGTCGGATTAAAATCATGCTTATGGCAGATTCGGGATATTCTCAAACAGAAATTTGTCAAGCTCTCAATTGTTCTCAAGAAACCGCAAGATATTGGATACTTGCAGCAAAAACAGGACAGGCTCATAAGTGGAAAGAATTATCCTTGGGCAGACCCAAAAGAATCAATGAAGAATATCTAGCAAGACTGAAAGAATTAGTTTCTCAAAATCCCCGTGATTGTGGCTACGCTTTTTCACGCTGGACGGCACAATGGTTGAGTAAGCATTTGGCAAAAGAATTCAATATTGAAATCAGCGATCGCCATATCAATCGTTTGCTCAAAAAAATGGGACTGTCCACCCGTCCAAAGCAGTCTCAGAAAGAAAAAAATAACATAGAGCCAAACACACCTACTGGCATTGTGATTAAGAACCTCAATGATACTGGCGAGCCAGAATCAGTTGATTTTAGACTTTTCCCTGGGAACTACCATCTTCCTGCAACAGATACAGAAAACTCTTACTACATAAGGGTTTCAATAAACCATAACCATTGAGATACTAATCTTGATTCTACCGAACAAAACTATGATTCTAGATATATCGTCTCAATCTGCTCTTAAAAACTATCTAGAACAAAAGTTAAAGCAGACTTTAGGAGCAAAGCTATCTGCCTCAGAACTAGACCTTTGCTTACAAACTATTCAAATCATTGAACCCAAACCAGGAAAGCCTTGTTGGCAGTCTTCAAAATCGAACCCAGGAATCTATATTGCCCTCGAAGGTAAAGCTAGAATACTTGATCGACACAATGACTTTTTAGCCTCTTTAGAAGCAGAGTCATCTTTTGGAGAGTTAAGTCTATTTCCTCAAGAGTCTTTTCTGGACTATACAGTCAGAGCTTCTTTTAATCTCAAACTTATCTATTTACCTGGAGAATTGCTCCAACGGCTCATCGCCCAAAATCCTGCTATTGGGGATCAACTTCATCGCCGAGCCTTACAACTAGATTTACTCTTGCTCTGCCGTCAAACTTTCCCATTTAAAAATGTTGCTGTAAGCAAGTTAAATAAAATTATCTCTTTGCTCCAACCTCATGATCTATCACCAGGAAAACTAAATGATCCCCAGATAAGTAAGGGAGCTTTGTGGTTGATTAGAAAAGGAAAGTTGACCAACTTCAGCACAAGACTTCAAGCTGGTAGCCTCTACTGTCCTCATCCAACTAATAATCAGGAATCTTGGCAAGTCGAACAACCAACAGAACTATATAGTCTCAGCCAAGAAAATGCTCAATTAGCCCAATTATATATACCTCAACTCGCTGAAATTATTACCTCTGAACCTAAAGAGAAAATAGGATCTGCTTTAGTGCCGACAATCTCGACAAAACCTATCTTAGGGGAGGCACAAGGGGTTGAATCTTCCACAAATAACAGAGCTTCAAAAATAGCTGCTAAGAAACAAGCAAACCGAAAACAACTAGCTTACTTTCCTAAACCAACTCAAAGAGTCGGTCATCTTTGGCAAAGATTAACTCGTCGTTATCCTTTCTATGCTCAACAAAGTTCTTCTGATTGTGGTGCAGCCTGTTTAGTAATGGTGGGACGCTATTGGGGTAAGCAATTTAGTCTTAATCGACTTCGCGAACTAGCTAGAGTAAACCGTAGTGGTTCATTACTGAAAGGATTGGTCAATGCTGCTGAAACTATTGGTTTTGTGACTCGTCCCGTTAGAGCTTCTTTAAATCAGTTGGGGAAACAAAAACTTCCCGCCATCGTACATTGGGAAGGCAACCACTATATAGTTGTGTATGAAATCAAGCGGGATAGGGTTATTGTTGGAGATCCCGCCCTAGGTCAACGCACTCTTACTCCCAAAGAGTTTAAAGCTGGCTGGACTGGCTACACCCTATTGCTCGAACCTACTGTTTTATTAGACCAAGGTGAAGAAGCGTCAACTCCCTTCTGGCAGTTTTGGGAATTAGTTAGACCCCATAAAGTCGTCCTTTCGGAAATATTTGTAGCTTCGCTGCTGATTCAATTATTTGCCTTAGTAACCCCCTTATTAACGCAACTATTGCTTGATCGCGTGGTGGTGCAGCGCAGTAGTCTCAGTTTGATGGCGGTAGGAGTAGGATTATTACTTTTTGGGCTATTTAGGGTAATAATGACTGGATTACGTCAATATTTGCTAGATCACACTGCCCAAAGAGTAGATATAGCTTTAATCGTTGGTTTTATCCGCCATACTTTTCGTTTACCTTTAGGCTTTTTTGAATCTCGCTATGTAGGGGATATTATCGCTCGGGTTCAGGAAAATCACAAAATCCAACGTTTTTTAACGGGAGAAGCTTTATCAATTGTTCTGGATCTGCTGACGGTATTTATTTATATTAGCTTGATGTTTTGGTATAGCTGGCAACTAGCTTTACTAACATTGGCAATTGTTCCGCCCTTTTTTTTGCTAGCTTTTATTGCTACACCATTTTTGCAAAAGGTTTCCCGCGAGATTTTTAATGCCTTAGCCAAAGAAAGCAGCTTTTTAATTGAAGCTCTTACAGGAATAACTACTATCAAGTCTATGGCAGTAGAACAGCGAGTACGCTGGGATTGGGAAGAATTGCTGAATCGCTCGGTCAGAAAGACCTTTGCTGGACAGGTTATTAGTAACAAACTGCAAATTTTTAGTTCTACCATTGAAGTTTTAGCCCGCACGGCTATTCTCTGGTTTGGTGCATGGCAAGTAATTCAAAATCAACTCACTATTGGACAGTTGGTTGCCTTTAATATGTTGCTGGGTAATGTGATTAGTCCATTTCAGCGATTAACTGTGTTGTGGAATCAACTACAAGAAGTTATTATTTCCATCGAACGGATTAATGATGTTTTGGATGCCGAACCAGAAGAAGATCTCAATCGTCAACCCCGTCAAATCTTGACATCTTTGGGAGGAGACTTATCCTTTCAAAATGTAACTTTCCGTTACCATCCTGATAGTGAATATAATGTTATCGAAAATCTGAGCTTTGAAATCAAACCAGGACAGACTGTTGCGCTTGTTGGTCGTAGTGGTTCGGGCAAAACTACCGTTGCTAAGTTAATTCTTGGTTTGTACAGTCCTACAGACGGTAGAATTTTAATCGACGGTCACGATCTGACTAAGCTATCTTTGCAGTCATTGCGATCGCAAATTGGAGTAGTCGATCAATCTAATTTTCTATTTGGGGGGACGATTCGGGAAAATATTAGTATCTCTCATCCCGAAGCCAGTTTAGAAGAGATCCGCCATGCTGCTATCTTAGCAGGAGCAAATGAGTTTATTGAGCAATTGCCCTTGGGTTACGAAGCCCCCATCGGCGAACGAGGAGGAATGCTTTCAGGCGGTCAGTGCCAGCGTTTAGCGATCGCCCGTGCTTTGTTGGGCAATCCCAAGCTGCTAATTTTAGACGAAGCTACAAGCAACTTGGACGCAGAATCAGAACGGATTATTCAAACCAATCTCAATACTATTCTCAAAGGTCGAACCACAATTATTATTGCCCATCGCCTTTCTACTATCCGCAAAGCGGATTTAATTTTAGTTCTCGATCACGGCATTCTAGTTGAAAGCGGTACTCATAACGAGTTAATGAGCCAACAGGGTCACTACTTTTATTTAAATCAACAACAATTTACAGTTAACCATTAACAATTATCAAAAATGCCCTATCAAGCTGAAGTCAATGATTCTTGTTTAACCAGAAAGACGAGCCAAAAAATACGAGTTCTGATTGTGGACAATCAGCATCTCCATTGTCAACTCAGACAAATATCCCTTGGCTCAGAAGCAGATATAGAAGTTGTTGGTCTTGCCAAAGATGGAGAGACAGCTTTAAAACTAGGAAAAGAACTTCAGCCAGACATTGCTTTAGTCAATTTGGAACTGCCTGGAATGGATGGTCTAAAAACGATTCAGATGCTATGTCAATCTCTGCTCACCACTAAACTTATCATCTTAACTAGTCATCAACAAAAGGAATATATTGAGCGAGCTTTTGAGGTAGGCGCAAAGGGATATCTACAGAAAAATATTACTTCTCAAGAGCTAGCTTCCGCTATTCGCTTTGTCGAGCGCAACTACATAAAGTTTGGAGAAAGTTTATTTAAACCAACTGAGTCAGAAGTTTCCAAGGTAGTCAATAGCGGAAGCAGCCACGAGAATATATTGTCAGATAATATCGATCAAGTTGAAAGTAAAGATATAAGTCTGTCCCCAACCACACTACCTTGCCTTCCAGAGGATGATTGGTCGATGACAACTCAAGATTTACTTGATGCCTTACCCCACGTCTGGACTAGAGGATTATTTTATGTACTGGTAATTTTTACAGCATTTATTTTACCCTGGTCAATTTTGTTCAAGGTGGATGAAACAGGTATGGCGCGAGGTAAATTAGAACCCAAAGAAAAAACAGTCCAACTAGATGCCCCGGTAGCTGGTACTGTAGGAGCAATTAAAGTCAAAGAAGGTGATCGGGTAAAAGCTCAACAGGTATTACTAGAACTAGAATCTGATGTAATTCGCGCGGATCTCCAACAGCTAGAAGAGAAACAAACAGGTCAGTTAAATCGCTTAACCCAGTTACAACTACTACACAATCAACTGTCTTTAGCACTCCGTACCCAAGAACAACAAAATCAAGCTCAAGAACTAGAAAAACAGGCGCAGGTACAACAAGCCATACAACATCTCAATGGACTCAAAACTCTTTATCTGACCCAAAAAGAAGAAAAATTGGCACAGCTAGAGCAATTCAAAGAAGCGATCAATGAAAGTAATGCTGCTGTTCGATTAGCAAAAGTTTCTCTCTTAGCTGCTAGAGATAAAACATCCCGCTATAGCAAGGCGTTTGAGGATGGTATCATTCCCGAAGACCGCTTGAAAGATATTCAACAGCAAGCTGACGAAAACGAAGAGCGTTTGGCACAAGCAAATTCACAACTAGAACAGTCCCGCTCTCGCCTTAAAGAGCAACAACGCAATTACGATAAATTAATTAAACAAACCGAATCAGAAATCCAACAGGCAAACTTACGCTTACAAGAACAAGAACGCAGCTATCAAAGTGTGATCCATTCTGGTAAACTAGCGTTACTTAAAACTGAAGAACAGCTAAAAAACCTCGAGACTCAGATTAGCGATCTTAATTCAGAAATTGCCCAAACCAACAGCCAAATAGCTTCCTTAAATTATCAACTAACTCAGCGAGTAGTTAAAGCACCTACTAGCGGTACGGTGTTTGACTTACCGATCTCTGGTGCAGGAGCAGTATTACAGCCAGGTGACAATATCGTCGAAATTGCTCCTCAAGGCTCTCCTCTAGTTTTGAAAGCATACATGACCCCTACAGAAAGCGGTTTTTTACGAGTTGGAATGCCAGTCAAAATTAAGTATGATGCTTATCCCTTCCAAGATTATGGAGTACAAACAGGACGAGTTAGTTGGATTGCTCCAGATTCAAAAATTACGGAAACTGAGAGGGGTCAGCAGGAAACCTTTGAACTAAAAATCGAACTGGAGCAACCTTACATAGAAGGTAAAAATAAGCGAATTGCCCTGACTCCAGGTCAAACAGCTACGGCAGAAGTAATTATTCGTCAGCGTCGTTTAATCGATTTTGTTCTCGATCCCTTCAAAAAACTGCAAGAAGGAGGTTTGGAACTTTAATTATTTCTCATGGGTCGTGTAATAAAAGAGTGGATTGGGTGATAGAGATTAAATCTAAAAATCATACCCTTGAAAGCGAATAAATCGGGGGTACATTATACCGTTTTTATTTAAGGCAAGCGTGACTATGGGGAAGTGTGGCACCGAAGGAGACTTCATTACAAAGTCGATCTGTTTTAGCTTCAATACCTAGATATATTAAGTCTCCTCAGTTCAATGGTTCAAGTAATGGACACTTTAGAAAAGGCATTATTCGACTTGTCAAAAAAGACAGAGCATATGCTTTCAATGACTTATTTCCCTCATTTAAGAATTAGCTATTTGAACGCAACTTAGTATAAAACTTCAGTTTTAGGCGGTAGGGGATCGAGGTGCAAGATATGAGTTCTACCAAACCTACCTGCTTGCTATAAACTCCTACTGGTTAATAAATAAACCGAAAAACTCTACTTTATTCTCTTGTTTCTAACAGCTAGTTAGAAAAAAAAGTCTGACATTTTTCCTGTTGCGGACAAATCGAACATAAATTTCTAGAAGTAGTAGGTGGTGGTGGTTTTGGGTTTCCTTGTTCCCAATTTACCCATTGAGTCATTTCCTCTAATTTATGAGAAATAAGCTGATGTACTGTATCTTCTAACTGTTCCCAAGGGTAGTAGTAGGCTTTAAATTTTGGTGATACACAGTAAACAGCACAATCACTAATTTTCTTTTCTTTGTTCCATAGTATGTAACTATAAACAGCAATCTGAATTAATTGAGAAGATGGATCGATGGGGTCGTAAGTTTTATAATCTATTATACAAAGACGACCTCTAGCTGCATGATACACTAGACAGTCAAATGTTCCTCTTAAGGTTTGTTGACTGTTATCAGGTAAAGTAAAAGTATGTTCTAGGCTTTCTTCTTGTTTGATGAAAGTTCGTTCTATTAATTCCCCTGCATTGTAATAATTGCGATTACTAATTAGTAACTTTGTCCATTGCTTGATGAGGTTAGTTAGTCCCAACCATACTTGATATAATTGTGGTGCTTTATTTTGATTTCTATCAATATTTGTTTGTAAATAAGGAAAGAAGTGAGCTTGATAAAATAGCTTCCGCATTTGAGATGCAATAGTTTCTCTTTCCAATTGTGCTGCTGGTAAATTAAATAGGGTTTGTATTTGCGGTTCTGTTTTGGCAAAGTTGATAAATTCTTTAGCTTGTTTGTGAAAAATCGTCCCAATTCCGTTAATAGCATTACCAGAAGGAAATAGAGTATTGCTATGAAAACAATAATTCAAATAAAACAGACGAGGACAGTCAAAAGCTACACGAAGTTGAGTAGCATTAAACAGATTATTATATGAATCATTTTGTCTAGTATTTGCCTGGTATGGTTCTAGATTTTGTTGTTCAGAAGCAATAAATTTTAGCAAGCATTGATGAACACTAACTAAATAAACTACATCCATTTTGGCATAGTCTAGCTGTTTTTTACTTAAAGGTCTTTGTCCCCAATTACTTCCCTGCTGTTCTTTATGTACATTTTCAAAATTACACAGTTCTCTGGCTAAGGTTTTTAATTTTAAATTAGATGTACCTAACCTTGATTTGGTAATTTTTTTCGCTAATTTTAAAGTACAGATTATATTTTTAGCTTGTTCCTTTCCGAGATATTTTAAGTCAAATTGTGCATGATGAAAGACTTTTTCTATGTTGGGATTCACCATAATGCGGTCAATAAATTCTGTTATTAAATCTGACTTATCCAAAACATCTAAAATATATACACTGTTTCCTGTTCTGTCTGTAGTATCGGTTGATATTTGAATTAAAGACAATCGAGGATTAGGTTTCCTCCAATCTGCTATTTCTGTATCTAACCAAATCTGTTGGTAAGTAGTTAATTGAGAAATTGCTTGTCTAATTTCTGTAGGTTCTGTAATTAGGTTTTGTGGCTTAAACATTGATTTGATATAAGTAAAAAAAAGTCACAATAAAGAAAGTATTATTATGTTGATACCAAATCAAAAAATGTTGGCGATACATAAAATTAAGTATCGGTAGGGTGGAGCATCCCTCACCTGACAAAATATATGTTGCATTCTTGTTTATAATTGGTATCAGATTCGTAGGATGGGGAGAGTGGTAGCAAAACCCATATACTAGTTGTGATTGTTGGGTTTCATGCCTCTTATACCCGAAAGGTGCTTCGGTGGGGGAAAGCCAAGGGACTGCGTCGCGCACCGCGACTTTAAAAGTCCCGTCCAAGACCACACTTTCGCGCAACCCAACCTATAATTATTGTATGTTTAATTAGGTCGAACTATTACAGGATTAAAATAGACAAAGCTTGCTTAAATCAATCAGGGACTAAACAAATAATTTGTTCTTCATCTTCAGCTTGGGAATTCATGATTTGAATCTGATTTTCTTGAATAAGCTCTTGAAGAGAATGGTGGATAATTTGATTATTTAGTATTCTTTTACTATTAGCGATCGCAGTATCAATTAAAGCTTGTCTTTTGATTAGTTGTTGAGATTCAATTGTTGTTAATAAAAGTTCTCTTATTTGTTGTAAGTCAGATGGTGTAATTTCTGGAACAGGTACAATACCCAAATGTTGTAGTAACAAACATTGTGACATTATTCCTGATTCACGAAGGAAAGATTGTAATTCTTCTAAACTAACGCTCTTAGCTGATACTAATAACTCATTACCTTTAGCTGCATTAACTAATTGATGATAAGTTGCTAGGTAATGAATATCATTTAAAGTTGGTTGGAAATGACTATGAGAGGAATTCTTAAATATTTGTCGATAAACTTGATTTCCTCTAAGTCTTATATGTCCTACAGAAGCAGAACGAATTAAATATAATTTGTCACAGTTGCTTTTAGTTATTACTTGTTGACAAGCTCTCATCACAGCACAAAAGCTAGTCATATTGGGATTTTCTGTCCAGACAACACCGATTCTTTGACCCTCAGATGAGCGATAACTAAAAGAATTAATATTGTATTTCCCTGATAGTAATCTAGGGCGAATTGCTGATATTTGCCAAGCTGCTAAAACTTCTCGCAGCATTTTAATTAGTTCTGGTTCAGCTATTTGATTACTTGTGGTTATTTGCTTTTGAATTTTTTGATACTCTCTGTTCCAGACAGCTTTAAAAGAGGGTATTACAGGTGGTTTAGGAGTAGGTATTGGGGGAGCAACGACTATTTTTTTTTGATACTCGTCTAACAAATTACGACCAAGAATAAGAGCATTTCGCGGTAAAGTTTTACCCCCAGGAAAACTATTTTCAAGCTGTTCTCTTTTTAAGGGATATATATTAGATTCGGGTAAGGATTCAGCATTAGCGTATAGTGAATGTAATCGCATTGCCCATAAAGCTTCTGCTTGATCGAGATTAATTTGTTTGAGAGTAACTGAGTGGTTGAGTCTTGCTAAATTAGCAGGTTGTATCTGCTGCTTATTACGTTTCCAAGTATCGGTAATAATACTAATAATGATCAGGAATTTTTTAAAATACTCATTATAAACAGTACTATTAAAATTAAACAAAGCTTGTAAGTCAAGAAAGCCATTATCTAAATTAGGGATATTATCAAGCTGATCGAAACACAAGACAATAGGCTGAGTATCCGCAGCAATTTTCCCAAAGTTACCTAAAATATTTTTGGCTGCTTGTTCGCTATCAATTGACTGTTTTACTTTCAGTTTTTGTAGGTCATCTTCATCTAAATCATCTCCCCGTAACCAATCACAAGCCAGAGGGTATAATTCTGGGTTAGTTAGGTCGTAAAGTACACCAAAAAATTCTTTAGCGTGATAAATTCCTACGGGATATGTCGCCCGAAGATTACTAATAAATAGTCCTTTCTCTCCCAACACCCATTTGATAAAGCCTTTGTCTCTAAAAGCTGATAAACTCTTAATCCAGAGAAGTAACTGAGAATCTTGCTGACCTTCAGGTTTACAGACTAAACTATCTACAGTTTGACGTAAAATGTGTCGCCAGATAAACTTGCTATCAGGCCAAGGATTAATATAAGCAAAAAAAGCCTTTTGGTTGAGGGTGCGTTTGATTCTTCCCAAGAGATAACTTTTACCAGACCCAGAATCACCAGATATTATTAAAGTTTTACTAATCTTATTTCTGTTCATCTGGGTGATAATTTTTTCGACCCCATCTACTACTTCTTGATGAATGGAATCAACCATCAGTGCTGTATCAGGTTGTTCGTACCAAAAATTACCAGGAGTCAATTCACTTTCAAAGGGGTTGTCAGATTGACGGATAATTTTATCTATATCTTTCACGTCAGTACCTCTTGGTTTTTACAACAATACTCTTACAACTTCCAGGTTATAGGACAGACTATCAATTAACTGTGATATAAAACAATGACCCCCCTATTGGTTGAGCGATACCCGCATTAATTTCTTCTGGGGTGTAAGCTTCAACTTCTGCTAGGGTACTTAAATCAATTTTGTCTGATGCTTGTAAACGATATAGTGCTTGATCTAGTTCATCTCTAGATAAAGGCGGTTGTAATTTATTTCTCAGATGAAATATGGGTAAGTAATTATCTGTGTTGTGTATGGAGTCTAAATCGATAATTGTTTGGTATATTTGACTGTCACTTGGTTTATCTGTTGGTGCTGATGTAACAATCTCTGACTCTCCCTCGACAGATAAATATTCCCGTAAAAAATGCAGATAATCCGCCAACATTTTTTTGCTGAGTGTAATATTACCACCGCCACTAGGGTTATATTCTTTAGCTAAATATTTTTTTCCTCTATCTGTTAACCAGACTTCTTTTATTTTAGTTTCAGTAGTAATTAAGCCCTGGGTAATTAGTTTTTTAATTAGTGTCTTACGCGTCTGTGCTGGACTAACTCTTGTATCACTAGGGGAAATAGCTTTGTTAGAACAGGTATGAAGAATTTTAAATTCTTGTTCTGTTAATTTTTCTCTACTTTCGTCTAATTTTAGTAGGTTTTTTCCATAATAAGTACTCTTTATTTTGATAATTTCTTCTGTACATTCTACTAACTTACGCTCTGTCAACTGCCGACAAATTTTATCTCTTTCACTAGCTTTAGTTTTACTGTTGGGTCTTATTTTACTTATTGCAGCACGATGATTTTTATATCCCAATAGCTTTAAGAGAAATTTTAGTTCGATACTTTCCATAGACTGTTGACAATAGCAATTTCAACACTACTTTTATATAGTTATACCAATTATTGAAAGTTGCTAAATAGATAGAAAGTTATTTGTTATTAGGAAAAAACTCTCAAACCCTTATTTCACCTGTTGCCTTTTCCCAGATGAGCTGTTGCCCTTACTTCTACTTTCGTCTCTTATTACTTTTGAGAAACGGTATTACCATTTTTTTTAAAGTTATCGCAGTCTTTCTTGTCTTTCTTGTCTTAACAATAGAGGTTAAATCTAAAAATCATACCCTTGAAAGTCGATAAATCGGGGGTACATCACAAGTTAACGATATATTCAATAACCCGCCGTAAAATTAATTTTACGGCTGCAAACTAAAAGTCTATTGAAATAGACTCAAAGCTTTATATTTAGTCAGTGTGAACCGACTTGCTATATGAGACTCCGAAATTTATTTCCTGACGGATTATGAGAATAAAGGCTCTAACAATCGTCGTAAACTGAACCAAAAAATAGCAACACTTCATCAACGAGTTTCTGATACAAGGAAATATTGGCACTATAAGCTAGCTCATCATCTTTTTGATAGGGAAAAATTGTCAAAGTCCCGCTAGATAAGTGCCTGTGAGAAAGGAAGGAAACTCCGCAACGTGACTTTAGTCCTTACGCGGAGTAAACACAAGAATCACTGCGTTTTAAACGCGGTGAGTGTCAATTTAGATAAACAATAGTAACTCCTGAACCGCCTTCTTTTTGGGGTGCTAGTTCGTATTTATCCACTTGGGGATGACGTTGCAGAAAATCGTGAACCCCTTGGCGTAAGCGTCCTGTTCCTTTACCATGTACGATCCAAAGTATGCCCGATTCTGTGGCTTTGGCGATCGCACTTTCAATGTCGGATTCTGCGTGAGCTACTCGACTTCCTCTAATATCTAGGGTGTTACGAGAGGTACGTATTGCAACAGGGGGTTTTTGGCTCCCAGGAGTAGAGGAAGATTTTTTAGCAGGGGTAGTTTTGGGTTTTGTCTCAACTTTTTGTCCGTCTAGAGATTCAATGTCTGTTAGAGATACATTCATTTTCATTAAGCCAAAACGGACTGTTATTTGGGATTCTGCTTCGTCAAGACTCAATACTTCTCCTGTTTGTCCTAGACGGGGTATTCTTACTTTTTCTCCTATCTGGGGTTTATAGCCTGGTTTGGCTTTTTTCGGTTGCTGAACTGCTTTAAGTTGCTTTTCGGCAATTTTATTGAGTTCTTCCGTGGCTTGTTGGGCTTTTTGGGCGGTTTGTTCTCCTTTTTGGAGACGATGAATTACTTGGGCTATTTCTGCTTTCGCGGATGCGATCGCCTGTTCTACGGCTTTTTCTTGAGATAGTTTGAGTTTTTGTTCTCTCGCTTGTAAAAATTCGGCTCTTTCAGCAACTTCACTGTAAAATTGTTCGGTTTTTGCTAAAAGTTCCCCTGCTTCTTGGGCTTTGGTTTCCTGTTCCCTTCTTTGAGCTTCTAATGCTGCGATTACTTGGTTAACATCTTCATTTTTACTTGCTCCTACTAGGTTTTGGGCGGAGGTGACAATTTCGGAATTTAACCCTAATCTTTGAGCAATAGTCAGAGCATTAGAACGCCCTGGAATCCCCCAAAGTAAGCGGTAAGTCGGTTGTAAAGTCATGTCGTTGAACTCTACAGAAGCATTCTCAAATCTTTCATCTTGATACTTGAGGGCTTTTAATTCCCCATAGTGGGTAGTTGCTACAGTGAGTTTGGTTTGTTCTGCAAGATATTTTAATAATGCGATCGCCAAAGCACTTCCTTCTACTGGATCCGTACCCGCCCCCACCTCATCTAGTAGCACTAGAGAGTTACTAGGTGCATCTTGAGCTTGATTGGAATCACCAGACTTAATAGCTTCTATAATGCGACCAATACGACGAATATGACCTGAAAAAGTTGATAAACTCTGTTGTAGAGACTGTTCATCTCCAATATCTGCTAATACCTGCTCAAACCACGGTAATTCTACTGGCTCTTTGGCTGGTACAAAAATTCCTGCTTTTGCCATCAATACTGCTAAACCCAAGGTTTTAAGAGTAACAGTTTTACCTCCTGTATTGGGTCCTGTAATGGCGATAACACGGGTTTGAGGTTCAATTGTGACATCAATAGGAACTACATCATGACCTGATTCATGTTTGCCTTGCCATACTAAAAGGGGATGACGTAACCGACGCAAAGTAATGCTTTCTTCTGGTGTAGTGAAACGGGGTGGGTTAGCTTCAAGCCATAGACTGTAACGCGCCCTCGCAGTAGCCAAATCTAATACAGTTGCGATCGCCAACAACTTTTCTAAGTCTTCTTGAACTGCTGCAACTTTTTCGGTTAAGGCTTTTAATACTGCTTCTTCTTCTCTTTTTTCTTGTTTTTCGGCTTGTCTGAGTTGATTACCCCAGTTAACTACAGAATTTGGTTCAATATAAAGAGTCGAACCTGTACTAGAAACATCGTGAACCACACCAGGAATAGTCTCTTTCTGACCCGCTTTCACAGATAGTACAAAGCGATCTCCTCTCTGGGTAATAACAGTTTCTTGTAATGCAGTAGGATTTTTCTGAATAATCCTTTGCAGAATTTGATAAATCTTCTGACGCTGACTCTTGATTTTATTCCGTATCTCTCCTAATTTGGGACTGGCGCGGTCTGCTACATCTCCGCGATCATCTATACAATGATGGATATCCTGTTCAATTTCGGGATAAGTACGTAAGTCTGTTACTAGTCCGCAGAGTGTGGGTAATTCTTCTGCTTTACTCTCAATAGTGCGTCTTAAATATCTCACTCCAGCTAAAGTAGTAGCCAGATCGAGAAGTTCTTTGGCTGATAAAATTCCCCCGATACTGGTTCTTTCTAAAGCTTCACCAATATCTTTAACTCCTCTAAAAGACCATCCTGAATCTAGCTGCTGTTCTAGATTATAGATTTCTTTGGTTTGAGCTAATAGCTGTTGGCTTTCTGCTTCTGTGGTGGGTAATTTTAAATGACG
>JAAUYH010179132.1_pt1 | contig 33772 bp, 22 predicted proteins | sample 7278061 | NCBI WGS metagenome assembly JAAUYH01 (sample SAMN14350203, study PRJNA611818) | marine sediment metagenome | isolation source: surface marine sediment (0.6m) | place: French Polynesia: Moorea | collected 2018-08 | reverse complement strand
TTTTCTGATTTCCGGCGCAACGAAATTTCAATGGTTACAACCCCCAATTTTCTGCTATAATAAGTGCATTCCTTGGTTTACCCTGGCATTTTTTAGATGATGGTTTCTTGACATAAGTTTGAGCAATTAAAATGCACACTGATAATCAATGTTTATCTATCCGTGTGCATTTATGGCTATTTAATTTAGCTTGTATACCTTTTTACTAACCAATCAACAAAGCACTTATAGCTAAAATTGCGGCAATGATATAAAACACGGCAACCACCTGTAATTCTGACCAGCCAGTAAGCTCTAGATGGTGATGTAGGGGTGCCATTTTAAATAAACGCTTACCTTTACCATCGGGACCTTTAGTGGCTTTATAGTAGCTTACCTGAGCCATCACAGACAGGGTTTCTACAAAGAAGATACCACTGATAACAAATAACGCTACCAAACTGTTACTTAACAGCGCTATAGCCGCTAACGCCCCACCTAACGCCAGAGAACCAGTATCTCCCATAAACACCCGGGCAGGATTGCGATTGTGTGCCAAAAAGCCCAAGCAACTGCCACTTAAAGCTGCACAGAACACCATCAACTCTGGTGAACTCGGGGCAACAATGGCACCTAAGGTTAAGAAGGCGATCGCCACCGTTCCTCCCGCTAAGCCATCAATACCATCAGTGAGATTAGTAGCATTACTCTCTGCTACAAGAACAAAACCAGCCAGGGGCCAGAACAGTAATCCCAGAGGCAAAGATAAACCAAGAGGTAAAGCAATGGTAGTAATACTATGAGATTGAGTAAACATCAACCACAGGCAAAAAATCGCCGCAAAACCAATCTGCAATAACAACTTCATCCGGGGAGATATACCTTTATTGGACTTACGACGCAGAATTTGCCAATCGTCTATCCAGCCAATCAATCCAAAGCTTAGTGTTAATGCAGAAACAGCAACTACTTCCGGAGCAAAATTAGACCATACACAGGCAGCTAGAACTGCGACGGGAACAAAGAATATGCCTCCCATCGTCGGTGTACCTGCTTTCTTTAAATGAGCTTGGGGTCCATCCTCGCGGATGATTTGTCCCGCTTTGATAGCTTGTAGCATGGGTACAACCCAGAAGCCGACACCAGCAGAAGCCACCGCACATAATAGAAAAGGTAGGGTTAGAGATGTCACTTGCCAAGGTGACCGATTACCCATTGCATCCACTGCTAGTGCAGCTACACCCAACCCCGCACCTAGAATTGAGGTGAGAGCAATGCCAGAATAGTTTAACCCTTGTTGGGGAGATAATTTAGCGTCCACAGATATTTCCCTTCACTCCACACTTACAAAATTGATATCAGGAACTGGGAATTTTACCAAGCCCCCAATCTGAATCCACTAATCATCAGAAGATTCCGCATCATTATCAAAATCATCGTCATCATAGCCGATTCCGTCATCCCCTCCCATCAGTGATTCTATCTCCTCATCCTCTTCCGAAAAATCTTGCTCGTGGATTTCACGGGGTATGAGACGATTAGTTGATTGCAGCCAGTCTAATAGCGAAAGCTCTTGCTTTAATGGAATTACAGATGCTCGTTGGTTACGAGGTTGTTCATGTAATGGAGAATTCAACATAACTAAAGAAAAGATAGGTAGGGGCAATTGCCAACAGTCATTAAGAGTCTATCACTTGCTAGAGCATATTTTAGTTATTTCTTCAAGTCTTTTCTCCTCCAATCCGACAAATAAACTTTTATTTAACATTGATATCAGCAAAGGTGATATTAAATTAGCGATTGTTATGGCTTTGTTCATGACAACTTAATATTTTTTTAATTCTGATAACTAATCCTGATCAATGAGAGGAAGCAAATAATGCTAGGAAAAGCAGAACTATTGGAAATAATTGCTGGTAAAAATCGCGGCATTTTGGCTACTGAACCAGAGAAACAAGCAATTCTAGCTGCGATCGCACAATTGGAAAACTTCAATCCCACACCGCGTCCTTTGTCAGCTACCAATCTGTTAGATGGGAATTGGCGACTACTATACACTACTAGTAAGGAGCTATTAAGACTAGATACTGTTCCTTTAGCGAAACTTGGTCAAATTTACCAATGTATCCGCGTAAATACTAACAGTGTTTATAACATTGCCGAGATTTATGGATTACCTTACCTTGAAGGATTTGTCAGCGTTGCAGCAAAATTTGAACCAGTTTCAGAACGTCGTGTCACCGTTAAATTTGAACGATTAATTATTGGTTTACAACGTTTAATAGACTACAAATCCCCAGAATCGTTAATCGAAAAAATTGAATCAACTAAGAAATTAACTGCCATTGATACTGCTCTCAATAGCAATGAACAACAAGGATGGCTGGATATCACTTATATAGATGAAGATTTGCGCATTGGCAGGGGAAACGAGGGCAGTGTGTTTGTTTTAAGTAAAGCATGAAATTTCAATCAATCAATAAATGAAACGTTTACGACCACATAAGTAATGCAATGAGTGCCACTTTGTCAAGAGCAAATTACACTTTTGGGGTTTGAGTCTTGATGAATTCAGGGTTGGGTTAAATATCTAGAGGGAGAAAACCAGAGAAAATGAGGATAATAGTTATTTCTTATTCCCTATCCCCCATTCTCGATTCCCACACATCTTGCAGGATTCGAGGGTAAAACCTCAAAAACGCTGTTGCTGATTAAAAGTATAATTTTGCCTTGCCCCCCAACCCCCAAAATTGGGGGAGAAAGATTATTTAAAGTCTCCCAAAATACCCCCAATATTGGGAATGACGGGGGTAGGAATAAATTCTGCCCTTCAATTGAGCAACGCTTTCAAAAAAAACCGGGTTTATTAACGAAAAATAAGGGTTTTGAGATTGAGATATTTGCAATCAAACCTGACAATTGCTGTAACGTAAGGGAAAATTTGCAACGCTTCAACCTATTTTTTTGTCAAAAATTATGTAATATAGAATACACACCACCCCTTTTCAAATTGACTCAAAGGGGGGTGAGATTTGTATTCCACTCAGCTGAGGGAACTATACAGCAACTTGCTCCCGGTTATGGGGTTCATCAAAATTAATGATTGGTCCTTTGGGAACAATGCGAGTAGGATTCACCTTGGGATGACTTCTGTAATAATGGCGCTTAATATGATCCATATTACAGGTTTCCTTGACTCCTGGAATTTGATAAAGTTCCTTGAGGTAATTCCACAAGTTGGGATATTCTACAATCCGAAGTACATTACATTTGAAATGGACATAATAAACTGCGTCAAAGCGGAACAAGGTGGTAAACAAACACCAGTCCGCTTCAGTAATTCTATCTCCGCAGATATAGCGTTGTTTTCCTAAAACTTCTTCCCAATGGTCCAGAGCAGCAAATAAATCTGTTACCCCTTCATCATATGCTAACTGACTAGCGGCAAATCCTGCCCGATATACACCGTTATTAATGGGTTGGTATATAGCATCAATAGTTTCCTCAATCACTGTTTGCAAATCTTGAGGATAGAAATTCACATCATTTTTGGCAAAATCCTCAAACTCTGTGTCAAGCATCCGGATAATTTCCCGGGATTCGTTATTGACAATTGTGCCAGTTTGTGTATCCCATAAAACTGGTACTGTTACTCTTCCACTGTAATTAGCATCGGCTAAAAGATATATTTGCCAAAGATAATTCGCCCCATTGACTGTATCAGGAATAGCCCCCGGTTCATCGGAGAATTCCCAGCTATTTTGGTCAATTTCCGCAGCAACTACCGACAAGCCAATGACATCTTGCAGTCCTTTTAACTGACGCATAATCGCGGTGCGACAAGCCCAAGGACAAGCCCAGGAAATATACAAATGATAGCGTCCTGGTTCCGCTTTAAAGCCACTGGAACCATCGGCTGTAATTTTGTTGCGGAAGGTGGTTGAGGGACGGATAAATCTTCCTTGGGAGTCTTCTTGATCCCGTTCGCTGATCCACTTACCATCCTTGAGAATTCCCAAGCCCATAATTTTCTCCTGTCAAAACAATAACGGGTAGACTGTATTTACCTTAACCATTACCTCACATTATTGCTTGAGATGCATTACTTAAGTAATTACAGCGAGTCACATATAATACTAATATTTCAATAATTATATTTATATAAATAATTAGAAGTGGGATGGGGGTCTTGCCCGTCCTAGTAAATTAGGCAGGCGAGACACCCACCCCACAACTAGAGCCTATGGCGCTTTTGACAGCAATCATTCGTCACTGTTAAGAATTTTTGGCACTTTGAAAAATTCACCTTCCTGTTCTGGGGCACTTTGGAGAATAGCTTCCCGATCCCCATAAGGTTGCAGGTCATCGGGTCGTGTGACATTTATAACTTCAATTGCCCTTGTTGTTGGGGGTACGTTGCTGATATCTAATTCACGCAGTTGTTCGATATAATCCAGAATGCTTCCCAACTGGGTGGTAAATTGTTCTTCCTCTTCTAGAGTTAATTCTAAACGTGCTAGATTGGCTACTTTGTGAACTTGTTCGCGGTCAATCATAATGATTAAAAGAAAACGTCAACTTGCATCCGTCCGGTGGTTTTTAACCAATTTTGAGCTTCGATGTAGTTATTGGGGGCTAAACGAATAGCTCTGATCCAGTAATCAGCGGCTTGATCAAAAAAGGCTTCCCCACCATCTTCGTCTCCGGCTTCCTTCGCTTTTTCCCCTTGGTAGTGGTAAATAACAGCAATGTTATTCAAGGCTTGGGGAAGACGGGGGTTGCACTCTAAAGACTGGTGATATAATTCTAAAGCTTTTTCGTGGTCGCCGTTGCTGGCATAAATTAGCCCCATGTTGTAGAGAATATAACCGCGATCGTTGGTGTCTTCTTCTAACTCTAAGGCTTGTTCGTAGTTTTCTAAGGCTTCGGCATATTCTCCTTCTGTCTGAGCAGACATTCCATCACGGTAATAAACAAAGGCTTCTTTAGCTCTCTTGTTTGCTGGCAGAAGTTTGAGAATTAGATCCGCCATGACGGTAAAGGACTTATCGATAAAGTTATCGTTTTTCTGGGTTCTGGGCATATCCGTCTCGGTAATTTTCGGCTAATGGCTGTAAGTGTTGTTTGATATCTGGCAGTGGGTTGCTTATTTATTAATTTAGCTGATTTATCGGCTCATCCCCTTTCCTCTATGGGCATCATACACCTAAAAACGGGAGGATGATAGTCCCGAAACATCTAGAACAAGAAATAAAATCAATTGATACAGATATGTTATTTATATTGGGGTGGAAATCTTATAGGACTTACGCAAAGAAACCGGGTTTCTATGAAAAATCGTTGGTTTTGTGAATAGATATTTACGAAAAAACCCGGTTTCTGGCTTCGGGTGCGTAAGTCCTGTCTTAGTTATTAAGTATTATTTATACTAGTACAGTACGGCGTAAATCAAGCAACAATTTATAAAACGTCAAAGCAAGAAAAAACAAGACTTTTGAATGAGTGAATTTTGAATGAGTGACTTTTGAATCAGTGACTTCCAAGGCAGCGGTACTAGCATTAGTCACTTCCAAAAAATATAAAAAATGAACATATGACACAAATCATACTTTAAGATATTTTATTAAACATCAAAATAAAAATATCTATTAGGGGTGAGGCACTACATTTATAAAAATATTCTTTGATATATTCGTTTTTGGGAAAATATATTGTAATTTTACTCTATGATGATTTATTATCAGTACCTTCAGCTTTACTTTATTATGAGATGAAACTGGTGAGATTGTATGATTTTTTACCTTCAGGTAATTGCTATAAGATACGTCTTTTATTGACACAAATTGCTATGCCCTTTGAGAGGGTAAATGTTGATATCCTAAAAGGCGAGAGTAGAACAGCAGAATTTTTAAGTAAAAACCCGATTGGGAAAATTCCTCTTTTAGAACTTGAAAGTGGGAAATACTTAGCAGAATCAAATGCTATTTTATTCTATTTGAGTGAAGGGACGGAATTTTTACCCTATGACCGATTTCTAAAAGCACAAGTATTGCAATGGCTATTCTTTGAACAGTATAGTCATGAGCCTTTTATTGCTACATCCAGATATTGGATTTCCATTCTTGGTAAAGGGGAAGAATATCAGGAGGAAATTGAGAAAAAACGCGAACCAGGTTATGCTGCTTTGCGGGTAATGGAAAACCATTTAAAAAGTCATAATTTTTTTGTGGATGAGCGTTATACCATTGCTGATATTTCCTTGTTTGCTTATACCCATGTAGCTGATGAAGGAGGATTTGATTTGACAAAATTTCCCGCTATTCAGGCTTGGATAAAAAGAGTCAAAAATCAACCAAGATACATTAGCATTACTGCAGAACAAGAAAATTATTGGAATTATCTTCCTCATGTTTCTTGAATGGATAATGGGTAATGGGTAATGGGTAATGGGTAATGGGTAATGGGTAATAGGTAATGGGTAATAGGTAATGGGTAAAATAACTACAAATTACCAGAATGCCCTCTTTTAAACCACGTCTATTTTGAAACCCATAGTTTTTTATTGACTGGTTTTTGTTCCCTATTCCCTTTTGACAAACTCCAGGTTTCGACTTGGACGAGGTTTAAATTACTGTCAAGCAAAATAATTGTTATGTCAACATAGCAAGTCTAGTGTGACTGAACTGAAGAGGACTTTTTGAATAGTATTTTTGTGAAGCGCGAATGGTTTTCTAATATTCGGGGAGACTTGCTAGCAGGTGCAGTAGTAGCGCTAGCGTTAATTCCTGAGGCGATCGCCTTTTCGATTATTGCTGGAGTTGACCCCAAAGTGGGGCTGTATGCCTCCTTTACAATGGCGGTAACCGTTGCTATCTTTGGTGGTAGACCGGGGATGATTTCCGCTGCTACAGGGGCTATGGCGTTGGTAATCGTTCATTTGGTGAAAGACCATCCACAATTTGGACTGCAATATTTATTTGCAGCTACAATCCTCACAGGGATTTTCCAAATTCTTTGGGGGTTAATTAAAGTTGGTCGTCAAATGAAATATGTCTCCCGTGCAGTAATGGTGGGTTTTGTCAATGCTTTGGCGATTTTAATTTTTAATGCCCAATTACCCCAACTCTATGAAGTTCCCTGGCAAGTTTATCCAATGGTAGCAGCAGGATTGGCGATTATCTATTTGCTACCTCGTGTGACAAAAATAGTTCCTTCTCCCTTAGTGGCGATTGTTGTGCTGACGGTAATTTCTAACACTATGGGAATTGACGTACCCACTGTTGGGGATATGGGTGAACTTCCTAGACAATTACCTATATTTGGTATTCCTCAAATCCCGTGGAATCTAGAAAGTTTGCAAATTATCATTCCCTATGCTGTGACTTTATCGGTGGTAGGGTTATTGGAATCTTTTTTGACAGCAAATGTGATCGATGACCTAACTGACACCCCCAGCGATAAAAATAAAGAAGCTCAAGGTCAGGGAATTGCTAACATTGTCACAGGCTTTTTTGGGGGAATGGCAGGATGTGCGATGATTGGTCAGTCAGTGATTAATGTTCAGTCTGGGGGAAGAACCCGTCTGTCTACTTTAAGTTCTGGGTTATTGTTACTGACTTTTATGTTAGTATTCGGTAACTATGTGGAAAAGATTCCCATGGCTGCCTTGGTTGCAGTGATGATTATGGTATCAATTGGAACCTTTAATTGGGGTTCCTTGAAGAATATTCGGATTTTGCCTAAAAGTGAAACACTGGTGATGTTAACAACAGTCATCATCACTATTTTTACTCACAATTTGGCAATGGGAGTTATAGTTGGTAGTGCTTTGAGTGCGGTTTTCTTTTCCCGGAAGATTGCCCAATTGGTGTTTGTTGATAGTTTATTGAATGAAGGTGGTACTATCAGAACCTATAAGGTTGCTGGGCAAATTTTCTTTGTTTCTGTGAATGATTTTGTAGCTGCATTTGATTTTCGGGAAGATTTGGAACAGGTAAAAATTGACTTAACCCAGGCTCATTTATGGGATCAATCATCTGTTGCAGCCATTGACAAAATCGTCCTCAAATTTCGTCGTAATGGTGCTGAGGTTTATTTATTGGGATTAAATGAAGCAAGTGCTACCTTACTTGATAAATTAGCGGTTCACGACAAAATAGAAGACCTAGGAAATCTTGCGAGTCATTAACAAATAGGTTGCAAAATATTCAAGGGACAACAGATTTACAAAGTAAAGTATCTGTGTCCATTTCCTTTTTTTAAAAATAATCACAGCAGCTAACATTTGTGTGAAATAAAGTTATAAACCTCGTCCAAGTCGAAAATTGGACTTTTTTAAAAGGGAACAGGGAATAGGGAATAGGGAATAGGGAACAGGAAACAGGGAATAGGGAATAGGGAACAGGAAACAGGGAACAGGAAACAGGAAACAGGGAACAGGGAATAGGGAACAGGGAATAGGGAACAGGGAACAGGGAAGAGGAAACAGGGAATAGGGAATAGGGAACAGGGAACAGGGAACAGGGAATGGGAAGATAGGAAACAGGAACAAAACCCTGTGAATAAAAAACTATGGGTTTAAAATGGGTTTAAAAATAGATGTAGTTTATCTGTGTACGTGGTTATATTATTTATTGATACAAGGAACTATAGGACTCTTATTTGATTTTTGAAAAAAGCTCAGTACATTTTCTGTTAAGAGTTCCCCGTTAAGAGTTCCCTATCTTCACGAAGAATTAAGACTGCGTCACTGACAAATGACCAATGACAAATGACAAATTACAAATAACAAATGAATTATGAAAAATATACTACTTTGTACTGATGGTTCTAATTTTGCTCAGATTGGTTATGGATACGCTGCTTGGATAGCAAAGGGTATGGATGCTTCGATTGAAGTTTTGTATGTAACTGATACTAGTAAAGAGAAAGCGGTTCAAGCAAGAGATTTTAGCGGCAGAATTGGTGTTGGTTCCTATCAAAAGCTATTGGAGAAATTAGTTGAAATAGAAAGGGAAAAAGCCAAGATTAACCACGAAATGGCTAAAATTATTTTGGAAGATGCTAAAAGTTTTTTAATTGAACATGGAGTTGAAAAAGTTCATCTCACCCACCGCACGGGTTTTTTAGTAGATAATTTACATGATTTTGAAAAAGAAGCAGATTTAATTGTCCTGGGAAAACGGGGAGAGACTGCCGATTTTGCCCCGGAACATTTAGGGGCAAATATGGAGAGAATTGTACGTTCTAGCCATAAACCATGTTTGGTTACTTCTAGGGATTATCATCCCATAGAGAAGATTTTATTGGCTTATGATGGAGGTAAAAGTTGTCAGAAAGCACTGGAATTTATAGTAGATTCTGCTGCATTTAAAGGTTTAGAATTACATATTCTGACTATAGCCAAAAAACATGATATGGCAACTGCGCAAGAAATTCTAAATACTGCGGAAGCAAAAGCGCGGGAAGGTAGTTTTGAACCAATATGTCAGACGTTAGATGGAGACACGGAAGATTTAATATCTGAATATGTGGATAACAATAATATTCATTTCCTAATTATGGGTGCTTATGGACATAATCGCATTCGTCATCTAGTAATTGGAAGTACTACAGCGCAAATGCTACGTCGTTGTCATATCCCCGTTTTATTGTTTAGATAATGTGGTGAGGACTTAAATGTTCAAAGAACAAAAAATATGAGAATCAAGACTAAAGTCGTCACTAAAAACAGACATAAATACCTGGACAAAAATTTTGTGAAGTGAGTTAATAAATGTAAAAGTCCTGAATACCTGACTGTTCTCTGTTCCCCGTTCCCTGTTCCCTATTCCCTATTAGACATCTGGTGAAAAAGAATGTTCCAGACGTAAAATTTTACGTCTGGAACAAGGGTTGTAGCTGACGCATATTTAATTTCCACCAGATGACTATTCCCAATTCCCAATTCCCAATTCCCAATTCCCTGTTCCCTATTCCCTGTTCCCCAATTTCAACAGTCAATGTTAGTTTTGTCCGACTACTTATTTATCTTATGACACAACGACTTACTCAAGAACAATTAACACAAATTATCGCGGAAGTAGAAAAACTGAAAGCGCGAGAGGAAGCTGAACTTGACAGGAAACAAGTTGAAGAAATTTTGCAGGAATTAAATTTACCACCTGAGTTACTAGATGATGCGTTAATGCAGGTACAGCGCAAACAAGCTTTACAAGCACAGGAAAAACGTAAGAAATGGATAATTGGGGGTTTAGCTGCACTTTTAGTTGTAGTTATTGGCTTTTCGCTATTTTCTATCGAGCAGTATAACTCTGTTATAGCTCGCGTTCAAGCACAAGAGGATCGTGTTACTTTAGTAGAGGATAATGGTAATAACCTGAAAGTAATTGAACGTCAAAGTAATCCAGAAGTTTTTTATCGTGTTACCTTAAAAAATTCTCCTCTAGATAAGAAATTGCAACTCTCCTGTGATTGGATTAACCCTAGTGGTGAAGTAGTTAAACAAAACCGCTATCAAACGCGAGAGATTACCACTTCTGTTTGGAATACCTACTGTCGCTATACTATTCCTACTGTCGCACCTACGGGAAATTGGCAAGTACGAATGTTCTTAAATAATCGTCAACTTAGTCAAGCCGATTTTGAAGTAAAGTAGTAGTCATAAACTGAGTACACCAGAACAGATAAAAGCGTGTTTTCTTCACTCATAACTCCTAACTCCTGTACAGATGTGACATATCGCGTCTGGAACAACTCTTAAGTCTTAACTCTTAACTCTTAACTCTTAACTCTTAACTATTTTCAAGCTAGTCCATTATGGACAATATTTCACAAACTCGTCCCCATCAATTTATCGGATATTGGGGTTACGGTTGTCAGGAAAAATTAGAGGATTTATTAAATAAAGTTGTCAGCGACTATCAATTCACTAAAGCGAAATATAGCTATAAAAAGATAGAGAATCAGATTTCTCAACCCATATGGAATGTTATTTATATCTCTGATTTCTTTTCTCAATTAGACTATAAATCAGAGAATTCATTTTTAGATGAACAAATTGCTAGTATCTCTGCATCTGGAATCAAAAATTTACCTGATGCTTGGGTAAATATAAAAGAAAATGGTGACTTAATTTTAGGAAGAGAACCCTTTGGAAAAGTACCCTTATATTGGACTCAGCAAGGAGAGGTAATTTGGTTTGCATCCAGATTGCAGCTACTATTACCCATTGTGGAAAACCCCGAGGTAAACATTGCTGGTTTATATACTTATAACTGTTTTTCCTATGTTTCTACTCCCCTCACACCTGTAAATCAAATATTTACTGTAAATGCAGGTGTGGAGATGATTTGGCAAATTTATCCCCAATCTCACATAATTTCTCAGCCAAAGTCTAAACAAATACTCAAATGGCGAGAATCTACGGAACAAATTGAAGATGAAGAAACAGCGATTTCTCAATTACAAACCTTACTTCAAAATGCGATTCATCGACAAACAGAGGACTTAAGAGATGAAACTGTAGGGGTTTTTCTCTCTGGTGGCTTAGATTCTTCTGTGGTAGCAGCTTTATTAGTACAAGCAGGGGTAAAGGTACGCGCTTATACTCTCGATTTCGGTACTGCGGGAATTCCAGAATATCCCTATGCTGAACAGGTAGCTGAGTTTCTCAATATACCATTAACAAAAGTTGCAGCAACACCAAATAAGATAAAAAAAGTACTTATATCCACCGTAAAAGCTCTAGATATGCCCTTTGGGGATGGGGTGACAGTTCCCCTGTATCTTCTATATCAAGCTGCTAAGGAAGAAACTCAGATAATTTTTAACGGTGAAGGAGGAGATCAACTATTTGCAGGTTGGACAAATAAACCTTTAATTGCAGCATCTGTCTATCAAGGAGAACACTCACAAGGTCAACAAACATTTATACAGCAATATTTGCGTACATTTCACCGTCTTTGGGGTTATGAAGCGCAAGTGTATCACCCGGAAGTTTACGCACAAATACAAAATTTGCACCTGGAAGATTGGTTACAAACAGCCCTTGATGAAGAATTGTGTCCATCCTTGTTACATCGCCTCAGACGTGCAACCCTAATGTTAAAAGGGGCACAAAATATCCATCCCCGTGCGACAAATTTGGGTTTTGCTCATGGTTTATTTGTGCGATCGCCTTTTTGTGATTTACCATTAGCACAGTGGACATTCCATTTGTCTGGGAAACTCTGTTTACAGGGAGCATGTGAAAAATATATCCTGAAAAGAGCCGTAGAATATTTGTTACCACCAGAAATTATTTGGCGACAAAAACGAGGGATGGGAGTCCCCTTGACTTCTTGGTGTTTCCATGAATTTTGGCATGATTTGGGAACTTGGTTGAATCCTGGTATACTTCGTAGCGAGAACCGTTTTTATCCTGATATTGCAGTCAAAATTATTGTAGGTGAACTAGGAGGGGGTATTCAAGGTAGACGCATTGGTGAGATACTTTGGTTACTCATTATATGGGAAATTTGGCGAGTACAAGTGTTAGGAGAACAGTTAGGTAAAAAGTCTGGGAATCATCCCTTTTGGTTACCTCATTGGTTATGGAAGAATTACAAGAAGTGGAGAGAGTTATAACTTAAAAGTTAGAAGTTACAAGTTATAAGTTGGGAATTAGGAGTTAGAAGTTAGTAGTTAAAAGCTGGGAATTAGGAGTGGGAAGTTATAAATTGGGAATTACGAGTTAGAAGTTAGAAGTTAGGAGTTAGTAGTTAAAAGCTGGGAATTAGGAGTTGGAAGTTATCAATTGGGAATTACGAGTTAGAAGTTGGGAGTTAGAACTTAAAAGTTAGAAGTTAGTAGTTAAAAGTTGGGAATTACGAGTTAGGAGTTAGTAGTTGGGAGTTAGAACTTAAAAGTTAGGAGTTAGAAGTTAGTAGTTAAAAGCTGGGAATTAGGAGTTGGAAGTTATCAATTGGGAATTACGAGTTAGAAGTTGGGAGTTAGAACTTAAAAGTTAGAAGTTAGGAGTTAGTAGTTAAAAGCTGGGAATTAGGAGTTGGAAGTTATCAATTGGGAGTTATAACTTAAAAGTTGGGAATTACGAGTTAGGTAATATCTTGCACCATTTTCAACAAGCACGGAGAAACCGGGTTTATCAACGAAAAATTAGGGTTTTGGCAACTCAATATTTGGAATAAACCCGGTTTCTGACCCTGATGCAAGATGTGTGTTAGGAGTTGGAAGTTATCAATTGGGAATTAGAAGTTAAAAGCTGGGAATTAGAACTTAAAAGTTAGAAGTTAAGAGTTAGTAGTTAAAAGTTGGGAATTAGGAGTTGGAAGTTATCAATTGGGAGTTATAACTTAAAAGTTGGGAATTACGAGTTAGGAGTTGGAAGTTATCAATTGGGAGTTATAACTTAAAATTTAGAAGTTAGGAGTTAACAGTTAATTGTTGGGAGTTAGGAGTTATAAATTTTTAATTTTTAATTTTTAATTGTTTTTGGGAGTAATGAGGGTGGAGTTAGGAAAAGAAAAAATAAATGATACTCTTTTTTCCAGAAAAGTTGCTGAAGAATTGCTGAGTATCTATGGTTCTCCTCTCTATGTTTATGATGCGGTAAGTCTGCATCGAACTATTGAATGCATCACCAAAGCCATTTCTTATCCCCGCACTCAATTCCACTTTGCTAGCGTCACTAACGGTAACGTCGCATTGCTGCAAATTTTTCGGAATGCTGGTTGGGGACTCCACGCTAATACCCCAGGAGATATTTATTTAGGACTTGAAGCTGGTTTTAACCCCAGTCAAATTGTTTATAGCGGTAGCAATTTAAATCGCGCTGAGATGGAACAAGTTCTACATTGGGGAGTAAACACCCTTAATTTCGATAGTATCCCTCAATTACAGTTGTGTTGTGAAGTTGTGGTTCAAAAGGGTATATACAATTCTCCATTCCGTCTTGGTTTGCGCTTGAATTTACCAGAAATAACTGGAGACAGTCGCATTGGTGTACGTCCAGAAGAGTTTATAACTGGATTAAATATTACTAATAAAGCTGGTTTGAAACTCAGTGGTTTGCATTTTTATCGGGGAACTGGAACTAACGCGACAAATGCTTTTACTCAGATAATTGATAAAGTTATTACTACCGCACAGATGTTACCAGATTGGGAATATTTAGACTTTGGTGGTGGTTTTGGTTATCCTTACCGTCGTGGTGGTGCAAGTTTTGATTGGCAAGAATTTGGTAGAAAAATAACTGAAAAAATAAATAATTTAGAAAGTAAAAAGATTGAGTTGATAATTGAACCCGGACGTGCTGCAATTGCTAAATGTGGTACTCTTTTAGCACGGGTTGTTTCGGTAAAATGGCAGGATAGTAAACAAATTGTAGGTGTTGATAGTACCGTTGCTAATCTGTCAGTCCCTTCAGTTCATGGAGGGTATCGAGAAATTATTACTTATCAACAAAATACTAAAATTGCTAATTCTCAGACATATATAACTGATGTTTGTGGAAATACAACTTACTCCCGTGATTATTTAGGTAAAAACTGTCAATTACCAGCTTTAGAAATAGGTGATATTATTGCCATTTTAGATGTAGGTGCTTATGGATATGCAATGTCATCTCATTTTTTGCATCGTCCTAAACCAGCAGAAGTATTGCTAGAAAATGATAAACATCGTTTAATTCGCAAACGAGAAGATTACAGTATTTTGTTAAGCAATCAGGTGTTTAGTTTAAATAGGTCATAGGTCAATAATATGAAATGTATTCGATGTGGAACTGATAATAATTTAAAAGATAGAACAGCAAATCAAGGACGCTGTAAAAATTGCAGTCATCCATTTGTGTTTGAACCAACCACTATGGGTGCTATCAAAATTACAGACCCAATGTTTGCGAAAGCTATAGAAAAGATTTCTGTCAATAACACTTTGTTTTTTACTCCTAAACAATTATTCTATTTTTTAGATAACCGTTTAAAAAGAAAGTTTTTTAATTTGTTCGGTTTAGTATTTTTATATCTATTTTTTAGTTTTTGGACAACAGGTTTTATTGGAGGTATTCTCTCCACTTTTTTTGGGGAAAATGCTTTTATATTTGTACTTATCATTTTTAATCTGGGTTTTATTATATTGTTGTTTCACCAAACTACCTCTCGAAAACTGGAGAATAAAACTAGAAAAACTGCTGCTAGAGGTTTACAGCTTTTAGGAGTAACAATCTTGGCTGTAGGAATATTTTCTAGTACTTTGCTTCTCAATTCATTTACACTTTTTACAATTAGTGTAATTTTGGGAATGCTGTCAATATACTTAGGATTTAGACAGCTAAATAAAACGGGATTAGAACAAGATTTTTTATTTGATAACAGTCAATTTCAAGAATGGTTAAATCGATGGCAGCAAATTAATGGTTCAATTAATAATATACTACCTGCACCACGGGAACAAACCTTACCAGCAAACATAAATCCTGATATTACAGCTTATAGTTTTGATAGATTAGTTGTATGTGATAGTGCGAATCTTGCTCAAATTTTAATTGCTAATAATTTCCACTTTGAAAATAATTGTGCCATTCTCAGCATTACTGGCTATCCTCAAAGTATATTTGCAACTACCATGGAAATGCTGCGTCGTAACCCTAACCTAGAAGTATATGCTTTCCATGATTGTAGTCCCAGAGGAGTCAGTTTAATTAACAATCTTGGTACTAGTTCCCAATGGTTTGCAGATAGTAATATAACGATTATTGATGTAGGATTAACACCCCGTCAAATTATCGCTACTAAGCGGGGAATGTTTATTCAAACTTCTACAGATTCAGCACAAATAGCTAGACAATTATCCCCAGAAATTAAAGAGAGTTTATCTGCTGAAGAATTACAATGGTTGGAATCAGGAAAATTTGTAGAATTGGAATCTTTTACACCCCAAAGACTGATTCAAGTATTGAATAAGGGTATTGCAGGTGTAAGAATTGGTGATAATAGTAGTTTATTTGTGGAAGACAATACAAGCAGTGGTAGTTACTATATAGAGAGTTTTGGGTGATTTATAGCGGATTGCAATAGACATAGGAATGGAAATTAATTATGCGTTACCTAAAATCTTTGTAGAGACGTAGCATTGCTACGTCTCTACATTTTTTCGTCTCTACATTTTTTATCTTTATCTTGTACAAGATTCACAAGCTAACCATAGTAACAAGTAAGCTTTATAGAGATTGAATTTTATCTTCTATTTTTAGATTAATTTAATTTATGGACGGGTCTAATTATGTGTGGCATTATTTTTTTAATTAGTATTAGATTCCCAAATTCTTAAAAAAGTCGGGAATCTGGACAGGAAAAAATTTCACTATTTGGAGTCTTTATTTGGAGTCTTTTCCTTGTAACCATATTTCTAAACTTACTAATAACCACAACTTGACACCATAACGTCCCCAAGTATCACCCCGATAATCTAACCAGTTGCGGATAAGAGATTGGTTCAAATAAGAAGAAATTTCTGCTTGAGGATTCAGTAATAAATTTCTAGCTTTCCTTTGCCAATATTTACGAAATCCTAGTTGTACGGGAACCATCATCCCACTTTTAGGACGATTAATAATTATATCCGGGAGAATATCTCTAACTGCTTGTTTGAGAACAGCTTTTTCTTCCACACCAGACAATTTATATTGCGGTGGAATTTGCATACTCAATTCTACCACTCGTTTATCAAATAATGGAGACAAACCATGCAAACCCGCAGCTTGAGTTAAATTATTAACCTTAGTTAAAATGTGGTCAGCACCTTTAAATTTAATATTAATTGCCATTAAGCGATTCAGATAATTCATGTCAGAATTTAAATCATTATCAAAAACATGAGATGCTGTTTCTATCCCTCGCCAAATTTCCGGTTTTAACAACTGTGGTAAATGATTAGCACACTTTTTAAAAGACATTAAATATGCTGATAATTTATCTTGATTGCTAACCGAACTATATAAACTATTCATTAACATCGGTTGATTTTTGGGTCCCCCAAAACAAGGGTCACCTCCTTCACCATTTAACACAACTTCTACATCTTTTCTTGCTAATTTTCCTAATAAGAAATTAGGCACTGTTAGAGGGTCACCAATAGGATTATCTAAATATGCCATAGTCTCTGGTAGACTTTCCCACATATCCTTAAAAGTAATTTCTAAAATGTGATGTTGAGTATGGCAATATTTGGCTACTAAACTAGAAAATTCTAACTCATTGGGACAGTCATTTCCAAAATGAATTGAGTAAGTATAAACTGGTTGGTGATGAAATTTTGCTGCTAATGCCGTAATACTGCTAGAATCTAAACCACCAGAGAGAAATACACCCACAGGTTGCTGATTTGGTAAATATTCTTGAATAATTTTATCTAATAAAAAACGCAGCTTTTCTCCATGCCATTCTAAATGTTTATCTGCTGCTTGAATATTTTCTTTAACTTGCCAATAACTTGTAACTTTCTCTTCCGGAAACTGCAAAATATATCCCGGACGAACTTCTTTGATATCTTCCCATAACGTCTGTTCTCCAGGTACAAAAGCACAACAAAGATAATCCCGCAAAGCCACCAAATCTAAATCATGGGAACGATATGGGGAAAGACTTTTCATCTGAGGAGAAATCCACCGCACCGTACCCTTAGTAGTGTAGTAAAGAGTACGCGCACCTACAGAGTCTCTAATACACCATAATTTTTGTGTGTTGCGATCGCAAACTACTAGTGCAAACATCCCCACTAATAGTTTTAGACATTCACATCCCCACCTCTGCCAAAGTTCAGCAATAATCTGGGATTCAGTACCCGTAAATCCTGACGGTTCGATTCCCAATTTGCCCAGTAACTCTACTTTGTTACTTAACCATAAGTCTCCAATGACAACAAATTCTTCTTTGGGACTGATTGCTATTTTTCTCTTATCTGCTGAGACAATAGCAAAGTTTTTATCTCTAAATGCTACATTTTCAGCCAGTGAATCTACTAAGCCCCAAGCCACCTGCCAGCTTGATTTTAAGTTCAGAGAATCAATTTTTGATTTAGGAGTTTGGAAGGGATTAAATAACATGAAAAATAATCTAACTATCCAGATCAATTTCAATTAATTTTTGCCGAGAAGACAAACCAGATTTAATACGCACATAAGACTTAGGAACATCAAATTTATCAGCCAAAACTTTGATTAATTCTGTATTAGCCTTACCATCAACAGGTAGAGACTTTAAATATACAGTTAAACTACCATCATCTTCTTCTAAAATTCTCGGATTTTTAGAATTTGGTTTAACTTTTACTCTTTTTTGCATTGTTTCTTGACTGTAAGTTACAGCAGAGATTTTTGAACAATTTTAGTTTTCGTTATATACTAATTCCAGAAAAACCGCTGCCCATCTACAGTTTTTTCTGCCTTTCTATACCCTGTCAAGAGTTACCCTACCCTTTGATTACTGCTGATCATGAGGAATCGAAGTAAAGGACTGATTATTCTTTTTGACAATAAAATTTATTAATTGATAGATTTGACGATAGGGCAATTTACAAGTAAATGAGGTACAAAACTAATTATTCAAATTATTGTGGGATGGGCATCCTTGCCCGTCCAATTGTACTTCACGAAGACGAAATCTGCTGTATTTAATCATGTTTGACTATATTTGTGTTGAATGTTTGTCATACATCATCATTTTACAACTGCATCATTGTTTCACATATTTATGATAGCGGTTTTGAGTTGAGTGTAGACGCACAGGGTCACCTCCCTACGGGTGGTAGACAAATTTTATCTCAATCAGGCTAAAACCACCCCTGTGCTTTTTCCCTCTGTCATTGGGAGAAGGGTTAGGGAACCGTAGCGACTGCAGTGTTGAGGTAAACACAGGGGTGAGGTGATCCTCTCTATTGCGCAAACGGTGAAAACCGTTGTATTTTCATGAGTTTTTTTATGAGTTATAAGATTAGTTTTATGAGTTGGAGAGACTACAAACACAGTTAATATAAAACATAGGTAGATTAATAGGTACCAAGAAATTAAAATTTTCTGGAAACAAAGGAGTCAACCATGAGTGTAAAAAATTACCAAGTTATCTTTGATGAATTGTTCGATCAATTGTTTGAAAACGTAGAGAGAAAGGGTATAACAGCCCAAAGTTCAATGAAAAATGAATTATCACAGATAACTAAAAAAATGTCCCAACTTATTGCCAAGTCATGGCTACCAGATGGTAAAGAAATCAAGGAAATATTTTTATATGGTTCACAAAAAGATATTCAAAAAATGCTGAAAGACAATGGGATTGAACTTCCAGAGTTAGGAGATCAACCAACAGAAATTAGGATAGACTGGGATACTTTTTATGGAAAAGTAGAAGATAAGACAATAGGAGGAGAAAAATTTTGGGAATGGACAATAGCATATCCTCCACGACCTTACTATGATGTCACAGATGAAGAGTTAAAAGCATGGGTTAATAATGACGACCCCAAAACAACAGTTCCTGAAACACCTTATATACCCCTTACTTTTTGATAAAGCTTTTTTAGGTCATATCTTGCACCATTCGAGGGTAAGCATGGAGAAACCGGGTTTATCAACGAAAAATTAGGGTTTTGACAGGTCAATATTCCCAATAAACCCGGTTTCTGACCCACGTGCAAGATGTGTGTTAGGTGACTATTGGTCTTTCCTAGAAACACAAGCTTATAACTGAATTTGACTTTATCAAAAATGAAGAACTTTGTGTTTTTTTTGTAGGGCAATGGGGAAAGCTAAGAACCGGGTTGATTGGAAATCTCTCTGCTTCAAAACCTTCATCTTTCTTCCTTTATCTTTCTTGCACTACTGTTAATAATTTCCTGTTCCCTGTTCCCTATTCCCTATTCCCTATTCCCTATGCTTTGTGTTTATAAAACAAGTTCATTAAAATTGATTTTTGAGAGAAACAAAAACTATTCCCTTTACCAAGTTTGTTCCTTGTATAGTTATGCTTAATAAACCGAGGTTTAAACGCTGTTTTAATGTTGAAATTTTAGAACCAGATTGCGTTTTTCTTGTTTCGGAAAAAGATTCTTTTTTGCTCAAGGGTCGCCTATATGAATTATTAACACCTTTACTTGATGGCGAACACAATGTTGACGAAATTGTTGAGGAAGTTATCCCATATTTATTACCAGAAAAAGCATCTGCTCAAGATTTTATCTCTGCTGGTGCCCATGTTTATCATGCTTTAATGCAGATGGAACAGAAGGGTTACATAATTGAAAGTGATAATAACATTTTGCCATATACTCTCACAGCTTTCTGTGAAAGTTTGAATGTTGACCCCAAATATGCCTATGAACAATTACAAAAAACCAAAGTTTCAGTGCAGACTTTTGGTGCTGTTTCCAAATCAGAATTTATTGCCACTCTTGAATCTTTACATATCCAAGTATCAGAATCCGGAGACATAGAAGTAGTCTTAAGTGATGACTATCTTCAAGAAGGTTTGGATATTTGTAATCAAAAAAACTTGCAAGCTAAACGTCCTTGGATGTTAGTTAAACCAGTAGGAACAATTGTCTGGATTGGTCCAATATTTGGTTCCCCAAAAGCAGGTTGTTGGGATTGCCTTGCCCAACGTTTAAGATGGAATAGACCTGTAGAAGAATTTATCCAGAAATACAAAGGTATTTCAACCTATCCTCCCTCATCTACTTTGCTTCCTTCTACCTTGCAAACTGCATTAGGAATAGCTGCAACAGAATTATTTAAATGGATTGTCTGGGGAGAGAATAAACGCCTCAATGGAATTATAATGACTTATGATACTTTATCTTTACAGACAAGAAATCACATTTTAGTTAGGCGTCCACAGTGTTTTAGCTGTGGAGAATTCAGGTTAAATCAAGAACCTCTACCCATAATTTTAGGAAGCAGGAAAAAAACTTTTGTGGCAGATGGAGGTCATCGTTCTTGCTTACCAGAAGAAACCCTGAAAAAATATCAACACCTGATTAGCCCCATTACAGGAATTACAACAGAAATAGAAAAAGTATTTACAGGGTCAGATATTTTAAACAATACTTATGTAGCGAAACATTTTTCTTCGACAATTAATTATTCTTCTATAATTAATAATATTACAAAATTAGATAATTTCCCAGCCTCTAGGCAAAATGTCAAAGGTATAAGTGCTGGTAAAGGGAAAACGGAACTGCAAGGCAAAGTAAGTGCTTTATGCGAAGCAATTGAGAGATATTGTGGGGTTTTTCAAGGGGATGAAATTAGGCAAAAAGCTAGTTATAAACAAATGGGAGATAAAGCCATTCATCCCCACATATTAATGAATTTTAGTCCAGAACAATACAAAAAACGTCAACAATGGAATGGAATTTGTGCCAGCATTTCTCAAACAATTCCAGAACCTTTTGATGAGGAACAAGAAATTGAATGGACTCCTGTTTGGTCTTTAACTGAGTCAGAATTTAAGTATGTACCCACCGCTTATTGTTACTTCGGTTATCCACAATTGGTAAAAGCTAATTGTTGGGCTGATAGCAATGGCTGTGCTGCTGGCAATACAATAGAAGAGGCTATACTACAGGGTTTTATGGAGTTAGTAGAGCGAGATTCTGTTGCCTTGTGGTGGTATAATCGCCTCAAAAGACCAAAAGTAGATTTAGATAGTTTTGATGAGCCATATTTTCAAGCTATCAAGAATTATTATTCTTCTTTAAATCGAGACCTTTGGGTTTTAGATATTACCAATGATTTGCATATACCAAGTTTTGTCGCTATTACTAGGAGAACAGACCGAGAGGTAGAAGATATTGTCCTGGGTTATGGTGCCCATTTTGATGCGAAAATAGCTATTTTAAGAGCAATAACTGAGGCAAACCAGATAATTCCAGCAGTATTATTAGCTAATGCTGATGGTAGTACCCAATACTCTTTATCCTCAGATAAATTAGCCTTAGACTGGTGGAAAAATGCTACAGTCAAAAATCAGTCTTATTTAGTTCCTGATGAAAGCCTGACTCCAAAGGTGTGTGATGATTATTCTTATATTTATAATGATGACTTGTATCAAGATGTCATGGCTTGTAAGCAAATTGTAGAAAAAAATAACATGGAAATATTAGTTTTGGAGCAGACACGTCCTGATATTGGACTAAAGGTTGTCAAAGTAATTGTTCCGGGAATGCGCCATTTTTGGAGGAGGTTAGGTTCAGGAAGACTTTATGAAGTTCCAGTTAAATTAGGTTGGTTGGAGAAACCACTACAAGAAAATCAACTCAACCCATTTTCAATGTGGATGTAAGCTACTGAATTTTCATTTACATCAGCTATTGTCGGATTCTATTAATATATCGATTCTCCTATGCTAAAGAAATATCAAATTATAGATGCAGACTCCCATGTTTTGGAACCAAATCATATCTGGAAAAATTATCTAGAACCTGCGTTTCAAAGTTTTGCACCATCCCCGAACTTTAGAATTAAGGGAGAGAAAATTTATCATAAAATTTCTGATGAAATTAAGATTGAGGGGGTGAAGCAGATTATGGATTCTCACCCTTTATCTGTACTCAATGAATTTGACTCCGAATCCCATGTCCGAGCAATGAAACAAATGGGAGTTGATGTATCATTTATTTATCCAACTTATGGATTATGGCTTTTAGCAATTGATACAATGACACCACAAGTTGCTGGAGCATTTACCCGTGCTTACAACAATTGGTTATTAAATTTTTGTAGTTATAATCCTCAAATTTTAAAAGGAGTTGGAGCTATTAGTCTTCATGCTCCTGAGGAGATGGTGTTAGAATTGCATCGAATAGTGGAGTTTGGTTGGAAGGCTATTTGTTTACTGCCCAATCCGGTCAAAGGACGTTTACTGAGTGACCCCATCTATGAAGATTTTTGGGCTGAATGTGAGAAATTAGGCATAGCTGTAGGTCTGCATACAGCTGCTCATAGTCGTTTACCAACTACTGGTGCAGATAGGTTTAATAGCCATTTTGCCATACATGCTTGTGCCCATCCTATGGAACAAATGATGGCACTATTAGCATTAATAGAAGGAGGTGTGTTAGAGCGTTATCCTAAACTTAAAGTTGGATTTTTGGAATCAGGTTGTGGCTGGTTACCTTACTGGTTATGGAGACTAGATGAGGAGTACAATAATACACAATGGGAAGTTAAAGAAAATGTAAAAATAAAACCTTCCGAGTATTTTCGTCGTCAATGTTTTATTGCCATTGAACCTTCTGAACCTTATTTAGATAAATTAATCGAGTATATTGGTTCTGATAATATACTGTTTGGTTCTGATTACCCCCATACTGATCATAGACCAAAAATTGTTGAGGAAGCAGTGGCACTTCAGGAATGCTTACCCAAAAAAACCATGCAAAAGATTCTCTGGGATAACCCCGCTCGTTTTTACGGATTGGATTGAAAATTGACGCTGTATTCTGGCTTTTATCTAAAATAAATGCCAAAGTTTTTATTAGTACAATTGGGAGAGAATAAAACTACCATTTATAAATTAGGACTGATGATATTAGAGGTGATTTATAAAGTGAATGTTAAGACTTAAGAAACCGGGTTTCTTCGAGACTAAGTACGATAATATTTGATACTTCACCCAGAGAAACCCGGTTTCTAACTACGTCCATAGACTTAATATTTACTTTATAAATGGTCTCTTATCATAATCCCTGACTAGGAATAAAATAATATCTCAGGTGCGTAAGTCCTAAAAATATTCAAATTAGAATAAGTAATTGGAAATAAACACAACTATATTACGAAACGTAAATAAAGAGTGAAACCTTTACCAATGACAAATGACCAATAACAAATAACAAATGACAAATGACAAATGACAAAGGCTACAAACTTATAGAAAAACTATGTGAAAGTCAAAATTCAATTATTTATCGTGGCTATCAGCAAGCAAACAACCAATCCGTTATTCTGAAAATCCTTAAACAAGCTTATCCCCCACCAGAAAAAATAGCATGGTTCAAACGAGAGTATGAAATTACCAAAAACTTAAATCTCAGGGGAGTAGTAGATGTCTACAGCTTGGAAAACCAAGAAAACTGCTGGGTAATGGTAGTGGAAGACTTTGGTGGAGAATCCCTGGAAAAGCTATTGCCAAATCAAGGATTTTCCTTAGCTGAATTTCTCTTTCTTGCCATTGAGATTGTTGATATTCTTGGTCACGTGCATCAAATGCAGATTATGCACAAAGATATTAATCCATCCAACATTGTTTTCAATCCCAAAACTAGTCAAATCAAGCTCATCGACTTTGGTATTTCAACGATTCTTTCCCGAGAAACCCCTTGCTTAAGGAACCCAAATCAGCTAGAAGGAACTTTAGCTTATATATCTCCAGAACAAACAGGACGCATGAATCGGGTTATAGACTATCGTACCGATTTTTATTCCTTGGGAGCTACTTTTTATCATTTATTAACAGGACAATTGCCTTTTGAGATTGTGAATGTAATGGAGTTGGTACATTCACATATTGCTAAACAGCCTCATCCACCTCATGAACTTAAACCAGAGATTCCCCAACAAATCTCGGACATTGTGATGAAATTAATGGCTAAAAATGCCGAAGATCGTTATCAATCAGCCTACGGTCTTAAACTTGATTTACAACAATGTTACAGACAATGGCTATCCACAGGAGAGATTAGCCAATTTTTTTTGGGTCAACAGGATATTTCAGATAGATTTTTAGTTGCTCAAAAATTATATGGACGAGAAAAGGAAATTCAAGCATTGTTAGCTGGTTGCGAACGTGTTAGCCAGGGAAGTAGCGAAATGATGCTGGTTTCTGGGTATTCTGGTATTGGTAAGTCTACTGTAGTGCAGGAAGTATATAAGCCAGTTACACAGCAACAAGGTTATTTTATTTCTGGCAAATTCGAGCAGTTCCAAACAGATATTCCATATTATTCCCTAGCACAAGCTTTTCGTTCTTTAGTTCGACAGCTTTTGACTGAAAGCGAGAGTCAAATAGCTGTTTGGAGAGAAAAACTGTTAGTTGCTTTACATGAGAATGGTCAGGTGATCGTCGATTTGATTCCTGAAATAGAACTGATTATTGGTTCTCAACCACCAATGTCTGAATTGGCTCCTACAGAAGCCCAAAATCGCTTCAACCGAGTCTTTTTAAGCTTTATTCAGGTATTTACTCAGCCAGAAAATCCACTGTTTCTATTTTTAGACGATTTACAATGGGCTGATAGAGCTTCACTGAAATTAATCCAATTGCTGATGTCTGCACCAGATAATCATTACTTATTTGTGATTGGTGCCTATCGGGATAATGAAGTAAATGAAACTCATCCATTGATGTTAACTCTGGAGGAGATTTATAAAGCCAAAGTTATTGTCAATCATATACATTTAACTTGTTTGGATTTATTTGATATTAATCAGTTGATTGCTGATACTGTCAAATCTTCGCCAGATAAAACTATGCCATTAGCTGAGTTGGTATTGGCAAAAACTAACGGCAATCCTTTCTTTATTAATGAATTTTTAAGTTTAGTTTATAGAGAAGAACTGCTTACACCTGACTACAATCATGGAGGATGGCAGTGGAATTTGCAGGGAATTAAAACTCAGAATATAACTGAAAATGCTGCCGAACTAATGGTTAAGAGGATAGAAAAGTTAAATGAAGATACACAAAAAACTTTAAAATTGGCAGCTTGTATTGGTAATCAACACGACCTGCAAACCTTAATTACTGTTTCTCAACAATCTCCTCAGGACATCGTCAAACATCTTTGGTTAGGGATAACTGAAGGAATTATTTTGCCTTTAAGTGATGTCTACAAGTTGATAGAATTTGATGTTGAAGGTTTGCTAGATCAAGTTACTGTTAAATACAAGTTTGCTCATGACCGAATTCAACAAGCGGTATATTCCCTAATTCCCGAAACTGACAAAAAACTTATCCATTTGCAAGTGGGACAACTGCTGTTGCAGAATACACCATTAGATCGACTAGAGCAAACAATCTTTGATATTGTTAATCAACTTAATTTGGGTAGAGAGTTAATTAATCAGCAACCAAAGCGAGATGAATTAGCCCAATTAAATTTAATCGCAGGTAAGAAAGCTAAAAAATCCGCTGCTTATAAATCAGCATTCAAATACTTGCAGATAGGCTTAAGTTTGTTAGGGGAAAGTAGCTGGGAAAAACAGTACGATCTGTGTTTAGGATTATATGTTGAAGCAGCAGAACTTGCATACCTCAACCATGACTGGGAACAGATGGAAAATTTGGCTGGGGTGGTGCAACAACAGGCTCAAACTATGTTGGATATGGTTAAAGCCTATCAAGTTAGAATTAGAGCCTACTGTAATCAAAAGCAGCTATTAGAAGCAGTCAAAACCGGACGGGAAATTCTAGGATACTTGGGCATTAACCTCCCGGAAACACCAAGCCAATTGGATATTGAAAATGCTCTAAAGAAGACAAAAAATGCTTGGCAAGGGAAAAAACCCTTAGAGTTAATAGATTTACCTGTAATGACGGCTGCAGACAAATTGGCAGTTATTAGTATTTTGTTTGAGTTAATTCATCCTACCTATAATTTACTGCCAAAACTTTCATGGTTAATTACATTAACAATAGTTGATTTGTCTATAGAATATGGAAATACAGCAGTTTCAGCTATTGGTTATGTAACTTACGGAATTATTTTGTGTGGATTTGTACAGGATATTGATTCGGGTTATCAATTTGGTCAGTTAGCGTTGAATTTAGTAGAAAAATTAAATGCTAAACATCTAAAAGGTTGTGTTATTTTTTTCGTTTATACATTTATTATTCCTTGGAAAAAACATCTGAGGGAAACACTAAAGCCATCCTTAGAAGCTTATCAACTTAGTATGGAAACAGGTGATATTCAGTATGCTTTCTTAAGTGTACATACTTATTCCTATCATGGCTACTGGATGGGAATGGAACTTGAAAAATTAGAAAAAGAAATAGCCAAATACAGTAATGTCATGGCTCAAGGGGGTCAAGAATATGTGCAGACATTTCAAAATAGGTATTGGCAAGTAGTCTTAAATTTGATGGGTCAATCTGATAACCCATGTTATTTAATTGGCAAAAGTTATGATGAAAATGAAATGTTACCGATTATTACTGAAGCTAACGATTGCTATTCTATATTTGAATTATATCTCCATAAAATGATTTTTTGTTATTTATTTGATAACCTCAGTCAAGTTATTGAATATATAGCAATAGTAGAGAATAATTTAGAAAGTGCCCACAGTTTAAGGTCAATTGTTAGCTTTAACTTTTATGATTCTCTAGTGAATATGGCTATCTTCCCCGACACCCCAGATGTAAACAAACAGCACATCCTTGATAAAGTAGCTGCCAACCAGAAAAAAATGCAACTATGGGCAGATCATGCCCCTATGAATTGTCTGCATAAATTTTATTTAGTCAAAGCAGAACTTGCCCGCATATTAGGTAAAGATGGGGAAGCTAGAGAATATTATGATTACGCCATTACCTTAGCCCAAGAAAACGAATATCTCAACGAAGAAGCTCTTGCTTATGAACTAGCAGGGAAATTTTATCTAGCTAAAAACCAAAAGCATATTGCCCGTCATTACCTACAAGATGCACACTATAGTTATCAACGTTGGGGAGCTATAGCAAAGGTAAAACATTTAGAAGCTCGATACCCACAACTTTTAGTTACAGTTTCTACAAATATCCTGCAAACTAGATTAAATACCTCAATTACCGACTCAAATAAAACTACATCTGGTGTCTTGGATTTAAATAGTATTTTCAAAGCTTCACAAACTATTTCTGGCGAAATTATTCCCAATAAATTGCTAGAAAAACTAATGAAAATCATGCTGGAAAATGCTGGCGCTGAAAAAGGCTTGCTGATTCTCAATCAAGAAGCTAACTGGGTAATTGAAGCTGAAGGAACAGTAGATTCTGATAACATTACTACACTGCAATCTCTTCCCGTAAACTCTATTAATCCTGCCAATCAACTCCCCCTGCTATCAGTTGCTATTATCAATTATGTAGCTCATACCCAAGAAAATGTAGTTTTAAATGATGCTGCTCATCAAGGGGAATTTACCCGCGACCCTTATATTATTTCTACTCAACCCAAATCTATTCTCTGTACTCCCCTGCTTTATCAAGGGAAACTAAGCGGCATTTTATATTTAGAAAATAATCTGACAACAGGTGCATTTACCAGCGATCGCATTGAAGTTTTAAGCATTCTTTCTGCTCAAGCTGCAATCTCCATCGAAAATGCCCTTCTCTACAGACAGTTAGAAGACTATAATCGCAATTTAGAACTAAAAGTAGAAGAACGTACTCACGAACTTTCACAGACTTTAGAAATTCTCAAAGCTACTCAAGCAGAACTAATCTTTGAAAACAACTTACTCAAGAGTTCCGAACAAGTCTCAAACTTTGATTATCAAGTGGGGGGTAGCTTACCAATGGATGCTCCCACCTATGTAGTGCGTTCCGCAGACCTTTATCTCTACAAAGCATTGAAACGTGGTGAGTTTTGTTACATTCTCAATCCCCGTCAGATGGGCAAGTCAAGTCTTATGGTGCGGATGATGCACTACCTGCGACATGAGGGATTTAACTGTGCAGCAATCGATTTAACCCGCATTGGTAGTGAAAACTTGACACCAGAACAATGGTACAAGGGTTTAACTGTAGAACTATGGCGAAGTTTTGGTTTAATCAAAAAAGTTAATCTCAAAACTTGGTGGAATGAACAAGGAGATATTTCTCTTGTGCAACGGTTAAGCCAATTTATCGAAGAAATTTTGTTAGTTGAAGTTGGTCAACAAGATGATACTCTGGCAAACAATCTGGTAATTTTTATTGATGAAATTGATAGCATCTTGGGTTTAAATTTTCCAGTTAATGACTTTTTCTCTTTGATTCGTTCCTGCTATAATCAGCGCAGTATCAATCCCGAATATCAACGTTTGACATGGGTTTTCTTTGGAGTAGCCACCCCCTCAAACTTAATTACCGACTACCAAAGAACCCCCTTTAACATCGGTCAGGCAATTCAATTGGAAGGCTTTAAAGAACATGAAGCCCAACCTTTACTTCAAGGGTTGAGCGAGAAAGTCAGCAATCCTCAAACAGTGCTAAAAGAAGTATTATCTTGGACGAATGGTCAGCCTTTTTTGACCCAAAAACTCTGTCAACTCATCCGCAATACTGCTTCTGTTATTCCTAATAACCAAGAAGCTGAATGGATTGAAAATTTGGTGCAAACTAAAATAATAGATAATTGGGAATCACAGGATGAGCCAGAACATTTAAGAACCATCCGCGATCGCCTCCTCAAAAGTCAACAATCCACTCAGCTACTAGAACTCTATCGACAAATTTTAGATCAAGGAGAGGTTGTTTCAACTAATAGTTCAGAGGAAAGAGAATTAATTTTATCCGGACTAGTAGTTAAACAACAAGGAATTTTGAGGGTGCAAAACCGTATTTATCAATCCATTTTTGTTTGATTTTTGGAATTTGAACCCTAAAAGGCTTTGGGTGCATCATTGATGCCAATATTTATAAGCAGTATATGCCATAGTCACAACCCCAGTAATAATTGCAGATTCATCAACATCAAATAGGGGATGGTGCAACGGATAATTAAGAATTTTCTCTTTATAGCCCACACCCAAACGAAACATGGAACCGGGTGCATGTTGCAAATATACAGAAAAATCCTCAGCACCAAGGGAAGGTTCCGGTAAGACTTGCACGCGATCGCTTCCCCAAGCTTCCTCCGCAGCTGATTGTAATAATTGTGTTAGGTTATAATCATTTTGTACTGAAGGCACACCCTGTTTATAACTAACCTGACATTTTGCACCGTAGGAATGACAGACGCTGTTAACAATTTGTTCAATCCAGTTAGGTAATTGAGCGCGGGTTTCTGGATGGAGCGATCGCACGGTTCCCGATAACTGTACCTTATCAGCAATCACATTTGGTGCTCTCCCACCATTTATCTTACCTATGGTCAATACCACAGGACGTAGGGGGTTCTGGGTGCGGCTAATGGCTTGTTGGAGAGTGGTAACTACCTGAGAAGCAATCCAAATGGCATCAATGGCTTCGTGGGGACGCGCACCATGTCCAGATTCGCCAATAATCATAATTTCTAAGTCATCAGCTGCGGCTGTCAATGCTCCGTAACGCACCCCAATAGAACCACCGGGGATGGAAGGAAAGACGTGAACCCCCAAAATAGCACTAATATTTTCCATCACCCGATCTTTTACCATCCAGCTTGCTCCTTGGGCAATTTCTTCCGCTGGCTGGAATAAAAATCTTACCTTACCAGGTAATTCCCCAGCAATTTCCGAAAGAATCATCGCCGTTCCTAAACCCACCGTGGTGTGGACATCATGACCACAAGCGTGCATAATACCTGATTGACGGGATGCGAAATCTAAACCAGTACATTCTTCAATCGGTAAAGCATCCATATCGGTGCGAATTGCTAGGATGCGGTTATCTTCCCCAGTACCTGGTAGTTCCCCAATAACCCCTGTTTTTCCTACCCCCTCTTCCGCATGAATACCGCAGGAAGACAACACACCAGCAACAAAAGCAGATGTTTGATATTCCTGTCCACTAAGTTCTGGGTGAGAATGGATGTGACGGCGAATTTCAATTAATCGCGGTGCTAGTTGGGTTGCTAAGTCTTTAATCTGGGTAAGCATTGATAACTCACTTTACGCCTCTTTTTCCCATGATATGGTGAATGGTAAATGCTGAACCCATTCCCCATTCCCCATTTCCTATTCCCTATTCTGCATAACAAGTTGTACCACGAACACCATCTGGTTTATATTCAGCACATTCCGTAGCACTTTGACGCTGCAGGGACCATCCATAGGGTTTGTCAGAACTAACTGCACCAGTAGGCATAGTTGTCAATCGGAAATGTACTCCCCGGAAATTGGTTAGCCGCACGTTGGCAGCTCTAAGGTTAGCACCTTCTAAGTTAGCACCAAGTAATCCAGCAAAACTCAAATTGGCATTTTCTAAAGTTACATATTTGAGATTAGCACCAATCAAAGAAGCACCTTCGAGATCCACCGCATCCATAATTGCACCTTCCAGATTTGCCCCTGTTAGGTCTGCATTCTTTAAAATTGATCGGGAGAAAATAACACTTTTTAAATTAGCATTGCGCAATCTTGCACCAGTCAGGTCTAATTGACTTAAATCTGCACCACTCAAGTCACAACGAGGACAGTCAAAGGATGTTTTAAATTGTTCTAAGTCTGCTGGATTAAATGCCGATGCTGCGGGAACAAATCCACAACTAGCTAATAAGGCTAAGCCAGTAATAATTTTGATTCGCATACTTTCTACCGATAATTCTCAATCTTGTTAATTACAAGCAGTATATCAAGCAGTATATATTGTTATACTTACTCTATATATATACGACTATATCAGTTGTCTACCTGTGTAAAGCACGGATAAAGAAGCTGTGAAAGTACTGTAAATAAGCATATTTACGGTGGTCAGATTAAAATCGGATTTATAGAATAAGAATATCAACAGCATATACAGAAACTCTATAGACAAAGAAATATGGTTCCCCCCAAGCTCAATATAAAGGTAGCATGGGGGGATTATTATTTGCCCTCTCAAGTCCGAATAATTAGCTACCATAAATTGACCCTTGTTGGTAAATCGTCAACCCATTACCCATTAGCTATTACCCATTACCAGCCCACACAGATAGGATAACTGTTTAGACGGACATAATCTGATTTGATTATCGCCACCCCAGAAAACGTAACCCAGGAACAACCAGATAATTACTGACTCCCAACCAAAAACCTATACACACAGCAATCAAACCAAAAAATGCCATACTTTGCCATAAATTCCAGTATAGGGGGTTGGAAAAGTCAAATAGTGGTAACCAGCCAATCTTAATCAGTAAGATAAAGATAATAGCTGTACCATATCCAGTAATTACAGCATGAACTATGTGATGACTGCGAAGACCTAAACCAAGGGTAAGTACAGAAACCGCAGCTAACATCCAGCTGACCAAAACTTCCCCACTATTTTCAGGTGCAATCAATTGTAAAACTAAATAGCCAAAACCATAACCCAAAATACCCATGACCGAAGCTAGCAAATATCTGCGTCGCTGACCAAAACCCCCCGCTACCGTCAGTCCCCATGCTGTTCCTAATCCTGCTCCCCCAAATAACAAAATCTGGCTACCCAAATCTGAAGGATTGGTAGCAAGAAAGAAATTTGTATAAGCAACTATTTGATATATAAATTCACCAATTTTGTTGTTTAAAATAGTACTCTTAGCCAAGAAAAATCCTGTAAATGTACCGACACAAGCGCCAAGAGTGGTAAGAATCATTGTCCAGATGGTATCTAGACATGCTCGTAGTATCTTGAAAATAACTTTAAAAATAAACCAAGTAGTTTTGCTTACCCTTTGGGTGAGATAAGCGATCGCCTTTTGCAGATATTGTTGAATTTGGGAGAAGAAAGCTTCACTAGTCTGACCAGATGTGGGGGTTAACTTCAAAAGTCGCTTGTGAATAATTTTGGTATTTGCAGGACGCGATCGCGGATCTGTTTGTACCATTTGATCTAGCAAGGATGCCAGTTGGGGATTAATATCTAAGCCATGACTGGGAAACCAGTGTAATTCTCCTGTTTGGGGGTCTTCCAAATCCTGGGGTTCTTTCCCTGTCAGCAATGTAATCATTGTCCGACCCAAAGCGTAAAAATCAGCCGTTGGTCCGACACGAATACCGGTGATTTGTTCTGGGGGACTAAACCCGGAGGAAAATAACCTTGTAGAGGTGGGTTTACGGAGTATTCCCTCGCTAATTTGTTTTACCCCCCCAAAGTCAATGAGTACCAGTTGACCTTCCCATCCCGCTTCGGGGTTACGCAGCATTAAATTAGAGGGTTTAATATCCCGATGAATTATCTGGTGTTTGTGCAAATGCTCCAAAATATCCACCGCTTGCAGTAACCAATTTAACACTGCTTCCTGGGGACATCCCTGGGGATTTTGTTGGAGTATTTGTTCTAAAGTTAACCCGTTAATTTTTTCCATTACCAAACAGGGCAAAGTTACCTGTCCTTTCGGGGTGGAAAAAATAACCTTAAAATAGCCTTCTGGCTCAACTTTGGGAACCCCTGGATGTTGTAAATTCTTTAAAACCTCTGCTTCTTGGTCAAATAATTTATGTGCTTTTACAGAAGTAGAAAGTAAAACTTTTAATACCTTTTCAGTTTGGGAATTTTGATCCCAAACCGTATAAATTTGAGCAAAACCACCCGAACCCAAACGGGAAAGAGCAACATAGCGATTATTTAGCTGTAGTGGTGCACCACAGCTATTGCAAAACCTATTCCCCCAGGGTTGGGGATAGGGACGCTGACAGTCTGGATTTATGCAGTGAACCGCACTGGGATTTACGTGGGACACAACCGCTCAAGGAGAAAGTCCTAGTTAATTGTACACAATTTAGGACTTGGTGTTGGGGAATATAGTACCCGGTTGGGGTTTAAGTAAATGGGCAGAAATAAATATAACTATGTTACGAAACGTAAATATAGCCCTGAAACCTTTACCAATGACCAATGACCAATGACAAATGACGACCCTAACTGCTTCGCTTTATTTGTACCGA
>JAAUYH010131201.1_pt1 | contig 33826 bp, 31 predicted proteins | sample 7278061 | NCBI WGS metagenome assembly JAAUYH01 (sample SAMN14350203, study PRJNA611818) | marine sediment metagenome | isolation source: surface marine sediment (0.6m) | place: French Polynesia: Moorea | collected 2018-08 | reverse complement strand
TTTGGTCAATCTATGTTATCTAAAAGAAAATTGGCTTTTTCTACTTCAACAAATTGCATAAAAGTTGCATGAACCATTTGGCGATCGCCTGGAACAGGATCAACCCCCTAGTTCTAGATTTAGTGTCGCTGACACTTATAGTCAATTCTTCCCGAAAAATATATAGACTTTACTAGCAGCTAACTATGGTCAATAAAAGAAGCAAAAGAAAGAAAATTAAGAAGTTTTACTGTCCTTATTGTAATTTGAGAATGTGGCGAATTGGCAATAGCAAGTATCATGTATTTTATAAAAATGCTGCTCAAATTAAGAAAAATACAGGTTTGTCCGCTAGAAAATCTGCTTTTTTAGCTGCTCAATACAATACTTATGTAGATCGAAATAGATGGATAGAAGCTTTTTGCTGTGAAGAACATGGCATGATGTGGTTTTTAATTTCGGCTTTGGAAGGAGGAAATTATGAATATAGAATAGCAAGAGAAAAAGATTGGTTGCAAACTAATAAAACTCTAGACCCAAACAATACTAATCCTTCTGTAAGTGAATTTACTCAACGCATGAGTCGTAAACCAAAAGAGCGCCAAAGGAATTAACCTTCGGAACTTTCCTGTTGGCAGTTAGATATTACGCTCTTTTTTTTGGAGGAGGAGTGAACATTGGAGGAGGAGTGAACAGTTATCTTTCAAATCGATTTGGGTTTATAGCCGAAAGAAAACTACTGATGTGATAAGAGTATGATTAGGGCTCGCTCCATGGAGTTGGCATGACCTGATTACCTATCCCACACTTCTTTAATGCACTACCTAAATTACCATGCAAAATGAAAAAATATATACATCAGCTTATTCTGTAACTCAAAAAGAAAAAATCTTGGCAGAAAATAAAGCTTCCGATCTTCGTTGTCCTCAAAATGTAGCACTCGACATTCGCAATATTATTAGATTGGTATTGTTAATTTCATCCGATCTAGTTGCGATTGCATTAGGATGGTATATTGCTAAAACTTTTTACCTACGAGCTTTTTTGTTTTTTTCCGAGCGGACAGATGCTGAAATCGATTTATTATTTTCATCAATTTTATTGATTGGCATATTTTTGTTATCGACTTGCCAAGCGTACACGCGAGGAAAAGAAAGCAGAAACCCAATTAATTCAATAAAGGCAATTACCCTTACTTACTTAGCTATAATACCGATAGCTTGGCAATTATATGGTGAAAACTGCTTGACTCAGCTGTTTTTGGCTTGGTCTATTACTTTAGTGCTGCTTAACATTTTTCGTTTTACGATCTTTCAGACACTATTTTATTTACGCCAACAGTACTTGCCTTGGAAAATTAAGGTGATTCTAATCGGAGAGAGAAAAGATATTGAAAAATGCCTACCTCTATTGGAGAAGAGCAAGGAATTTCAAATAGTTACTCAACTAGATTTATCAAAATTTGATGACTACGAAACGATTATGGCCGCGCTCGATCGACTCAATCGAGAACAAATAGGCGAGATTTTAATTTGCTCTTGGGAAAAAATTAAAACCTCGAAAAAGTTTTTATGGAAACTACGCTATAGCGGTATTTATTGGCGAATACTTAAGTTAGACGAGCAGATTGAACTAAATAATCTAAAATTTTCTCAATTTGAAGGAATTCCCTCCTTCATGATCGGCAATCCTCCATCAATTGTGGGAATCGATTTTTTTAGCAAGCGCGTTTTTGATGTCGTAGTCTCATTTATATTGTTAGTTATCTTGAGTTTGCCGATTTTACTAATCTCTTTGCTAATAAAATTAGATTCTTCTGGACCAGTTTTTTACAAGCAAACTCGCGTTGGGTTGAAAGGTAGATGCTTTAAAGTATGGAAATTCCGTACTATGGTGCAAAATGCCAGTCAAATGCAATGGCAATTAGAGGCTAAAAATGAAATTAGTGGAGGAGTGTTATTTAAAATTAAAGACGATCCTCGCATTACTAAGATAGGCAAGTATCTTCGTCAATATAGCCTTGACGAACTCCCTCAATTATTTAACGTTTTGCGAGGAGAAATGAGCCTGGTAGGTCCTCGCCCCTTGCCAATACGAGATGTCGATAAATTTACTCCCGAATACTATTTCCGCCATGAAGTTTTACCAGGAATTACTGGACTTTGGCAAGTAAGTGGTCGTTCGAATACGGATTCAGAAAATGTATTTAAATTAGATTTTGAATATATTCAAAATTGGTCTTTAGCTTTAGATTTTAAAATCTTATTGCAAACTGTTGGAGTGATTTTAAATAGAAAAGGTGCTTACTAGTAAAAATTTAGATACGGGGATAAAATGCTCATGGATTCCAACCTAGATTTAGACGAGTATATCGACTTCCAGAAATACTGGCTAGTTTTGAAGCGACGCTGGATACCAGCCACAGCTATTTTTATTAGTATGGTTGGGTTTTCGCTAATATATGCATTCTCTTTAGATAAAATCTACGAAGCTGAAGCACAACTCCTGATCAAAGTAGATCGAACTGCCAAACTTACTGGGTTAGAAAACAGTACCGGAGAAATAAAGAGTTTAACCACCGACAGCGATCCTCTAACGACAGAAGCCAAAATTTTAGAATCTCGTCCTATTGTAGAAAAACTGATCGAAGAATTAGATTTGAGAAACGATGAAGGCAAACTGTTCAAATATGAAAACGTAGAAGGACCTCTTAAGGTCAAACCTATTAAAGGTACGGATATATTACAGGTAACCTATACCGACAAAGACCCAAAATTAGCTGCATTAATTGTCAATAAAGCGATCGAATTATATATCGAAGATCATACTTTAAACAACCGTTCTGAAACTGCCTCAGCTAGGGAGTTCATTGACAAGCAGTTACCTCAAATAGAAGCTAAAGTTAGAGAAGCTGAAGCAAATCTACGCAGTTTTAAAAATCAAAATCGCATTGCCAGTTTGCAAGAAGAAACAACTGCTAATATTGAGTCGCTCTCTAATGTGGCCGAGCAGATTGATGAAATAAAAGCAGAATTAGAAGATGTAAACGCTCGTTACGTTCGGCTACGGGGTCAACTCAATATGAGTTGGCAAGAAGCTTCCGCGGTTAGTTCTTTAAGTCAGTCTGTAGCGGTACAGAGAGTTTTGGAGCAACTACAAGAGGTAAAAGTGTTACTAGTGCAAAAGCGAAATTATTTATCTGATAACGCTCCCCAAGTTATAACTCTAAAAGAAGAAGAAGCAGATTTAACCGCTCTGTTAGATGAGCAGATAGCCACGACTCTAAATGGCGAGCAACAGTCCTTAATTAAAAACGTTAATATTCTCAGTTTGGGAAATTTAAAACAGGCGCAAATAGCTGAGTTTGCCAGCTTGGGTTTACAAAAGGAAGGATTAGAGGAAAAACTAAAAGATCTTAACAATACCTACCACTATTACCAACAAAAATCTGACACTTTCCCCAAATTACAAGAGCAACAAAGAGAACTCGAACGTCGCGTTGAGGCTGCCGAGTCTACCTATCAAATTCTTCTAAGTAAGTTACAAGAAACTCAAATTATCGAACAACAAAATGTTGGTAATGTCCACGTGATTTCTGAAGCGGTAGTTCCAGAGAAGCACATTGGACCGAGTAAAAAAATAATTGTAGCTGGTGCTGGAACAATGGGAGCTTTACTTGGTGTAGCAGTTGCCTTCTTACTAGATATACGGGACAAGACAATTAAAAACACTAAAGAAATAGAGGAAATGCTACCTTATCTCTTACATGGCATTGTTCCTAACTTTAATAAAATTACTGACAAAAAACAGTTACTGTTACCCAGTCGCTCGACAGCCAATTTATCAAAATTTGCCGATGTCGAGATCTCAGCACTGCTTATCAAGGAAGCCTATCACAATATTCAAATTAGTCTTAAGCTGTTGGATAACGAAGCAGCCAACAAAGTTATTGCTGTAACTAGCTCGGTATCGGGAGAAGGTAAGTCCTCAGTTTCGGCTAATTTGGCTATAGCCAAAGCACAGTGTGGTCAGAGGGTGTTAATTGTAGACGGGGATTTACGTTGTCCAACTCAGCAAGATATATGGGGAGTTTCTAACGAGATAGGTTTGACGGAGGTTCTCAAACAGGAAGTAGAATGGCAACAAGCAATACAAAATGTGATGCCAAATCTAGATCTAATGACCTCTGGTCCGAGAGTGAAAAATCCGGTATCTTTGCTAAATTTTTCATTGATAGAAGCTTTAATTACTAGTGCATCTGGTTATTACGATCTCATTATCTTTGATGCGCCTCCATTAGTCGGTTTAGCCGATACTAAAATTTTAGCCATGTCAGTCGATGGGTTGCTGTTTGTAGTGCGTCCTGGTGTAGCTAATTATACTAGCGTTACGGCAGCTAAGAAATTATTAGCTGCTTTTAATGTATTGGGAGTTGTTGCTAATGGAGTCGATCTCGATCGAGAATCCTATAGTCATGAATATTACTATGCAGATAAAAAGTATTTTCAAGCAGGTTAGAAATACGCGGAAGACAGATGGCTATAAGTAAAAAGCGGAAGAAAATAAGTAGACCGACAAGAACTGTATACACCTCAGAAAGCCAAATGCGTCGTCCCAAGAAATTATTGGGCTCGATGTGGCGAGATTTGCTGGCATCGAGGGAATTAGCCTGGCGACTCTTGGTAAGGGATATCAGTGCTCAATATCGTCAGTCTGTTCTAGGAATAGCCTGGGCTTTCATCCCACCAATTGTCACAGCAGCAGGGTTTACGCTGGCTAAAGGTAACGGGGTTATCAATGTTGGTAGTACAGACTTGCCCTACCCTGCCTATGTGATGTTCAGCATGACCCTGTGGCAAACTTTTACCGAAGCACTCCAAAGTCCCGTTCAAGGAGTGACGGAAGCAAAGCAGATGTTGGCGAGGATTAATTTTCCTCGTGAAGCAATTATTCTTGCCAAACTCGGTCAGGTATTTTTTAACTTCGGCATCAAGTTAATTCTGATTGTCGGTTTGTTTATTTGGTTTAAGATGCCCATAAGTGGGAGCGCGATTCTTGCGCCAGTAGCTTTGATTCACTTAGTCATGCTAGCAACTTTTTTCGGTTTGCTATTAGCTCCACTAGGGGCATTATACAAAGATGTTACTAAGGGTCTTGTATTAGTAACTAGCTTTTGGCTGTTTCTGACTCCAGTTGTCTATCCAGTTCCTAGTGAGGGGGTATTTGGCACTATTGTCAAACTCAATCCCGTCACTCCTTTATTAGTAACGGCGCGGGAGTTAGCAACAACGGGTGTAGTCTCTGACCCCCAGGGATTTTGGCTGGCTAGTTTATTTGCCTTTGTTGGGTTGCTAATGACCTGGATTTTCTATCGTTTGGCGATGCCATTTGTAGTAGAGAGGATGAGTTCATGACTACTCAACCACCAGAAACATCAGTAACGACAAGCTCTAGTCTTTACGATCGAGATTATTACCTTTGGCTAGAAACAACAGCGAAGCACTTACGCGATGGAAAATTGTCTGAGATCGATCGCGCTAATCTCATCGAAGAAAGTAAACAACCCCTCCCTTGCTAACGCAGAGGAAGGGGCTTTGGGGGTCAGTCCAAAGCTAAGTGTTTACTAGAGCATAAGTCGTAATATGGCACAGACGTACAAATGTTTCCCTAGTTTGTACCACTCTAAGTCCACTGATTATGGACGTTGCGTAACGGCAAGTACATCTTTATTACGATGCTCTTAGGGACTTTTTACTCACATGAGGTTTATCACTTTATGAATTGCAGAATACCAGTAAAAAATCCAGATGGTAGTGCAGCTATGCCAACTAAGGGTAGTCGCGCTAGACGTTGGGTTAGAGATGGTAAAGCTATTGGCAAGTGGAATGACTTGGGGATTTATTATGTTCAATTAATTCAAGAGCCATCAGGTAGAAAAACTCAACCTATTATATGTGGCGTAGATCCTGGCAAATTCTATTCGGGTTTTGGAGTTCAATCTTCACAAGCTACCCTGTTTAGAGGTCATGCCGTATTGCCATTTAAGCGAGTAAAAGAACGAATCGGTGCTGCTGTCATCAAAAAAGGTAAAGTAATTAAGAATGTGCGGGGTCGAGCTTTGCAACGCAGAGCAAGACGCGGACGCAGGATTAATCGCCACCTTCCTTTTGCTCAAAGAAGCCACAGGCAAAAGCGATTCTCTAATCGCATTCAATCCAAGCTGCCACCATCAATTAAAGCCTCAAGGTTAATGGAAATACGTATAGTCAAAGAACTATGTACCATTTTTCCCTTGACTAAAATAGTTTACGAGATAGTCAAAGCAGATGTAGATTTAACTTCTGGTCGTCAATCTGCTCGTTTGGGGAAAGGTTTTAGCCCAGTAATGACTGCTCAATATTGGTGTATTGAGCAACTAGAAAAGCTAGCCCCTGTTAAAAAGATGTATGGCTGGCAAAAAGATGGTAATGGAACTAGTCAAATCAGAAAGTATTTGGGCTTATTCAAAGATAAACAAAATAAGAAAAACCCTGTACCAGAAACTCATGCAGTTGATGGCGTAGCTCTGGCTGCCAGCGAATTTGTTGGCTTTAAAGCATTTCACACCAAAAACTCTCGTGGTCACGAATGGAAGGGTCAGACGAAGATAACTGATTCGCCTTTTCGAGTTATTACCCGTCCTGAATATTTTCGTCGAGCTTTACATTTTGACAATCCTCTCAAAGGTGGAGGTAGAAAAAGAAAAGGTGGAACAATTACTCCCTTTGGTGTTCGCTTTGGCGACTATGCCGAGGCGACAAAAGCGGGAGTTAGTTATCGAGGTTGGATTGGTGGCTATACTAACGCATCTAAAACTAAAAATCTGAGTCTATATGATGCAAATTGGAAGCGCATCGGTCAATTTGCAATTTCCCAAGTCAGGTTATTACGGAGGAATAATAAGCTATGTATTGCCTAACGGCGCGCTATCCCGAGGGGCTGTCGCCTGGGGAGACCCCAGGCGTTTATACGCCCCGTTCCCTACCCTACTTCGTTGAGGGTAGGGATTCCCGCGAGAATGTTGAAAGCATGGGAAGAAGCGAAAAAAGTGCCTTGGTAAGCAATCTACAAATTGTCCTGATGCACTTGCTTAAGCATAAATACCAACCCGATAAGCGATCTAATAGTTGGCTATTCAATATCTTCGAGCATCGAGATAGGGTACTGGAAGCTTTTGAGGTTAGCCCTAGTCTTAAGCTATACTTCAGAGAAGTTTTCCCTAAATGCTACGCCAAAGCCAGAAAAAAGGCTTCTCTGGAAACGGGATTACCGATTAGCACTTTCCCGACTGAATCTCCCTTTACCCCAGAAGAAACTCTAGACCCTGAATATTTGCCAGATTAAGGAGCAATAGATGACGATTAGCGTTACCAAGCAAGAAGTTCCAGAAAAGCCCCAAGACAGCGAAGTAGTCCTTTCCGTTCAGGGAGTGTCAAAGAAGTTTTGTCGGGACTTAAAAAAGTCTTTGTTTTATGGGGTTCAGGATATTACTAGTGAGTTATTAGGAATTCGAGAAAAGAGTGAAACACTAAGAAAAAAAGAGTTTTGGGCACTCAAGGATGTCAGTTTTGAGCTACGGCGGGGAGAAGCGTTGGGCTTGGTAGGAAAAAATGGTAGTGGAAAATCGACGCTGCTACGGATTATTGCTGGTTTAATTAAACCAGATACGGGCTCTGTAGAAATTAAAGGTAGAGTAGCACCGCTAATTGCTCTGGGAGCGGGATTTAATCCGATTTTGACAGGAAGAGAAAATATTTATGCCAATATGGCGATTTTGGGTTTATCGAAGCAAGAAATCGACGAGCGGTTTGATGCGGTGGTAGATTTTGCCGAAGTAGGAGAGGCTATTGATGCGCCAGTGCAAACATATAGTTCTGGAATGGCTGCAAGATTAGGGTTTGCCAGTGCGATTCATACAGAGCCAGATATTTTATTAATTGATGAAGTGCTGGCGGTAGGAGATATAAGATTCAGGGCTAAATGCAATAGAAAACTCTCAAAACTAAGAGAGAAAGGAACATCTTTTATCTTAGTTAGTCATAACTCCAATTTAATCTTAAATATCTGTCGAGAATCAGTATATCTATCAAGTGGACAAGTTATTGATTCTGGTGATACAGATTCGATTATCAGTAAATATGAAAATGATTTATTTATTAGTAAGTCTACTATTAATAGTAGTACCTTATTTTTACCTTCTAAATCATTATCAGAAAGTCAAGGTATGGATTTTAGATATTTATATTTTCGCGATGAAAGTGAGAATATAGTTGAGTGTTTAGAGTCGGGAAAATTTTATCGTTTTTGCATTGGATGTGAAGCACATAAACCAATTGATAAATTAGGTATAAATTTTGGAGTTCGAGAAATAGCTGGCGAAGGAGATTTAGTACTTTATTTTAGTAGTAATGAAGATAAAAGCGAGGTAAATGTTGTAAATTCTGGAATTTTTGAGATTCAGTTAGAACTTCCTCATCTAGGGCTGAAGCCAGGAACTTACACTAGTACTTTATCTGCTCGCCAAGAAGGACTTTTTATTTTTGACAGTATTGATTCTTTTAAATTTACAGTTACTGCAAACAATAGTGTCTCACGTTCTCTATTTTATCAGCCTAGAAAGTGGAAGCTAACTCAAAACATTGGCGTTATGAAACATGATCGAGATTAATCTTCTTAAATCTACCAATGTAATTTAGTTCAAAGAAATCTGTTATATATTTTTTCTAGAAAAGTAAAAAACTAGATATCACAAGTATTAAAATGGACGTTTTATTAAAGATTAAAAAGCTTCTTCTAAGGAATAATTCTATTTTTAAATTACAGCAACGACGACGTTTAAAAAAAATTCTTGCTTCAGGTAAGCCAATTAAAATTCACCTGGGTTGTGGTCAAGATTATATTCCTGGATATGTAAATATTGATTCGTATCCTAATGCAAAAGCCGACTTAATCATGGACTCTCGAAAACTAGAGCTACTCCCAGCTCATTGTGCTGAGGTGATCGAGTCCTATCATTTTTTTGAACATCTTCAGCTCCATGAGGCTAGAGAGTCACTCAGAGATTGGTTTAGGATTCTAAAACCTGGTGGCTTAGTAATCTTGGAACTGCCAAATTTAGCAGTTTGTACTAAGGAAATCGGCAAACATTTTGCTCCGCAGAATGGTGTAGATCTAGCGATGATGGGAATTTTTTCATCTCCAAAGTTAGTTAAAGAGCAAGGATATGGAATGGCGCATAAGTGGGGATGGACTCCTGAAACTCTGAGTATAGAATTGTCAGAGGTGGGCTTTGTAAATGTTCATCAACATCCTATAAAGCAAACATGGAGATTAGGCACTCCTTGGAATAGGGATATGCAAATTAGAGCAGTTAAGCCAGATCGACCAGAATAGAAGAGTATTTTACGCTTGAATTTGTTAAAGGAGTGAATCTGCTTTAGTCATTTTAGATGATATAAATCAAGAATAGGAACAAATTATGATCGATAAAGCAGCTATTTTAATTGTTAACGGTGGACAAGATCCAAAAGAAGGCAAATGGATTAAACTTTGCATTGGCAAAATTCAAGAATATACTGACCCAGATAAATATCACTGCTATGTTTGGAACAATAATACTGATGATACTCAGGTTGTCAGTTTTCTAAGATCCACTGCAAATACCACTCTAATACAAGCTAAAAGGAATGAGGTTAGCCCTAAGCAAATAGGGCAGAGAATGCAAGAGGTAGTACACGCAATACCGCTTCAGAAACTATTTGAAATCGCTCGTCAAGACAATCCAGAATATATAGTTGTGATGGACAGTGATGCTCATCCTATAAAGTATGATTGGCTGGAAAAGCTAACATCTTCCTTGAACAAACACACTGTTCTGTCAGGTGTGTGGCGAGATGAATTGAAAGAGGCTATTGCACCTTATATACATCCAAGTTGTCTCTGTACTACATTAAAATTTATTGAAAGCAATGGATTAAGATTCGATTTTATTGCTCCAAATACTCCTGAGAAGAAACATGATACTCTATCTTGCTTTACAGACAAGGCAAATGATCTCGGTTTATCAACTTATAAGTTGACCAGGAGTAATGGTCGAAATTTCCATCGTTTAATAGGTGGAATTTATGGAAATATAATTTACCATCACGGAGCTGGATCCCGATCCTCATTCACATTCCATGATGAAGCTGAGCAAAAAGATAAAATTCAATATTTTCTAAAGAGAAATGAAAAGCTTGCGAAGGCTACAGTGAATTTAGTTTTTTTAGAATACGAAAACTATATTGCCTGGCTGCGTGGAGATACTGTAACTCCAGATTTCCTTGAAAAAATGGAAGGAATAGAAAATATAGAAGTATTAGAAAGTGAACTAACTTCTGAAATAGACGTCAAGAAAAAGATTAAAAAGAAGTTAATAAAAAATTTCATAAAAGGCACAATCAAAAAATTAATTAGGATTTAAAGCCGAGTTTGATATAGCTCTTGTTGAATCAATACTATGAAAGAACCCAACTTTATTATCATTGGTGCTCCCAAATCAGGCACAACATCTCTCTACCACTATCTCAATCAACATCCACAAGTATTTATGAGTCCTAAGAAGGAACCAAAGTTTTTTGCTTTTGAAGAATACAGTTTAGATTTTAATGGGCCTAATAAAGGTGTAGAACAGATTAAGCAATCTACAGTAACAACTTACTCGAAATATCTTAAATTATTTGAAACTGCAGACAAGTACAAAGCAATTGGGGAAGCCTCACCTATTTATCTCCATAATCCAACCGCACCTAAAAAGATAAGCCAGTATCTCCCAAAAGTGAAATTGATTGCTATACTTCGCAATCCTATAGAGAGATTGTATTCTGACTGGAAACATCAAGTTAGGATGGGCTGGGAGCCAGAGAAAAATTTTCTGCAAGCATTAAAAAAATGGGAAAAGAGAGAAAAAGAAAACTGGCTTCCATACTTAAACTATTTTCCCAAAGGATTATATTATGAAAACTTAAGTCGATACTTTAATTTATTTGAAGCAGAGCAAATTAAAGTTGTGCTATATGAGGATTTAAAAAGCGATGCGAATAAACTAATGCGAGATTTATTTCACTTCTTGGAAATTGATGAAAATGTAACTATTGACACCTCAAAACACTACATGAAAAGTCGTCCAATTCCCAAAAATAGTATTGTTGAAAGTTTTCTCAAGCTTTTAGAAAAAATCACTAAAAAAGGAGAAAATGCAATTCCATTGGAGTCACTGAGTAGTTTTAGAAAAAGCTTATCTCAGCTAAATAAGATTAGCGAAAAAGTTTCGCCCTCTGTACGGCGCTATCTAATTAAAATATACCAAGACGATATACTTGAACTTCAAGATCTGATCGACAGAGATCTATCTTGCTGGCTTGTTTAAAATGAAGCTAAATATCAAAAGTCAGATAAAGGGGTTGAAAAAGTATTTATTTCCCATCTCCGTAAAACAACCTTTCTTCATTTTTTTATTTGAAAGAAGTTGTTCATCGCATTATTGACTTTTTGGCTGTCATCTGAAATTGCCCTATAAATTAGGTGATTGACAACTGATTAAGTATTTTTTCTTACTACCTATTGCGCGAACAGTGAGAACCATAGCAATCGAAAAACTATGCACAATGTAATTATTTTAGGTTCGGGTCGTAGTGGCACCAGCATGGTAACAGGTGTGCTGGCAAAAGCAGGATATCAAACAGGTAATAACTATTTAGGTCAAAACAACAGTAACCCTAAAGGTTTTTTTGAAGATTATGAAGTGAATACTATTAACGAAGACATTCTATCTTTAGTAATACCTCACTGTCCAGAAATCATTAGAAAACAATTTTTCCCCTCAATGACTTACTATCGAGCCAGATGGTTAGCAAGGATCAAACCTGGTATTGCCATGAAAACAAAGCCTTCAATCAACGAGAGGATCAAAAAGATTATTAGCAGCAAATCTTTCTGCTATAAAGATCCAAGATTTAGTTACACTTTGCCAGTATGGCGACCCTTTTTAGATCCAAAAGGAACTGTATTTATATGTGTTTTTCGTGAACCTTTCAACACGGCTATAAGTATTGTTAAAGAATGCCAGGATTCTCAAGCATTACATCCTCTTAAAATGACTAAAAATATAGCTTTAAAGGTGTGGCTTTATATGTATCAGCACATACTTAGGCAATATGAAGAGGAAAGAGATAAGTCAAGATGGCTATTTGTGCATTTTAATCAGATACTCACTGGCGAAGGATTAGAAAAGATTCAGCTTCTGACGAAAGCTTCCGTGGATAAAACCTTTCCTGATAAAAGTTTTAATCGGACGAAGATTCAAGAAGATACTATGCCAAAAAAAATAGAACATATTTACAAAAAGCTTTGCTCATTAGCATCCTACTATTAGTATCTTATATTTTTAGATGTCATGAAATCTCCTCAAATCCTCTTTATTTCCCATGATGCCTCGCGCACTGGCGCACCAATTATTTTTCTGAATTTTTTGCGATGGTTTAAGCAGAACACGGATATCCCCTTCAAAATTCTGCTCAGAAAAGGTGGTCCACTTGAATCAGAATTTGCAAAAATTGCTCCAGTTTCAATTTTCTACAAGGAAAAACCTGCTAAAAGAAATCTAGTAACAAGAATTTTTAACCGTCTTGGCTTTCAGTCACACAAGAGAAATGCTTATATTAATAGTATTAAAGACAAACTAATTCAAGACAATATAGGTCTTATTTATACCAATACGGTGGTAAACGGTGATGTTTTAGAGTTTCTTGCCGATCTCAAATGCCCTGTTATTTGTCATGTTCATGAACTTGAGATAATAATACAGAAATATACAGAAAGTTTTGCACAAGTGAAAAAACATACCTTAAGCTATATTGCGGTATCAAAGGCTGTCAAAAGAAATCTGATAGAGAACCACAGTATCCCAGAAGAAAAAATCAAACTTGTGTATGGATTCATACCAACAGCAACTCATAATGTAAAAAGCGATCGACAAGAACAAAAACTAATTTTTGAACAATTAGGTATTTCTCCTGAAGCTAAGATTGTTTGTTCGTCTGGAACTACAGACTGGCGGAAGGGGACAGATTTATTTATTCAACTCGCTCTTTCTGTTTCTAAGCGGTATGTCGATCCTGTCCACTTTTTATGGATTGGTGGTCAAACAAAGGGGCTTCAGTTTGAAAGACTATGCTATGACGCAAAAAATATCGGATTAGAAAAATACGTACATTTTTTGGGAGTGCAACCAAATCCCTTAGATTACTTCGCTACTTGTGATGTATTTGCCTTAGTTTCTCGCGAAGATCCCTTTCCTCTAGTTTGTCTTGAAGCTGCATCTTTAGGTAAGCCGATTGTTTGTTTTGACAATGCAGGTGGCGAGAAAGAGTTTGTTGAAGATGATTGCGGATTTGTTGTTCCCTATTTAGATATTCAAACAATGGCTGATAAAGTTATTCATCTTTTAGAGAATCGAGATCTGCGTGAACAAATGGGAAGTCGAGCTATGCAAAAAGTAAGGGAAAAACATAATGAGAAATTAATCGGTCAACAGATTACCCGAGTAATTGAGAAAGTGACAAACAATTCCAATAACTTACGATCCCAGAGAGAAAAATAATGAATAAACCTCTTATAAGCGTTTGCATACCCACCTACAATGGTGAGAAGTATCTCAGAGAATGTTTTGATAGCGTACTTGCACAGACATTTTCAGATTTCGAGGTATTAGTAGTTGACGATCGCTCATCAGATGAGACAATTAATATTGCTAAGGAATATGCTGGGCAGGACCACAGGATTCGAGTGGTACAGAATGAGAGTAATCTGGGGCTTGTAGGTAACTGGAATCGTTGCATCGATCTAGCACAAGGGGAGTGGATTAAATTTGTCTTTCAAGATGATTTGATTCAACCTACTTGCTTAGAAAAGTTGATCTCTGTAAGTAAGCCCAAAAGTGCCTTAATTTGCTGCCGACGTAATTTTCTATTTGAAGATGGTAGGACTGAACCGCAAAAAAGCATCTGGACAGTAGACAACTTATTCCCCGGATTAACAGAAATTTCCGCAAACGATTATTGCAAGACTGTTCTCTACAAGATGAGATACGATTTTGGGGTCGAACCTATAAAAAATTTTATAGGTGAACCAACAGTGGTAATGCTACGTCGAAGTGTTTTTGAGCGACTCGGCATATTCAATTCTTATCTCGTCCAATTTTGTGATTTCGAGCTTTGGATGAGAATTGGAGTTCATTTGGGAATCACCTATGTTCCAGAAACTCTGGCAACTTTTCGAGTACATAGGGAATCCACAACTGCTGCTAACCGCTCGGCTCTTTACCGCCTGTATCGATCGAGGATATTAGACTGGCTTATACTCCTACATGATTTTGCATTCGACCCTGTATATGCGCCACTAAGGAAAGTTGCTGCCAATCATAATCCCTCAATTAATTTAGCAGATTTGTTTACAAAACGCGCCTATGATGCATGGAGACCTACTTTGAACGATCCAAAATTTTTGCAAGAGTGGCAGAAAGTCACTAGCCTCGATCTAAATTTTCCCGACTTTACAAAACGTAGTTATCCGAAGTTGGCAACTGACTATTTTATCTTCAGGCTGAAGCGAAAGCTCAAAAGCATTGGAAAGAAGCTTTTCAAAAGACAGGTTGAGTTTTTACAAAGAGCTTGAATCAACCAGGAATCCAGTATTTAAATTGTTAAACTCAAAAGATGTTGAAATGTTTAGATACAATTTTTAGCAGCTTAGAAGCAGGTTTAATTTCGCACACATTAAATAGCTCAATAAAAAGCCAATGAGCAACAGTTCGACCATACTAGATTCAACAAAACTCTCAACCATAACAGAAAAAGCGATCGCCTTCTGGCTAAGCCTGTGGGACGAGACAACGGGTGGTTTTCGTTTTGCCTCCCATCAACCGGCTACTTTAATGGCAACAGCCTATTGCGTCCTCGGACTAGAATTTACCAACGGGCTTTCTCAGTTGAGCGATCGCCAAAAAGAGGCTATTATTTCCTTCATAATGGCTGGCGTGCAACCAGACGGCTCTTTTCGCGATCGCCTGTTTCGTCCAGAAGACATTCTCAGCAAACAGCATGACCTCGCCTACTTTCAAGAAGAAACAACTACCATGTGCCAACAGGCACTCGATGCTCTAGCTGCACCACCTCCACCACCGCGTGATTGGGACTCAGATTGGCGTACGGCTAAAGGTATAATTAGTTACTTTGAGTCGTTGTCTTGGCAAAATCCTTGGCTGGATTCTAACCCGGTTATGTTCGTATTGAGCCAATTGTGTCATGATGTCGATCGCCACCAGCAGCCAGAAATTCTAAAAATAGTAGATGTTGCTCTTGACTGGTTAGACGCACATCAGAGTCCAGAAACGGGTCTGTGGCAGGGAGAACATGAAGTCTCGCTGACCAATGCTATGGCAGCTACCTTTCACTTTACTTTTTATTATGGCTATCGCCGTCGACCATTACAGTATGTAGAGAGAATTATTGATTCTTGTCTATCTTTACAACAACCCCACGGTTTGTTTAGTAATGGTAATGCGATCGGACAAACCTGTTTAGACTATGATGCTCTAGATTTGTTAGCAAAAGCTGCGATCGCCACAGATTATAGCTATGACGATGTGGAGGAAGCGATGATGCGAGCTTATGGTGCTTTGCTAAAACTTTATAACCCTACCGATGGTGGTTTTGCTGATTGTAAAGAGCGATTGAGCGATCCCACTAAAGGACGCAAAGCAAAGCTTTTACGGAAGTTAGGACTGTCTAGATTTATACCACCACCTACTCTCATTCCAGCTACAGGAACATACAACGTCTGCTGGCGTTTACTTTCTTGTAAAACAGCAAAAAGTAATGCTTTTTCAACCTGGTTTAGGCTTTTGGCGTTGTGTTTGGCTACACACAAGCAGTGGTTGAATGCTAACTCGACAGAGACATTTACTTTTCGACGTTTACCCTTTCTGGGATATCACGATCACCTGGCTATCAAGTCCAGTGTAAGAAGCAGTACTATTGAGGCAGCTTAAGCAAACAAGTCTAATTGTATGAGTATATTAGCCCCAAAAGTAGTAATATATTGACCAAAGCAGCAATTTCAGAAAAGCCTGTCATTGTTAGCAAAAAATTTTGCATGGCAGAAAGAGTGGAAAAATTTGAGTTGGGTTTAAGTATCAATGAGGGAGATGTGCTGCAATGTATCGAAGCTATACGCTACCTATTCTGACTTCCTATTTTCAAGACAGGTCTCATCATGACAAAAACAATGACAGCTAAACAACATACAGAAGACTCGATGCTAATTCTCGAAAGTGGCGACAGGCTGACTCGTTATGAATTTGAACGTCGCTATCAGTCGATGCCTCACCTTAAGAAAGCTGAATTAATCGAAGGAGTTGTTTACGTGGCATCACCTCTGAGATATAGCAGGCATGGTCAACCTCATAGCGATATCATGACCTGGCTGGGAGTTTATCGGGCTGCTACTCTCGGTATTGGGCTAGCTGATAATACTACAGTCCGCTTAGATTTAGACAATGAACCCCAACCAGATGCTCTGCTTCGGATTGAAACAGATTTTGGGGGACAGTCCCGCATTAGTGTAGATGACTACGTTGAAGGTGCCCCAGAATTAATCGTAGAAATTGCCTCTAGCAGTGCCTCCTACGATCTGCATGACAAATTAAAAGCTTACCGTCGCAACGGCGTGCAGGAATACATAGTTTGGCGGGTAATAGATCGACAATTGGACTGGTTTCATCTCCAAGCTGGAGAGTATATTCCCTTACAGCCTGACGAGTCAGGGGTGATTTGTAGCAGGATCTTCCCCGGATTGCACTTGCAAGTGGCAGCACTTCTGGCAGGCGATCTGGCAAGAGTTTTGGTAGAGGTACAAAAGGGAATTGCTACAGAAGCGCATCGGGCATTCCTAGAACGATTGGCACAGCAGCGATCACGCAATGTTTCCCATCCGAAATTATCCGAATAATTGGATTCTAAGGATTGCGATCGGCTCGTAGCTGCCCGTTAAATATTTAGGTCAACTTAGTTAAAACTAGGCCAAACCTCTTACTTATTAGGCCAAACTTCATATTGCCTGGATTCCAATCGTTTTAAAATAAAGTATGCCTACTTATCAAACGTTAGTACCCAATAAGATCTTCCCATTTCTAGATTCAATGGCAATAACCACTCCTCCTTGCTTGTTAAAAGAGTTTGGTTCTTATGTCCAATGTAATTATGATATTGGACGCATTCAACGCCTTTGTTATTATCTCGATGATTTAATTTCTCGTTCTACTAAAGTTAATGCTAAAAAGCGTTGTTGTTATGGACAGGGATTTAAACGGAGGGCGTGGGATATTCCTTCGCTCATTGGTAGATATACCCAGTCTTAAAGACTGCATTGTTAGCGTTTGTTAGCAAAATTATATCGGAAACAGCAATGGTAACTGCCCCAATTATCGACAATATCTCCCTAGAAGAGTTTATGGCCAATCCCCCCGAGAGGATGGAGTGGGTGGATGGTCAACTAGTGGAGAAAAATGGCATGACCTTGAGACACGGTAAGATTCAACTGAGGCTTGGTCGTTACTGGGAGGATTATAAAGCTTCCAGTGGACAAGGAGGAGAAGTTTACACAGATGTGCCTTGCCGTACCAATAAGCAGGGGCGATCGCCTGATGTTGCTTACCTTACTCCTGAACTAGTCACCCAGTTTGGTAACGCTGCCACTTTACCCCAGAGTTTCCCCTTGAGTGCTGAGATTGTTTCCCCCACAGATCTAGCTGAGAATGTGTTGCTAAAAGCACGGGAATATTTAGAGTCTGGGGGTGAAGAAGTCTGGCTAGTCTTTCCTGAGAGTCGATGGGTGATGGTAACAACTGACGATCGGGGTTTGATGTTTACATCGGGTCAAGTGGTCAGTACACAAAGAGTATTAAAGGGTTTTAGCGTTCCAGTGGATGAATTACTGGCTTGAGGAGGTTAACAGAAGTAACATAAACCCAAAAATTTTCCAGGTGTAAATTTTATAAATAAGCGATCGCTCTGCATCTTCTCCACAGAGCGACTAACGGGACTTAGACATTTTTGGGTCAAAAACAGCGGAAAACCTATATACAGCAATGTGTTTACTTCGATTTGGTTCTTTTCTTGATATACTTGGATTTCAGCGATTTTTTAGTGTTTGGTGTAAATCCCTTACCTCACTTGGGTTTTCCGCTGTTTTATTGTTGTTTTTTGTCTAAGTCTCGGGCTTTTGGGTTTATGTTTAGCGAGTCAGAATCAATGGTTAGATACTGATTTGATGGAGACATTTATTTTTCGACGGTTACCTTTTTTGGGATACCACGAGCCACTAGCTGTACAGTCAGCATATAAAATACGCTTGGTGTGAATTAGATCTGAAAGCTAGCAGTTCCGTTGAAATTATCAGAATAGTTTTTTCACACAGATTGTAAAACCCTTGATTTAGCAAGGCTCATTTTAATTCACACTAGACGTAAAATATTAAAGGAGGCACAAAATGCAACCTAAAGTCAGTGTTGTGATGTCCGTACATAATGGCTCTCTTTACTTGCATGAGTCTGTAGATAGCATCCTCAATCAAATCTTTACTGATTTTGAATTTATTATTGTCGATGATGGTTCAACAGATGATTCTTGGGGAATTTTAACTAAATATGCCAAGTGCGATCGACGGATTAAGTTATACAAAAATGAAGAAAATATTGGTTTAACGAAATCCCTAAATAAAGGTTTAAAATTAGCCGAAGGAGAGTATATTGCTCGTCAAGATGCAGATGATATCTCATTACCAACAAGATTTGAGAAACAAGTAATTTTTTTGCAAGAGCATCCAGAGATAATTTTAGCCTCCTGTGATATCGAGTTAATTAATGTAGAAGGACTGACTATTGATAAATACCAACGACATTGTGAGCCAGATTTAGTTGCTTGGTATCTTCTGTTTTATAATCGCTTAGGAGGACATAGCCAAGTCATGTTTAGGCGAGAAATAACTATAAATTTGGGTGGTTATTTAGAAAATTGCCGTTATAGCCAAGATTATGAGCTTTGGTGTCGTTTAATTAAAGTTGGCAAAATAGCAATTTTGCCTGAAACATTAATGAAACAGCGTAGGCATAGTGAAAGTATTTCCGCTGGGAAAAGTTCAGAGCAAAAAGTCTATAGCTTAGAGCAAGTAAAAGCTAATATTAAGCAATTGCTCGGTGAAGAAATTAATATAGAGGAAGCAGAAGATCTAAGCAGATTTTGGATAGGTCATTGGTGGCCTCGGCATTTTCCAGATAGTAGAAAAGTTGGTAGTTTACACTTTATTCTTAAGAAAATATATCAAGCATTTATTCAGCAAAATACCTACTCAAATTCCTTCGATCCTGAGTTGTCTAGAAAGATACATAAACTAATTGGAAAACAATTTCTTTATTGGATACAAGCTCCTATTGGTAGGCGACATGGGTTAATAGATAAAATTTTAATTTCTCGTTATGTGCTTGTTTGGCATCCTTTAGGATTACCAAGTAGCTGGCTGATCGGTCTATTTTGGAAGTCACCGATCTATGCATTACGCGCCTTTATTAGGCGATTACATCATCCAAAAATTTCAAATATCAGGTTATAGATTTTCGTCAAAATTTACGAATATGCTTATTTATCTTTCATCCTATCCTCGCTCCGGCAATTCTCTAATGCAAGATCTAGTAGGTAATTTCTTTGAAAGACCGATTACTGGAGTAGAAGAGAAAAGCAAGCTAATCTTCACAAAGTCAACTGAAAATTGGCGTTACTATAACGGCACTTCTTTATCTAAAAATCAAGAAGAGCTTCAATCTTTAGCCGCTAATATAGACAAAAAAATTTTTCAAAAAATAGAACTAGATCGATGGCTTGTTTTATATGATTTGAATGTGCCTCCATATACAAAAGACAACATTAGTTTGTTGCCTGGGTGTGGCAGAGCGTTAACGCGAGAAAATCGCCAAAAATTGGCATCCAAGAATAGCTATATTTTTGTAAAAACCCATGGTTATCCTTATCAAAAATATTTTGAAAACGAATACGTTGTTCAAATTGTTCGTCATCCTAAGTTAGTCTTCGATTCCTACCTAACTTTTATCAAGACAAATTATGGTAAAGCAAAAACCATTACTGAGATAATTAGAGGAAAAGGAGGATGCGGTTCGTGGAGTAAATGGCACCAGAAATGGGAACCAGTTCGGCAATCTCAAGAAAACACATTTTTACGGCTTCGTTTTGAAGACATACTTTTAGCTCCTCTTAGCGCCTGCGATCGCATTAAAAATTTAATTGGACTTGATTTTAATCGTGACGCGAAGTTAACGTCTTTTGAAGAACTACATAAACGCAATCCAAATTATTATCGTTCTGGAAGCATTGATGATAGCCAATATTGTTATGCAGCTAAAGAAATAAGTTTGATGCAGAAGCTACATGGAAAGATGATGAGGCGATTAGGATATGAATAAATCAAGCCCAAAAGTAAGTATATTAATGTGCGTTTATAACGGTGAAGCACATCTTAGGGAAGCGGTTGAGAGTATTCTTGAGCAAACTTTTAAGGATTTCGAGTTAGTTATTGTTGAAGATGGTTCTACAGACAGTACATGGGAAATTCTTAATGAATATGCTGCTCAAGATTCCCGAATTGTGCTAAGTCGCAATGACAAAAATCTTGGTTTAGAGCGTTCTCTAAACCGAGGATTAGCAATGACTCGGGGAGAATACTTTGCTCGTCAAGATGCAGATGATATCTCTCTATCAAATCGCCTAGAATTACAAACGCATTTTCTCGATACTCATCCAAAAGTTGGTGCTTTAGGTACTGCTGTAGAGTTCATTAACGAAGAAGGTATTTGTCTTTGGAAAGATTACTTGCCTGTCGATCACGAAAGCTTAAGAGCTCTATTTCTAATCAATAATTTCATGCATCATTCAACATTGATGGCGCGGCGAACACTTATGCAAGATTTAGGGGGATATAATGTAAATCTTCGTTATGCCGAAGATTACGACCTTTGGTGGCGACTTAGCCGTATTTCTCGTTTAGCAAATTTGCCAAATGTTTTACTAAAAAGACGCATTGATGATGGTGATAGAATCAGCAATCTTAATAGAAAAGAACAACTGCAAACTGCTCAAAAAATTTCTGCTAGAGCTGTAAAAGAAAGCTTAGAACGATATTCGTTGAGTTTAGATGAAAAATCCTATGAAAAGTTTTGGTGGACTAGAGTTCGCAGAGTTGATAAAGCAGCATATCAAAAGTTTTGGTCGACTACACATCATAATTCAGAACAGCTTCAGATACGAGATATTCAGAAGCTTCAGCCATTGTGGATATTTTTGTCTACTATTCCAGCATATTCTCAAATTTGGGGAATACACTTATGTAAAATAGCCTACGATCTTCTATTACATGGACAAATGGCAGAGGGAATAACGTTGTTCTGGATTGTAGTTAATCAACTAAAGTTACCGCCTCAGATTTTAATCCAGCCATTGTTATCAACCTTAAAATTTCACACTCAAATAGCTTATCAGTATATAGAAAATAAGAAGAGCATCAAAATTGACTGCTGAAGAGGGCAAAATCTAGATGAGGAAGATAGAAGCATGGACATGAGTAAACAAATACTTAAGACTGATTTACTTGACTATAGACTCAAATGAGCCATCCATTTAAGATAAAAAAACATAAATTAGAACTAGTAATTACCTTTTTATTATTGTTCTTTTATTTAGGAGCTAATCTTCCAGGAGTAGTAACTAAGGCTTGGGCACTATTTGGTTTTTTAACTGTTCCTCTTTTAATTATTTGGAACTATAAGCGATTTGCTTGGGTGGCATTCAGAGACATACCAATGCTGCTTTTGATAGTAGCTGTTCCTATCTCAGTATTATGGTCTGTTAGTCCAGATGCTACCTTGGCATATTCTCGAGCTTTTTTATGTTCAACAGCCTTTGGTATCTTCCTGGCAACTTGCTACACCCCAAAGGAACTAATGCAACTCCTCGTCTGGATATTAGGCATATTCATTTGTTTAAATTTCATATTCGGAATTCCATCAGGAACAGAAGTATGGCGGGGGATTACCCATCACAAAAACGAGTTGTCTGGGGCAATGTCCATGGCTGGTACGTTTTTTTTAACTCTTAGTATTTACAGTTCTTCTAGATATCGTTGGATAAAATTGAGTTTAACGGGTCTTGCATTTCTAATGCTGATACTTTCACAGGGAAAAGGAAGTCTAGCAATATTTGTAGGATTGTTACCCCTTTTACCTCTCCATAAGATAGCTAAACAGGAGTATAGGCTGCGAACTATACTTCTGATTTCAGCCCTAGTGATTATTGCAGTTATTGCTGTAGTTACTATAGTTAATTTGGAGTTTATAGTAGTCGATATTTTAGGGAAGAATATGGGAGCCAGCTCACGCGACCAAGTATGGACTTATTTAATCGAAAGGGGCTTAGAAAAACCTTGGTTGGGATATGGTTATGCAGGGTTTTGGAACGATCCTGAGGAAGGTTTGGGTGTAGCACTCGAATTTCCCTGGATAGGTGGTGCTGGACAAGGAGGTGGTAATGCTCATAGTGGTTATGTTGAAACCTTTTTGCACTTAGGCTGGTTAGGGGTGACACTAGTCGCCATTAGTTTTTTGACGGTTCTTACAAGAGTGGTCTTATTGCATGGCTTAACCAGACAAATTGAATATTTTTGGATGATTCAATTTCTACTAATTCTAGCTTGTACCGGTTTTTACGAATCCTATGGAAGTTTCCTAGCTTACCGCCATTGGTTTTGGGTTTTATACGTATCATCTGCATACTCAAGTGCCATTCATTTAAATAGAATTATGAAGACTGGCAACAAATTAGTAAATATACAAGCTGAAAAAAGTTTTTATAGTAAGTAAGCAAATTAAACATGATAAAGAAAGATTTTCTGGAAGAATTATCGCCATGAAAACTTTAATTATAAGCACTTACGATACTGCTGGAGGAGCAGCTCGCGCAGCATATCGATTGCATAAAGGTTTAATAAAAATAGGTGAATCTTCCCAAATGCTCGTGCAGGAGAGCTTTAGCGGTGACTCCAACATAATTGCTCCACAAACCAATTTTGAAAAAGGTCTTGCCAAACTCGGTCATGCTTTAGATGCTATTCCACCCAAGTTTTATCCTCAGCGAAAGCCAACTGAATTTTCTACTCAGTGGAGTCTTGACTTCATTGAAAAAAAAGTAGCTAAATTAAAACCAGATATTATTAACCTGCACTGGATCAATGAAAGCCATGTAAAAATTGAAACCCTCGCTAAACTGAATTTACCGATTGTCTGGACTTTACATGATATGTGGGCTTTTACAGGCGGTTGTCACTATAGCCAAAACTGTCAGCGATATATAAACTCTTGTGGTGCTTGTCCTCAGTTAGGAAGTAGTAAAAATTTCGATCTTTCTCATTGGATATGGAAACGTAAATTACAAGCTTGGAAAAACATTAATTTAACTATTATTACCCCTAGTAATTGGTTAGCCGACTGCGCTAAAGCGAGTTCTTTGTTCAAAGATTTACCCATTAAAGTAATTCCTAATAGTATTGACAATAACAGATACAAACCCCTAGATCGTCAGATAATACGAGAGATACTTGGCTTACCTCAAGACAAGCAATTAATACTATTCGGAGCAATTAATGCAACTAGCAGTCCTCGAAAGGGATTTTATCTCCTTCAGTCGGCAATACAAACTCTCTGTAAATCTGGATGGAGGAAAAAAGCAGAGTTGATGGTTATTGGAGCTTCCCAACCAGATAGTAAAAATGATTTTGGTTTTAAAATTAATTATCTCGGACGATTGAATGACGATATATCAATAGCACAAATATACGCAGCAGCAGATGTTTTTGTTGCTCCATCAACTCAAGATAACTTGCCTAATACTGTTATGGAAGCATTAGCTTGTGGTACTCCCTGTGTAGCTTTTAAAATCGGCGGTATGCCAGATATGATAGAACATCAGCAAAATGGTTATTTGGCTCAACCCTTTGAGGTTGAAGATTTAGCTCAAGGAATTGCTTGGGTGTTAGATAACAAAGAGCGGCATCAAAAATTATGCGCTCTTGCTCGTAAGAAAGCGGAACAAGAATTTAATCAAGAATTACAAGCACGTCGTTATGTATATCTTTATACTGAAACTTTGGCTATAGGAAAGCCAAACCAGCACTAAATTTGGTAATTGCCAGCACTATCTTACTTAATTGTTCCTCTTCTACTTTAGCTAAATAAAGATTATCTACTAAGAGCGGAGAATCAAGAAATGTTAACTAAATTTAGCGTTAGAGAGCGTGTTTGAGAATTCTATAACCCCTGATAAAAGGCGAAGATTTGGAACCTAAAATCAATGGTTTCAGCAAATGATTATACCCTCAAATCTTCGCCTTTGGTATTTTTCAAACAAGCTCTCTTAGGCAAACCCAGGAAATTAAACAATACTACGCTCAAAGTGGCTATGTCATTTTTGGCAACTTAAATCAATTGAAAAATAATGGATTCAGAGAAAATGCTCAAGCAAAGTTTAGAAAAAATATATGACCACCGTTCTTCTAATTCGTTATCAGCAAAGTTGAGAGCAAAGCGACAAAACTTTTTCAAATCTTTGGTTTTGTCGATAGCAACACAACAAAATCGAGTGAAGATACTTGATGTTGGAGGAGTACCAGAATTCTGGAAAGAGTCAGAATTTTTTAAAGAAATAACTGTAGATGTAGAAATTTATATAGTCAATATTGAACCGTCTTATGAAAAGTATGGAAACATTGATCCAAAAATTCAAGTGATCACAGGTGACGCGAGGAATATGAAAAACTTCAAAGATAAAGAATTTGACATTGTTTTTTCAAATTCTGTTATTGAACATGTAGGGGACTATAATGACCAGCGCCAAATGGCTAACGAAGTAATGAGAATTGGCAAACGGTACTTTATTCAAACACCTAATCTTTTCTTTCCCATTGAACCTCATTTTGTTTTTCCATTATTTCAGTTTTTACCAATTGAACTGAGAGTAAAACTTTTAAATAATTTTACTTTAGGATGGAGCAAAAAAGAGCCTGATAGACAAAAAGCAAGAAGCATAGTTAAGTCAATTAGATTGTTAACAAAAAAGGAATTCGTTAATCTCTTTCCCCAGGCTAAGCTTTATGAAGAAAAATTATGGGGTTTAACTAAGTCTTTTATCGTATACAGAGGATGGTAATGCCATATATCTTCTTGCAGTAGATAATTAGCTTTTTCTATTCTATTTATAAGCTTAAATCGATTTATAAAAATGACTTTAACTTTACTACGAAGACACAAAAGAGATAAGTTACTATTGCCTATAGTATTGAAACTAATAAACCTAAAAATTATCACACATAAACAGTTATTAATTTACCCAGAAAACTATTTAACTCTACCTTTTAGTTCAGAAGAATACATCTCACCAAGCAAGCCGAACAATATAGGAGAAATACCTGAGGCAATCAAAATAACAAGTGCTACATATACCATAAACAAACCATTTGTCTCTGAAATAGAAAATGCTCAACTTGTAGGTTCTAAAGCAGTTGGCTTTGACAAGGCAGGAAATATTATTGCTGAAACTACTTTACCTCCCCTCGGCGATTTAAGTCCTAGATTTCAAGGTAGTATTTCTCTACAAAGTTTATTTATAAAAAAATTTCCTGGATTAGAAACACATCGGTTAGATACAGCCTGTTCATTGGTGAGCTCCTGGAGTAAGTCTTACTATCACTGGTTTTTGGATTTTTTAACACGTATAGAAGGACTTGAATATTATCAAAAGCAGACAGGTGGCAAGCCTCTCCTAATTATTGATTCTAATCCTACTTCATGGCAAATACAGTCTTTGAAACTTTTAGGTTATAGTCTAGATGATTGCATCCAGTGGGACAAGACAAAAGTAACTGTAAATAAACTAGTAGTACCAGCATTTAGACAGCCAGGTAACTGGGTCTCACCTTCAGCACTGCATTGGCTGCGTCAGCGTATATTTAGCAATCTTTCTACTACCGATCTAAATCAGCATTCTTTTTCAAAAAGAGTATATATTTCTCGTTCTCAAGCGTCAGGACGCAGAGTGATCAATGAAGATGAAGTAATGCAAATTTTAGCTCCCCATGGTTTTGTTAGTTACTCATTAGAAACTATGAGCTTTATGGAGCAAATTCAACTCTTCTCATCCGCAGAAATCATCATCGGACCTCATGGTGCTGGGTTCACAAATATCATATTTTCGCAGAAACAACCGACTGTTATCGAATTGGTGACTCCTTGGGTTAGTCCCCACTATTATCTGATATCAAATCTACTAGATTTTCCTTACTGGTGTGTTGAATGCAGTCAGCCGTACGGTCAAAAAATCAGACAAAGTAGAGGTGACATGATAGTGGATATTAATAATCTTCAAATTCTTCTTGAGAGATTGAGCTTAACACTTAAATTATAAGTTTTTAAAATCATAAAAGTAAATTTTTCAATAACATTAATCCATGAAAAATATAGCTGCTATTCAAACACTAAATCAAATTATTAACCATCCAAATAATCAAAAAAACCAATTGATTCCTATCTTAAAATATTTTGGATGGAAACTCTATAAAGCTCTGACTCATCGACATCTTGATACTAAAATATTACCAAGTGTAAAAATTCGCTGCTACCCTAAAAGTCTTTCCAGTGATTGTGTGATTAACTACGGACTTTATGACTACAATGAGATGATATTCCTTCTGCGCTATTTACGGGATGGAGATTCATTTGTAGATGTTGGTGCAAATATTGGTGTCTATACCCTTCTTGCTGCAAGTAAGATTCATTTCGGCTTGATTTATAGCTTTGAAGCTCTTGCAGAAAACTACATACGCCTACAAGAAAATCTTAGACTTAACCATTTTGAGCAAGTAAAAACCTATCCAATAGCAATATCTGATAAAGTTGGGGAAATTTCTTTTAATCCAGCAGGAGGAGATGCTCTAGGTTTTATCAGTAATACTACTACTAGTAATACTATTACAGTTCCTACAGACACCCTTGATAATCTGATTCTTAATTCAGATATTTCTAAATTTACTCTTGCAAAAATGGATATTGAAGGAGCAGAACTTCTAGCTCTTAAAGGTGCAACCTCACTTCTCAAACAACAACGCCCTTACGTCTGGATTTTAGAAATTAACTATAGAACGGTTAAAAACTTCGGTCGTTCAGAAAAAGAGGTTGTGGACTTTTTACAAAGCTATGGTTATGGTTTGTATCACTATGATGTCGATACCAATCAGATTATTCCAATCACTTGGAAAGAAAAAAAAGGTGATAATGTTTTAGCGATCGCTAGCCCTCACCTTGATTTCGTGCGGAATCGTTTGTCTGAAATTTGACTACTCCCTTCCTGGGTTAAGATTACCTGTCTTTTTTATTATTAATACGAAAAAAAATATCAGACAGTAACAACTCCCGAAGCAGTAGCAGCTATAGATATTGGCATAGATGATTTAGCAGCTTTAACATCAAACCAAAAAGGTTTTCAGCCTGTTCTGGTTAAAGGACGATCGCTAAAAAGTCTCAATCACTTCTATAACAAGACTAAGGCTAAGCTTTCGTCAAAGTTTCAAGGCGATAAATATTTCTCGCCAAGAGAATAATATCAAACTTTAAATAAATATCAGTGTTTGTACAGAAAAAAATCAGTAAAATTCACTCAAGATAAGTAATCTCTTGGTAGAAATTTTTCTGGAATAATAATATTTTTATAACTAGCAACTTGAGTTATTTGGAAACACCATTTTTATTCTGCTAGTGCTTAGAGGTTGTCTGAGAAGTCTAATTTTATATATTTAAGCGGGACTAAATCCCCCAATCCTGGGGGACTTTCATAACATATTCCCCCCAAATTTGAGCGTGAGGGATGCTGAGGAAACCTCAGCATATCCAATCACGCTGTTGGGGGGCTAGGGGGGCAAAACACGGTATAAAAAAACTTTTCAGATATCCTCTTAAGCAAAAATTGAGTTTGTCTTGGTCTTAATCGATTTTATTTATGACTTACCAAAAATCCTCCTCTCGCTACGCAATCTATTCCCGTCGCCGTTTCACAATGTCGATCTGTAGAATCGTGTTGGGACTGATCGCACTCATGCTGGTTTGTATGCCGATGGTCAACGGCAGCGAGACGCGCGATCCTGCCTATTGGCCTTTCGATGCCCAAAGTCCATGGAACATGCCCATTGGGTCGGGGGCGAAATATGAGACCGTGAGTTCGCCCAATTGGACAAAGGAAGCACTGAAGTACGGACTACTCATCAATTCATCGAAGTGGACTATACCGGTATTCATTGCCAAAGCATCTGACCCAATTCGCAAAATTTACCGCACGGACGGAACAGAGAACGGCTATGTTGCTTTCGAGATGCACGTACCAGAAGCCGCAACACCCGATCCCGGTGGGGATGCCCATCTACATATCATCGACGAGACCCACAGCTTCGTCAATGAGATGCTTAGGGCGCGTAGGCGTGACGATGGTAATCTTGAAGCGCCGTTCCCAAACAAGATTGACTTGCGCGGTCCCGGGATCTCCGAGCAGTATATAGGATCGTGCGCCTACGGGGGGTCTTGTACGGCAGGACTTATTCGTAAGGGAGAACTTCAAAATGGCATTAGACATGCGCTGCGTATGTCTATAACTACTGCCGTCTTGAATAAGAATGCCCCTGGTGGCAAGCCATATGTGTGGCCTGCGAATACGGCGGACGGCGGTGATGGAAATAGCTATACCGGTACAGGCAACGTGTATATGGGGTCGTTGCTGGCAATCCCCCCGGACGTGAACATTGAAGACATCGCGACACCCGGCACACCCACCTACGAACTGGCGCGGGCACTTCAGGATTATGGTGCATACGTTGTCGATCGAGGACATCTTAACCTATATGTTGAACCTCAAGCTAAAGAAGAGGCCGCCGAAATTACATGGAGCGATCGTCAAGAACTGCCAAAATATCTCAAGGTGGTGACAAACAACAGTCCGAATAGCGTTGGCGGTGGCGGGACACCCCGCCGTCCACTGGCACCACAGTTTTAATATCTGATGAGGCTTTCAGCGATCGCAGCCTTTTGACTTGCGAACGGAATAATAAGGCTTTTAACTCTGTCCACACTCCTCACAGATACCCAAATCTTAAAAGCATACCCTTGAAAGGTTACGCTCCTCCCCTGGATAAATCTCAGGGGTTTCCGTGCTGCCCGTGTATTTTTAGATCATTTCAACCCGCTACAATTAATCTTTTGTCGCTCAACCAGCTCCTAAAAGTATCTAAGTTGACAGATATAAACCCATAGATCGTCATATAATACGAGAATTACTTGGTTTACTTCAAGATAACAATAATTAGGAACTTATAAAGTGATTTGCCTAATTAAACATACATTTTAGAAAAACTACAGCACATGAACAATAATATACATGAAGCTCTGTGGAATTATTTAAATTCTGAAAATTCGACGATATCAAAAGATGAATATTTTAATCTCGCTCGCTCGACACCCAATTTTTTAGATGCCAAAGAATATTTTGAAAATAAAAAGAATAATTATAAAATTATTAAATTTCCCTTTATTAATATAAATGATATTTATTTTCTCAAAAAAAAAATATATCTATAATTTCTTTATTAAAAAATCTTGAAATATATAGGGAACTTAGGATTTTATTTAAGATAAACAGAAATAATCATAGAGCTAGAGATTTCCAAGATAATATTGTCAAAGAAAAATATATTTTTTCTGTTTGTCCTTTTAGCGGAAAAATTCTTAGATCGAACCAATCAATAGCAGTAGATAGAACTATTTTTTATCGATTCTCAACTACACAAGGAGTATTTTACATTATTACTGGAACTATGTGGAGGGGATTTCCGAAGTCAGCAATTTATTTTCCTCAATATGAGTTGCTCTTTGAATTTGAAACCCCTAAGTGGAGTATTAGTTTAAGAACCATATCGAAATTTAAAGCTTTGCTTGTAAGTAATTTTGATAAATTTCATCGTTATTTTCATAGCCAGCTCAATATAAAAAAAATTGCCGTAATAATCGGAGCTGAAAATTTTGCACACAATATTTTAAATGAACTTTCAGGTATCAATAGACTATATCAAAGAAATTTATTAAATAAAGTAGATAAATTTTTAGTATTGAGAGAGCCTCTCGGCTCGATAGATAAAATTTTTCCTGAAATTCCTATTGGCAAAATCAAATATATTAATCAAAATAAAATTTGGCAAGAGATTGTCAGTAATAATTATTTAGTTGTTAATATTGGAGATTGTTTTATCAAACAAGATTTAGTAAATCGAGTTTATCAAGTAGCAATTAATAATTGTTCTTTAGAAGTCATAAACAGAATAAAAAAAGCTAAGGAGAGCTATTCCCCGCTTCTTTGGGTTAGCATTAGAGTTGGCAATAGAACACTGACTAATCAAATAGAATGTTTATCCAAAGTAATTAATGCATTATACCAAAATTTCCCCCAATTAGGAGTAGTTTTTGATGGCTTCTCACTGCCAGCTGATTATGGCATCAAACGTCCCCAACAAGCCTATCAAAAAATATTAGGAGATCGAGAAATGGAAGATATTGAATCAATAATAAAGCAACAAAATGAAGTAGCAAATAATATTGTTAATAATTTATTATCAAACATAAAAGTGTTTAATACAATAGGCTGCTCTATTTTTGAAACCAACATATGGGCTAATGCTATTGATATTTACTTGGCTCATCATGGCACAATGCAGCACAAAGTTGGATGGCTAGCAAATAAGCCGGGTGTAGTGCATTCTAACTCAAAAGTTTTAGGAAGCTTTAAATGGATTGTTGGTGTAAGAGAGTTTGAAATTAGACCTGTTTACATTAATCAGAAATATGCTAGAAATGTTGATATAGAAAAAAATGGAAAATATAATAAGCTAACTGTTCTTAAAAAAAGTTTTAATTATTATATAGATTGGAAAGTTATATACCGCGAGCTCTATAAAATTGCTATGTCGATAACTAACTATTAATTTATTATTTTAGTTGGGATTATATCTAAGTTTTTTTTGCTTAAAAGCCTCTAAACTATTTATTGCAATAATCGATATTAAGTTTATGTATTCAAAATGGATTTTGTAGTTGTAGTTATGCTTGGTTGCTTTTGTAATTGTAGTTTTTATGTTTTTACCAAAAAGTACAGATGTTGTGTCAGCCGTTGTTATATATCCGTCTTCTAGTGAAATATCTTCTGTATCTAATCCTTTGTTTAGTCCATTAGCATATATTAATCATGACTAGTTAAATGTATTATCCTAAAATTAGTGTTATAACTCCATCCTACAACCAAGGTGACTTTCTAGAGGCTACATTAGAAAGTGTCTTTGAGCAAAATTATCCAAATTTAGAATACATAGTAATTGATGGAAATTCTACAGATGGAAGTGTAGACATTATCCAAAAGTACGAAGATAAACTTGCTTACTGGGTAAGCGAACCAGATAAAGGACAAACTGATGCACTTGTCAAAGGTTTTAATAAAGCAACTGGTGATATACTTTGCTGGCTTTGTTCTGACGATCTATTAGAACCCAACACTTTACATGAAGTAGCTCAATTTTTTCAAAATAAGCCCCAGGCTCGTGTTGTGTACGGTGATACCAAATGGATAGACGCAGAAGGTAATTTAATTCAAGAAAGAAAAGAAACTCCTTTTAATCGTTTTATTTTTCTATACGAACATAACTTTATTCCTCAACCCTCAACCTTTTGGCGACGAGATTTATATGAAGAAGTTGGAGGTTTAAACCCAGAGTTCGATATGGCAATGGATTCAGATCTTTGGGCACGTTTTGCAGAAGTAACGAAAATTTATCATGTTCGTAAATATTGGTCTTGTATGCGTCTTTATCCCGAACATAAAACTCACCGTTTAAGGGCTACTGCACATATTGAAGATACGGCGATCAGACAAAGATATTACGGGAGCGAACCAAATTGGTCGCTCGAACTCAAAAAAGCAACCGCCAAATCTATGAGACTTTTATGGAAGCTAGGAACTGGATGTTATTGGCGAAGTGCTTCTAGTGCTTTGACCTTTGGAAAACCAAATTTTTCCTAACATAAAGCCAGTAAATAGCTACTTACAGACATAATGTTATTGCCCCTGCACCAAGGTTTAGACCTTGTAACAAAATGAAAATTCTTCAGGTTCATAACCAGTATAGACATCGCAGTGGTGAAGAAGTAGTTGTAGAAGCAGAACAGAAAATGCTCACTAACTACGGTCATCAAGTAGAGCAGTGGATAGTAAAAAGCTCTGATATTGAAAATGCTCGAGGTTTAGCCAAAGCTGGTATAGCGTTACAGTCTATTTGGTCTTCTAAGACCTATGGTATGGTAAAAAAGCAAATTAAAAACTTTGAACCCGACATAGTTCACGTTCACAATACTGTTCCCTTAATTTCTCCCTCTGTTTACAGTGCTTGTCGTGATGCTAATGTACCGGTAGTAAAAACACTTCATAGCTATAAATTAATTTGTCCAGGGGCGTATTTATATCGTGATGGTAAAATTTGCGAAGATTGCATTTCTAAACCCGTTAAATACCCCAGTGTAATCCACGGCTGCTATCGTCACAATCGCTTTCACAGTGCTATTACTACTACAGGTTTAGCTGTTAATCGATTTCAAGGTACCTATCAAAAAGATGTTGATATTTTCATCGCTTTAACAAGATTTGCCCGTCAAAAATTTATTGAAGGTGGTTTTCCTGCGGAAAAGATTGCAGTCAAGCCTAATTTTATTGCTTCAAATATTCAGCCAGGAGAACATCAAGGAAAGTATGCTTTGTTTGTGGGAAAATTAGTTAAATACAAAGGAATTGAAACATTTTTAAAAGCTTGGGATTTGTTAGAAGAGCCAATACCGTTAAAAGTAGTAGGCAAAGGACCTTTGGATATTTTGCTCAAGGGTAGTATTCCTTCTGGAATAGAGTATTTAGGAGCATTACCAAGAGAAAAAGTTTTAGAATTGATGCAAAATGCCAGTTTTTTAATATTTCCTTCAGAATGGTATGAACCTTTTGGAATGGTAGTTATTGAAGCTTTCGCAACAGGGTTACCCGTTATAGGAAGCTATAGAGCAAGCAGCAGGGAAATTATTAAAGATGGGTATTCAGGATGGCATTTTAAACCAGAAAATGCTGAAGATTTAGCTCGTGTAGTCAAAGAAACATGGTCAAACCCTGATGAATTAAAGCGTCGAGGTAATTTAGCAAGAAAACAATACGAACAATGTTATTCGGCAGAAGTAAATTATCAAATGCTGCTTAATATTTATCAAACTGCGATTGAAAGAACTCAGAATCAAGACTTCTCTACGGTTTTTTGAAAATTTAATTCCAGCTTGCTTTTGAAACGATTACAATTTAATTTATAGCAAAGACGGGAAGCGCAAAACCCACGAGCGAAGCGTCACGGACGTCTAGAGAAGCGGTCCAGTAGAAGCTATTGACAAATAACGCAAAGTACCAGTTCCTAAAAATAGACTGTTATCCAGCAATTGTTAAGCGATCGCAATTGTTTTTTTGTTAAATATACTGCTTAAAAACCTAACTTT
>JAAUYH010204802.1_pt1 | contig 33831 bp, 28 predicted proteins | sample 7278061 | NCBI WGS metagenome assembly JAAUYH01 (sample SAMN14350203, study PRJNA611818) | marine sediment metagenome | isolation source: surface marine sediment (0.6m) | place: French Polynesia: Moorea | collected 2018-08 | reverse complement strand
CTTTCCAAAAAAACGCTTGGTGATAAATACATTCATAAAATGGAGAATCCACAAAAAGAACCAGACAGCAATAACATATTTAAACCATTCACCAAACTGCTCACCAACATTAAAAAACAAATTAAGCACAATGATGAAAACTGATCCTACTAAAAATAATACGAAATGATAGTACAAACGCTTTTTCTGCTGAATGCGCTTACGTGCGTTTTCATAAACTTCATGCTGCTCTTTAGGCTCCATTAGTTGCTTTTTATTTTTGATGTCCCTTCTACTAAAAATGTGATGGGTAAGGTATATTTCACGTTTACATTCTTGCCTCGATGTTTACCCGGAATCATTTTCGGTAATAGCGAAACAACCCGCATCCCTTCTTGTTCTAAACGCTTACGAGTTCCTCTTGCCCTAATCTGGGTAATATCGCCATCTTTGGTGATCGGGAATTGCACATAGATTCTTTGTTGGCCAGGTGTTAAATTCAAGCTATCGGTAATTGACATATCAAAATTTCGCGCTACAAGTTTTTTGATTTGATTTTGCAGGCACAATTTCTGTAAGTCTTGACGTAGCGTTTCACATCCAGGTAAGGTAGGTGCGTTTTCAACGACCACAAAGCGGACGCCTTGATCGATATTTATAGTATCTTTTTCTTGGCCAAAGACCAAAGCTAAAAAGCAACTAAATAACAAAGACAAATATATCTTTCTCATAGCTGCAAATATAGCAGTTTACATATTCTTAACCCACTCTTTGATGTAATCTGTAAAATCTTCTTTTTCTAAAACTTCATTGATATTATTAAAGTCAATCTCTTCGTTTTCAAGTGTGTTTAAAATAGATTGAATGGCATTTAAAACATTCATATCGTTTATGTTTTCTATGCGCTGAAGTATGTGATGTTTAAGCTGTTCTTTTTCCATTATTTTTTCTTTCTAAATTAACCCCTTATATTTTAATCAGCAATTCTTTAATGTTAAGCCTAAATTAAGCTTTTTAGTCATAAAATACCTTTAAAAACCATTTAAAATTACCTTTTTTTAGTAATTCTTCATGTTAAAGAAACGGTAAAATGAAAATTTTTCATACCGTATTTTTTCATATTCTTTTTTTTCAAAGTTTAAACTGCCGCATTCATAAAAATAACCCTATCCTAACAATTATTTTATCGGGTAGTTACATTCTTAAGTATCTTTGTAGTAGTAATTTAAACCAAATTAAGATGGCAATTAAAAAACAATATTTAAAGAGTAAACCTGTTTGTAAAGTAACATTCACGGTTCCGGCGAAAGATGCTTCAAAAGTTTCTGTGGCCGGTAGTTTCAACGAGTGGAAAACAGATGTATTAAATCTGAGAAAATTAAAAAATGGAACCTTTAAGGGAATCGTTGATCTGGAAAAGGATCACTCTTATGAGTTCAAATATGTGATCGACGGTGACTATGTAAATGAAGAGCAGGCCGATGCCTATGTCTGGAATGACTTTGCAGGTTCAGAAAATAGTGTATTAAATTTATAAATGTAATTGGTTAAATAGGCAAGAGGGCTTTTCATTTTGGGAGGCCCTCTTGTGTTATACAGACATTATTTAGATGGCGACTACACCTTTAATATGAGGATGCGGATTGTAGTCCGTCAGAATAAAATCCTCAAAGGTAAAATCTTCAATATTTTTCACTTCCGGATTAAGCTCCATTTTAGGAAGTGGGCGAGGATCACGTGATAATTGCAATTCTAATTGCTCCCTATGATTGCTGTAAATATGGGCGTCACCAAAGGTATGAATGAATTCACCTGCCTTATAACCACAAACCTGCGCCATCATCATTGTAAACAGTGCATAAGAGGCAATATTAAAAGGTACACCTAAAAAAATATCTGCACTGCGCTGGTACAATTGACACGATAATTTTCCGTCGGCCACATAAAATTGAAAGAAGGCATGGCAAGGAGGTAAAGCGGCTTTGCCTTCTGCAACATTTTCACTAAAACTTTTTGTAGTATCTGGCAGTACACTGGGGTTCCAGGCAGAAACCAGCATTCTTCTACTATCGGGGTTCTTCTTTAGTAATTCAATGACTTCATTTAACTGGTCAATTTCGTCGCTATTCCAGTTACGCCATTGATGTCCGTAAACGGGTCCGAGGTCACCATTTTCATCTGCCCATTCGTTCCAGATTCGCACACCATTTTCTTGCAAGTAATTGACATTGGTATCACCTTTTATAAACCATAGAAGTTCATAAATAATTGATTTTAAATGCAGTTTTTTTGTGGTCACCATTGGGAAACCTTCAGCCAAATCAAATCGCATTTGATAACCGAACACGCTCTTGGTACCGGTGCCGGTTCTATCACTCTTTACGCTTCCATTATTTAAAACGTGCTTTACTAAGTCATGATATTGCTTCATTTCGTCATCTTTTCTTCGGAAATAAAAGTAAAGAAAAGCTCCAAATCAAAAAGACAGGAGTTTAAAATTGTATCAAAAGTTATTAACTATCCAATAATCATTCCGGCAATTGTGGCAGAAATCAAAGATGCTATAGAACCACCAATCAGCGCTTTCATACCGAATTCAGAAAGTGTTTTCCGCTGTCCGGGGGCTAAAGAGCCAATTCCTCCAATTTGAATTCCGATAGAGGCGAAGTTAGCAAAGCCGCATAACATATATGTAGCCATAATAACGGACTTCTGGTAAGTTAAATGTGCCGCACTGGCCGGGTTTTTGAGATCAGCCAATTGTATATAACCTACAAATTCACTAGCGGCCAGCTTGATGCCTAATAGCTGTCCCATAAGCATCATGTCCTCTTTGGCGACACCGATCAGCCACATGAGGGGTGCAAAAATAGTTCCCAGGATAGCTTCAAGAGAAAAACTGGTATACGCAGTGTTCGATGCCAGCCAATTATTCAGACCAGTCCAGTGACCTACTTTACCAAGTCCGTAATTAATCATTGCTATAAATGCGATAAACACGAGAAGCATAGCACCGACATTTATAGCCAAACGCAGGCCTTCGGTAGTTCCGTTGGCAATAGCATCTAATACGTTTGAACCGATCTTATCTTGAGAAACCTTTACATCTGTATTTATGGTTTCAATCTGTGGATATAGTATTTTTGAAATGACAATGGCTCCTGGAGCTGCCATGACAGACGCAGCTAACAGGTGCTTGGCATAAACCAGCCGCAATGCAGGGTCGTCACCACCTAAAAATCCGATATAAGCTGCTAATACAGCTCCGGCAACAGTGGCCATGCCACCGATCATTACCAAAAGCATCTCTGAACGGTTCATCTTTTCCAAATAGGCCTTGATCAATAAAGGTGCTTCGGTCTGACCTAAAAAGATATTTCCTGCAATAGAAAGGCTTTCTGCACCCGAAATCCCCAACAATCGGGTTAAAAGCATCGCCATAAATTTGACAACCTTCTGTATAATGCCCAAATAAAAAAGTACAGATGTCAATGCAGAAAAGAAGACAATCGTCGGAAGTACCTGAAAAGCAAATATGAATCCAAAAGTGTCCATATCAACAACTAAGCCTTCAAATAGAAATTTACTACCTGCCCTGGTGAAGTCTAATATCTTTACAAAAATTTGACCAACGAAATCAAAACCTTTTTGAATGAAGGGTACTTTTAAAACACCTATTGCGATCATTAACTGAATAGCAAGTCCGATACCAACGGTTTTCCAGTTTATGGCTTTTCTACTGCTACTAAATAAAAAGGCGATAAAAATAAGCACTGCCATTCCTAGAATACCTCTTAGAAGACTTTGAGTTGAGAATCCTTGATTAGGGATGATGTTATTGTTTTCAGCTTCAGCTACATTGGTTACCGTTGTGTTATCTTTTTTGGTTTTAAACTTATAATCAACACCTTTTTCATTAAAAACAAGCGTAGAATCAGTCAATTCTGTAATCTTATAGCTGCGTGTGGTATCTTTAGGTGAATCATAATAAAATACCAGTAAATTATTTTGATGAATATAGTTTCCAGACGCTTTTAAGTTGTTCTTCGCTTTAAGCCGATAGCTGAATGCCCCTTGCTCCAGAATTAAAACATCTGATGTGTCGATAGTGAACAGCGATTCGCCGTTTTCGTTGTTAACGGTATCAAACAGCCACTTTTTATCTAATTGCTGTGCCGAAACTGTCAAGGCAAAAGAAGCAATTAGAATGCACAAAAAATTTCGCATGGTAGTAGGAATGTTATTTCTGACGTTTAGAAATTTCGTCACGTAGTTTTGCGGCCAGTTCGTAGTCTTCATTGGCGACAGCCTCGTCTAATTTATTATTGAGTTCTGCCAAAGTAAAATCTTGATAAGAAGTATCGTCTGGTGTGCCTTCCAACAGCTCTTCTACTTCAATTTTTGAAGCTTCCATTTCGGGTTCTTCTTTAGACTTGAGATAAATACCGGCTTTATCTAAAATATTTTCATACGTAAAAATGGGCGCATTAAAACGCGTGGCCAGTGCGATCGCATCAGAGGTTCTTGCATCAATGATTTCTTCTATACGATCGCGCTCACAGATCAAACTTGAATAAAAGACTCCATCTACCAACTTATGAATAATAACTTGCTTTACTTTAATCTGAAACCGGTCTGAAAATGTCTTGAACAAGTCGTGGGTAAGCGGGCGTGGAGGTTTGATCTCTTTTTCTAAGGCAATGGCGATAGACTGCGCTTCAAAGGCGCCAATAATAATCGGTAAAGTACGTTCTCCATCCACTTCATTCAAGACCAAGGCATAGGCGCCGCTTTGGGTTTGGCTGTATGATATCCCCTTAATATTTAGTCGTACTAAGCTCATTAAAAACTAAAATATAAAAAAACTGTCTAACTAAGGACTTGTATGTCCATAATCAGACAGCCTTTGCGGCACAATTTATAAAAAATTATGCGTTTTGCGCTTTAAACACTTTTAATTTTTCAATGAGTTGTGGTATAACTTCAAATGCGTCGCCAACGATCCCATAATCAGCAGCTTTGAAGAAAGGAGCTTCAGGATCGGTATTGATCACCACCTTTACTTTTGAGGCATTTACTCCGGCCAGGTGTTGGATGGCACCAGAAATACCTATGGCAATGTACAAGTTTGAAGCAACAGGTTTACCTGTTTGTCCAACGTGTTCGCTATGGGGTCTCCAGCCCAGGTCAGAGACCGGTTTCGAACATGCCGTGGCAGCACCCAAAATATCGGCTAATTCTTCCACCATGCCCCAATTTTCCGGCCCTTTTAATCCGCGACCTCCTGAAACAACAACATCAGCGTCGGCAATGGTCACTTTACCGGTTGCCTTATTAATGCTCTTTGATTCAACACCTAATTCAGGTAATGAAGCACTAAAACTTTCAGTAGAACCTGAAACCTTATTTTCATGAGCGCCATAAGAATTCTTGGCGATTCCAACCACTTTCTTATCTGTTGAAATTATAGTATTATTGAATCCTTTATTTGAAAATGCTTTTCTCTTTACGATGAACGGACTTGTGCTACTTGGTAATGCCACTACATTTGACGCATAACCCGCATCCAGACTAACTGCAACCAGAGGTGCAACAGTCAATCCATCCACAGAAGAATCAATTATTATAAGGTTAGCTCCATGCGCTTCCGCTGCCTGCTGGATAATAGCAGCGTATCCTTTTGCATTGAATGAGGTCAGTCCTCCTTCTGTTACTTCTACTACTTTTTCAGCTCCATAAGCATACAATTCGGTAGCATCACCACCATTTATAGTCAAGGCAACCATGTTGGTGCCTAGCTGTTCAGCTACTTTTTTTCCGTATGAGACTACCTCAAAGGCAGTTTTCTTAAATTTTCCTTCCGATGCATCGGCAAAAACTAATACAGACATATTATTATTTTTAGTTTATGAATTACGATTCTTCTTTATCGTAGTTCTTGATTCGTTATTAAATTGCTTTCGCTTCGTTGTGCAATAAATTGATCAGGTCATCAACGTTATCCACTAATTTTACTGCTCCTTTTGGCGCTGGCTTTTCAAAAGTTTCTGAAGTCGTGGCTGCAGTAGCGCCTGTTGGTTCCATGACGTTCAATGGCTTTTTTCGTGCCATCATAATACCACGCATATTTGGTATGCGCAGATCTTTTTCTTCTACGATTCCTTTCTGACCGGCTACTACCATTGGTAAGGTTGAGATCACTTTTTCTTCACCACCATCAATTTCACGCTCCAGAGTGGCCGACGTTCCGTCTACTTCAATTCCCACGCAGCCATTGACAAAATTATAGCCGGTTAATGAGGCCAACATACCAGGCACCATTTGTCCGTTATAATCAGCAGATTCTTTCCCTGCCAATACCAGATCATACGCGCCATTCTTAACCACTTCTGCCAATTCTTTAGCGACCAACATACCATCAGTTGGTTCAGCATTGACTCTAATTGCATCATCGGCACCAATAGCCAAGGCTTTACGCAAAGTAGGTTCTGTAGTGGTGGTACCAACATTAACAACTGTTACTGAAGCCCCTTGCTTTTCTTTGAACCACATGGCACGTGTTAAGACAAATTCATCGTAAGGGTTAATGACAAACTGCACACCATTGGTGTCAAATTTTGTGTCATTATCTGTAAAATTGATCTTTGAAGTTGTATCGGGAACGTGACTTATACAAACTAATATCTTCATTATTTACTGTATTTTAAGTATAAATTCTATGTACTTTATAAGTGCGAGCGAAGTTACCACTTTTTTTTCAAAATACTATGCGTGCATAATAAAATTTGTGTTATTTATTAATTGCATCCGTATTTATAATCTAGATTTGCCGTATAGATTTGAGCGTATGTTTAAAAGATATCTGAAGTTTTTTTTCAAAAAAATGAGACTACAGCCTTTCATGGAAAAAGCAAATTTTTTTGTGCAAAAATTTAAAAATAAGAATTCAAACGATAGATTTCTGGAAGACAATAGCAGTATAAAAATGCCTCCTGATTTTTATATGTACGAAACGCATAATTTAAATTATGATAAATTTTATCATGGAGGGTTCAACACAGCTGAGTGGGTGGTGAACTTACTTTCTGAATATGCTGATATTTATAAGGGTAACATTCTTGATTGGGGTTGTGGTCCAGGCAGAGTTTTAAGGCATATGCCAGATATCGTTAACTCATCTAATAGGGTATATGGCTGCGATTATAATGCGCAGTACGTGATTTGGTGTAATAATAACCTTCGAAATGTTGAGGTAAGAAAAAATGAACTGTATCCACCATTGTCTTTTGAGAATGAATTTTTTGACGCTATTTATGGAATATCGATTTTTACACATTTATCTGAAGAAATGCATTTTAAGTGGATGCAAGAATTAAATAGGGTTTGCAAGAATCAGGGAGTCATATTACTGACTGTTCATGGCGATTGCTTCAAAATTAACCTTTCTCAAAAAGAGCGGGTTTTATTTGATAGTGGTAAGTTGGTATCCCATAAATTTAAAGTTGAAGGAAATAGACTTTATGCCTCCTATCAACCCGTAAAATTTTTTAGAAATTTGGCAGAAAGTAATGGTTTTAAAATACTGGAACATGTGAAAGGAGAAATAAAAAATAATAAGCCACAGCAAGATGTTTGGATAATAAAAAAAATTGACTGATTCTTATCTTTATATTTTTTACTTTTGCTATTCATTTTAATCGACTCAAATGAGAACAATTCAATTTCGGGAAGCTATCTGCGAAGCTATGAGCGAAGAAATGCGCAGGGATGAAACAATTTACCTAATGGGTGAAGAGGTGGCTGAATATAACGGCGCCTATAAAGCTTCAAAAGGCATGTTAGATGAGTTCGGCGACAAACGCGTAATTGACACACCTATTTCTGAATTAGGTTTTGCGGGTATTGCTGTGGGTTCAGCCATGAATGGCAACCGGCCTATCGTAGAATTTATGACCTTTAATTTCTCGTTGGTGGGTATAGATCAGATTATTAATAATGCCGCGAAGATGAAGCAGATGTCTGGCGGACAATTTAACATTCCTATAGTATTTCGTGGTCCAACAGCTTCAGCGGGACAATTGGCAGCTACACATTCGCAAGCGTTTGAAAGCTGGTACGCCAACTGCCCGGGGTTGAAAGTAATTGTTCCATCCAATCCCTACGACGCCAAAGGTTTATTGAAAGCCGCTATTCGTGACGATGACCCGGTGATTTTTATGGAATCTGAGCAAATGTATGGTGATAAAGGTGAAGTACCTGATGGTGAATATATTTTACCTATTGGTGTGGCAGACATTAAACGAGAGGGTACTGATGTAACAATAGTGTCTTTTGGAAAGATCATTAAAGAGGCATACAAAGCGGCAGATGAGCTGGAAAAGGAAGGGATTTCTGCCGAGGTCATCGATTTGCGCACAGTGCGACCTATGGATCATGATGCAATATTAAATTCCGTTAAGAAAACAAATCGATTAGTTATTTTGGAAGAGGCTTGGCCTTTCGGTAATGTTGCTTCTGAAATCACGTACCAGGTGCAAGAGCAGGCATTTGATTATTTAGACGCTCCTATTCAGCGAATTACCACGGCAGATACACCGGCCCCATATTCTCCTGTTTTATTACAAGAGTGGCTACCAAATGCAAATGATGTGGTGAAGGCTGTTAAATCAGTATTATACGTCAAATAATTGGTACAAAAATTGTATTAAAGGTTCCTTTCATTCGTTATATGGAAGGAATTTTTCTTTTAAAGAAGTCTATGTCTAAAAAATATATAGTAACGCTTTTACTGATTTTCTTTTCAGCGTTGGTATTTTCTCAAGTAAAAGTTAGTGGTATTGTACTAGACGAGGATAATAACCCCGTTCCCTTTGCCAATATCGTTTTTAAGGGATCAACCACCGGAACGGTTTCCCAGGAAGATGGTACGTTTTATTTGGAGTCGGATAAAACGTATAAGGAGTTGGTCGTTTCCTTTTTAGGATTTGAGACGAAAACCATTCCGCTAAAAGCGCGAAATTTTGATTTGCGCATTGTATTATCTGAGGGAAATACATTGAAGGAAGTAGTCGTCTATTCCGGTAGACAAAAGAAAAAAGGAAATCCTGCTATAGCGATCTTAAGAAAGATTTGGGCAAAAAAACGCCAGAACGGCGTCTATCTATATCCACAATACGAATATGACAAGTATGAGAAAATAGAATTCGACCTCAACAATATTGATGAGAAATTCAAGAAGAATAGGATATTTCGCGGGATGGAATTCATTTTTGATAAAGTAGATACTTCTCGAATTACGGGTAAACCATATTTGCCTATTTTCATCAATGAAGCCGTTTATAAGACCTATGGTAAGAACCGTCCTTCGAAAAGGCTTCGTGAGGAATTGGTTGCCAATAAAAATTCAGGTTTTGACAGTAACCAGGAACTAATAGAATTTATCAAGCAACTGTATGTTGATTATAATATCTACGATAATTATCTAAAGTTTTTTGACAAAAGTTTTACCAGTCCTTTATCTCGAACGGGTGTATCAGTCTATAATTATGTGCTTACAGATAGCGCTTTTATTGATAATAAATGGTGTTATAATATTTTATTTTATCCTCGCCGCAAAAGTGAATTGACCTTCAAGGGCGATTTTTGGGTCAATGATACCACCTTTGCTGTCAAGCAAATCGAAATGGATGCGACCCGTAGTGCCAATATTAACTGGGTAAAAGAAATTCATATAGAGCAGGAATTCAATGTACTTAATGATTCTGTTTTCCTGTTAAAGCGAGACCATATGATGTCTGATTTTGCCTTCAGAAAAAAGGATAAATCAAAAGGTGTATACGGAAGAAGAACAACGCTATTTGACAATTACGAATTTGAAAAGGAGCACGAAGATAAATTCTATGCGGCCAGGGTAGATGCCTATAAAGAAGAAATTTTTAACCGTCCCGATGACTTCTGGAAAGAGAATCGAATGGAAAAGTTAAATGATGACGAAGCAGGTATTTATAAGATGTTGGACACCTTAAAAACAGTCAGAAGATTCAAGCAGCTCTATAATATAGGTACAATTTTGGCATCTGGTTATTGGGAGGTTTTTGAAGGTTTTGATTATGGCCCGATCTTCTCATCTTTTGGAAACAATGATGTTGAGGGGACACGTGTTCGTATTGGTGGTAGAACCTATTTTAATCAGAATGACCCATGGCGCATTCAAGCATTCATGGCGTATGGTTTTAAAGACCAGAAAGTGAAATATGGTATTGGTGGTAAATGGATGATCGATAAAAAGAACCGAATTATCATTTCAGGTGGTAACCGACGCGATGTCGAACAAACGGGAGTTAGTTTAACTACGGCCAATGATGTACTGAATAGAAGTTTTGCTTCGGCAGCATTCTTCACAAGAGGGGAGAATTTCAGATTAACAAATCTGAACTTGACCAATGTTGCAATAGATATAGAACCTGTAAGAAACTTAAACTTTAGGCTCGGCGCAACCTATAAGACATTGCGTGCGGCAGCCCCCGATCTTTTCGATTTGACCTATACAGATCTTGATGGAAATACGCAATCAGAAGTCAGGCAATCAGAAGTTGATTTTGCGGTCAATTATACGCCTGGTAAAAAAAATGCGGGCTTTGGCGTCGAGCGAGGTATTAGCAATGAAGGACGCTACCCCATACTATACCTAAGCTATACGCGCGGGTTGAAAGATGTGTTGAATAGTGATTTCGAATACGATAAACTTCAATTCTATTATAGGCATCGTATTTTGATGGGTGGTTTTGGCAAGCTGCGCTACACTTTGGAAGCGGGTAAAACATTTGGTACTGTACCTTTGAGTTTGCTGGATGTCGTACCCGGTAATCAAACCCCATTTTTAGCAGATCGAACGTATGACTTACTCGATTTTTACGAATTTGTTACAGACGAGTATGCAGCATTGCATCTGGAGCACAATTTCAATGGACGAATTCTTTCGCGACTTCCATTACTACGAAAGTTGAACCTCCGTGAAATTGTTAGTTTTAAGGCTGTGGTCGGTGGCCTTTCGGAAGAAAATAGAACTATGAGTAATTTTTTCAACGTGCAAGATGCAGATGGAAATTTGCCGGCTGGGGCTCCTACTAAGCCATATTATGAGTATAGCCTTGGTGTAGACAATATCTTCAAGTTATTGCGAATCGACTTCGTATTTCGGGGAAATTATTTAGACCTTCCTGGAGCGACAAAATTTGCGGTTAAAGGTGGTTTTGGTTTCTACTTCTAATCTCTAAAGATTAATTTACCGGTATAAAATTCCCCGACATCTATTGTAGGCGGCCGGTTGCCGGAAATTACATTACCGGTGCCGCGAATCTCGCCTTTAATTTCTTGAACAGGATAGACAAACAGGTCATTCGTGCCTCTATGGAAAAGAAGAATGGTTTGTGCTCTTAGTTCATCAGCTATCAATTTTCCTTGACCGGAGGCAAAATTAATATCAAAACTTTGGGTTTTACCCGAAACAAAAAAATTGGACACATCGTTGGTTATAATTCTTAAAATTTGATTGTTCACTACAATATCAAAATCACCCACGTTTACTTCTTTTTCCAGAAAATCTTCAGAAATTATTGTAAAAGCATCGAATCGCAAGGTATCTTTACTTGTAACGGTAAACTGGGAAGCGTTTCTGATTTCTGTGATATTCGTGGCTGTTAAAAAAGCTTTAGCAGATCTGTAACCATTAAAAAATTTACATTCACTATCGTTTTCCATTATAAGCCTGTCTTCCACGATTTTGATAGAAATATCATCCATAAAGTTTTCGTTATGTACGATTGTCAGACTATTTTCTAAACCTTGTTGGACTTCTAATTCAATGCCTTCGCGCACGATGACTCTTGAGAAATCGTCGAGCTTGATGGTTTTAGAGATTTCTTCTCCTGCACTTTCAAAACAAGCTGTGGGATCTTCAATGGCACAGGCGGCAAAAAATAGGATCATCGATATGTACATTAGATACTTCATTATAATCGTATTCCAATTCCCAGATCAATGGATTCTGCCAAAAATAAATGCGCCTTTATAGATGCTGAAGCAAACCATTTATCGCCAAAATATTTTTTAACTCCAACACGTTCATAATATCGGGTTTCATTGTCATATGGATAGTATACATAGTACCCCACTTGGGTCAAGATCGAAAAATTATTGACATCTAATTCATGGCCAATGAGTAGACTTATACGCTTGTAATCGGCATCTCCACTTTCGCCTTTTTCGGGAAACGCAATGGCATTGAATTTAATGAGCTCTTTGAGATAATTCGAAAAGAAAATTTCGCTACCAACTTGTAAAATGCTTTTACTGTTGATGCGCTTGTCGGCATAGATGGTACCTACATAATATGGAAATTGTTTACCACCAATATTGGAAGAGCTGTTTACTCCACCGCTAAACTGTAAATTAATTTTGATGGGTTCCTTTTCGATAATTTCTTCGTCCTCTTTTGGCACTTCTGAATAATCAATCGGGCTCTGATGATCAAAATTATAACTCAGTCCTGTATTAAATGAAAACAGGTTTAAGCCCGTGTTCGGTGACTTTATGGAGCCATTGGAGTAATGATTCAGTAATATTCCGGCATTTGCATCGATGCTTGGAGTAATTTTTCTTCTATAATTAAATCCAATGGTTGTGTTGGCCAAAAGATGTGAACCAAAAGAAATATTCTTATTGTTGGTTTCGAAGTCAAAAGGGTTGGTATTATAGGCAATACCTTGCCCTAGTCGTAAATAAAATATATTCTTCTTTGATTTCTTTCCGAAATAAAACGTGTAGTTGATGTTCAATGCATATGCTTCCCCTAAAATAGAATTTTGAAAATCATGATAAATAAACGAAAAGCCGTATTCGGGATAATTATAGCGCCGCATGGCCGCGGTATTCTCACTTTTTTTATTCCAGTTCAGGATGAATCCTCGCGGAAAAGAAACAGCCAAATGCGAAATTTTGTCTTTATGCTTGATAACATTACCGTAAAAGTAATCGAGTTGCAACGAAAAATGATTATTTTTTTCATGCTGAGCAAATCCGACAAAACAAAAAGATAAGAGGAGTACAAAAAGATTATTTTTTATACGATCCATATCCTATTAAAAATCAAAATACCAGTTGAATAAGTCTGTTTTTAGTCCTACCGTAAACCAGGTAGTGTTTTCCTCGCGAAAATTAGTGCTTTGAGTTGCTGGATCGAAATTTCTAAGTGTTACCCCGGCAAAGAACCGTAAATTCGTCGATGGATTTACAATGTAACCGGCTTGCAAATCTCCAATAAGTATATTTGTTTCATTACCTTGTAATAATTCTACGCCGGTATCACCGGTGCGGTTGTTATTGGAGGCATAAATATCACCACCGAAGCTGGTCGGATTGTTTTCGAAATCAAATCCTTTTTTACCTACGACTAATTTCGCATTGCCGAACCAACGGTCTTTTCTGTATTGGGCAATTCCTACAAGCTCCCAGAAATTACTACCCCATAAATGACCTATAGGCTGGTTAAAATGTGCATAATTAAGGGTGCTGTCATCAAAATGGCTAAAAGTGTAAGGACGTGCCAGGTTAAATTCACCTTGTAGAAATAGGTTATTGACTTTAAAGGCATTGTAATATTTTCCTCCAATCTGAAAAGCAAATTTATTGCCCCAATATCCATCGCCGTCAAAAAAACGGCCTACAGTTAATTCATCAAGAACAAATTGTGAGTACAAGGCAACATTATTTGATACTTTATATTTGGCATTTAATCCAATAATGGCATTGCCGCTTTCAGAACCACGTGTAAATTCTGCAGCACGATAAAAAATTATAGGATTGAAAAAACTTACATCAAATCCGTCTCTGGCCCGATTATCTGTGATTACCGCTTCAAATAGTCCTAGGTTGAGTCGCTTATTAACGTTCCAGCTCAAGTGATGTACAGCAACATATTTTCGAAAGTTGGTGTTATTAAGGCTTACATCTCTTCTTACATCATCCATCCACATCCACAAGTTGGTGTATTTTATTTTCCAGAATTTGGTGCTGACCTTTAAGAATGGATACGGTGAAGCAACATCTGAAACCATAAAAGAGCGGTAACCATCACCTATGAAATTTTTACCATTACCGAATTGAAAATTAAAGGTTTCATTTGGTGAATATGATAGATAGGCTTCTGCCACTGGATAATCGAAGCCATTGTCTTTAAATCCTTTTCCTTTACCTCTTCCTGGCACTGTTCCAGCTGCTCCTAACGGAGGGCTGCTTCTGGCAAAGCGATTTACATAATTAGCAAAACGGCCTTGGCTTTCATAAAAAAAAGTCGAAAAACTCAATTGTTTACCGATGCCACCTTGGATATGAATTGAGCGGGTATTGTTATAAGTATTGTCAATGGCGTCAGAATTGTCCTTGCCTACCTGAAGATCGGCGCCTGGATTTATTGTAAACCAAAAGTTTTCTTCTTCCACCAGAAACATGTGTTCATTCCACCACTTTCGCCCGAACCAAGAGCTTTTATCCTTAAACAGGGGTTGTTTTAATTTGTCTAGATTCACAAAGTCTTTGGTTTCTGAATATATAAAAGGCTTGGAAGTCGTATGTGAATTTTCTGCTTTGTGATAGTAAAATTCCAGTTCATTATAGGTGCTGAACGTAAAAGGAATATTTAAATGACTTTTATGCTCAGGGAATAATGAACCCTTCGTGTCAGTTTGAGAAATACAAAAATTAAAAGCTAAGATGGTAAGAATTGATACAAGGAATTTTCTCATTAAAAGGATCTTAATTTCTGGTAAAAATAGGATTATAATTTAGTCACATTATTGTTTTCAAGCTTGTATTTTTCATTACTCTCAGGGCAGATTGCTATTCCCTGGTCATCAAAATGGAGACGATGACCATATTCACTGATCCAACCGATTTGTTTTGATGGATTGCCGACTACCAGGGCATAGGCGGGAATCTCTTTGGTGACAACCGCACCTGCACCGATAAAGGCCTATTCACCAATATCGTTTCCGCAGACTATTGTGGCATTGGCACCAATACTCGCTCCTTTTTTTACCACAGTTTTCATATATTCATTTCTGCGATTTACGGCGCTGCGAGGATTAATAACATTGGTAAACACCATAGACGGCCCCAGAAAAACATCATCTTCGCAAATCACGCCGGTATAAATTGAAACATTATTCTGAACCTTGACATTATTACCTAAAATGACATCGGGAGAAACCACTACATTTTGGCCGATATTACATTTGTTGCCTATAATACATTTTGGCATGATATGGCTAAAATGCCATATTTTAGTGCCTTCACCGATAATGCAGCCATCATCAACGACTGCAGTTTCGTGCGCAAAGTAGGGTGTATCCATAGCTTTTAATATGAGTTTTTGGTCTGGCCACCGTCTGCAATCTCTTTTGCAGATGATGCACCTATTCTTAAAACGCCTAAGTTAATCATTTTTACTGCATCGTGATATGATTTGATTCCACCTGCTGCTTTTACCGGTAATGGGGAGGCATACTCAAGCATAAGTCGAATGGTTTCTAAAGTTGCCCCATTAGGTTTGTTGTCCATAGTTTTAAAGAAGCCTGTTGATGATTTTACGAAAATGGTTTTAGCATTTTCATTTCCGAAATTTGTCAGTGCCGTTTCTTTTATTAAACGACAAATATTCTTAATTTGATCATTGGTCAACGCTGCGACCTCAATAATCCATTTGATAGTTTTATGATGGTCTAAGGCTAAACGGGTTAGTTTTATAATCTCCTGTTTTACTAATTCAAGATCTCCTTTAATAAAAGCCTTATAATTGATAACGATATCTAATTCATCTACGCCATCGCTAATAGCCTTTTCAGCTTCCGATAATTTCATAACCAAAGGATGGGTACCTTCATGAAAACCGATAACTGTGCCAATCAATACATCGCTTTCACTATTCGATATGTGTTGTTTTGCGAGGCTTACATATTGTGGACGTATCATAACTGACTTAAAACGATTCTTTATCGCTTCACTAATTAGCGCTCTCACTTTATTCAGCGTTTCGTGTTCAGAAATCTGGGCTTGTTCTGAAGTTTTTAAGTAGGTCGAATCTAAATATTGATGAATGTTCACAAAGCAAATTTGTACCACGAAAGTACAAATTTTTGGTATAAAAAATCCCGACCAAGTGGTCGGGATTTGAATTGTATCGAAACTAAAATTATTCTACTAATAAGGTAACTGGTAATGTATATTTTACACCAACAGGTCTTCCTCGTTGCTTACCGGGAACCATTTTTGGTAATAGCTTTACAACACGTACAGCTTCTTTTTCAAGTCTTGCATGAGGTCCACGTGCTCTTACATCTGTAATAGCACCAGTTTTACTGATCTTAAACTGAACGTATACTCTCTTTTTACCTGGATCTAATCCTAGATCACCTGCGAGACCAGTATTATATTTTCTATTGACGTGCTTTTTAATTTTTTCTTGCAAACATGCTTTCTTTTGAGCCTTGGTTCCCTTACATCCGGGAAACACAGGGGCATCTTCAATAATGGCAAATGGAACGTCTTCCACAACTTCTTCCTCTTCAACTGCTTCTTCAATCTCTTCAATCTCTATAACCTCATCTTCATCGGTCTCAGTTGATTCCAATACCGTTTCTTCCACTTCTTTTTCATCTTCTACTACTTCTATCTTTTCTGGAGCCGGTGGAGGCGGCGGAGGTGGTTTGATTTGCTCTATACGTTCTGTAATTGGAATTTCTTCCTCAATTTCTTCTTCGCCTGTTATGTTGGCAAGATCAGAAAGACTTCTATCAAAAGTTTTATATTCTACACCCAGGTAAATAACAAGCAATGCCAGGGCTAAACCAAGTTGTAAGAACAATTTACTGTAGTTTTCCAGATTTGCTTTCGGATTTTTTTTAAGTTCCATCAGAAAAGATATTTATTTGTTTGCTAATTTAATAAATAAAAAAATATGCGCAACTATTTTAACATAGAATTCAACCAGGTTCGAATCTGGTCAAATGAGATAGCTGCTAGTATTATCCCCAGAGTGTTGGCCAATATATCATTGAGATCGGCTTTTCTGTAGGTTGTCAATCCTTCTTGTAAAGCCTCAAGAATTATGCCGAAAATCGTTATAAAAATAACCAATAACAATTTGTGCTTTAAGCTGGTAAAACGTTTTCGGGTAGCAAACAACCAGCTAAAACTTAAGAAGAGATAAGCAACGCTATGTGCAAGCTTATCTGAATTTTTAACTTTAATAATAGTAACGCCTACGCTGGAAAAAGAGGCCAGGCTTAAAATAACGATTAAAATAGTAAGGCCAATAGCAATGCCATAGGCATTATGCTCCAACCAGCTCTTTATACGCTTCAGCATCTAATAGTGACTCAATTTGACCTGTATCTTCGATCTTTACTTTAATCATCCAACCATCACCATACGGATCTTTATTTACACTTTCGGGGCTGTCTTCTAAAGCTTCATTGAATTCAATAACTTCTCCTGTTAAAGGCATAAATAGGTCAGATACAGTTTTTACGGCTTCAACTGAGCCAAAAACTTCATCTTTTTCTACGGTATCATCTAAAGTATCGACATCGATGTAGACTATATCACCCAATTCACTTTGTGCAAAGTCTGTGATACCGATTGTAGCTGTATCTCCATCGATTTTAACCCATTCATGGTCTTTGGTATATTTTAGATCAGAAGGAATATTCATTTTAATTGTTTTTAGTGTTGCGAATTTAACTTTTTTGGATCAATTTCCAATAGTGTAGCGCAAACTAATTCCCGTATTGATAGAATTTCTTGGGAAGGTATTTGAAATCAGGAACCTTGAAGAATTCTGATCGTAAAAGAAGGATGCTAATAAGCTTTGATTCAAGGCCCAATCAGCGTTAAATTTAATAGATAATAATCGCTGACCGCCGGTAACCTGGTTATTGTCAATATCGATGGATCGTATGACCGTAGAGTTGTCTCGAATACCAATATCTGCATTGAGATTTATATCCCCTTTAAAGTTTGTAGTGGTCTGGCCGGTTTTGATCTTGAGTTTTACATCTTTAAACCGATAGCCCAGGCCAAAAATATATTCTTTACCACGTATTTCGGTAATGGTATTATTGTTTAGGTTCAGATTTAGAGACTTGTCACGGCGTACTTCTGCCCTGAGCGAGAAATTATTGCGCATTTTCATGTCCACACGAACAAGCGGATTGAATTCCTCAACCAAATTAATACCATTAAATAATTTCTCAGGTTGGTAATTTCCGTTTATATCAGGATTGGACGTCGGGTTTTCCGGATTGAAAAGCAAATTATTTGTGAATCCAATAATCTGATAACTGGAGTTGTATCTATGATCAATATTAAAACTTCTAAAGTGTTTTTTGAACCAGCCAAACTGCATGAATCCTTTATAATTAATACGCCAGTTGGGAATTGGAATATTTCTGAAAGCACCTAGTTTTACCTTTGATGCATTTTGGCCCGAATACGCAGCTAAGAAGGCGGGCAATAGTACTTCAGGGCTATTTTCGCCATAACCATCGAGATTCGCTTGACCTGCTCTTCGAGCCAACCGCTGCTGAATAATAGCTCGATTCTCTTTGAATTTTTCAAAGGTGGCATCACCATCACCATCGAACGCGTTTGGCAACATAAAATAACTAATAATGAAATTACCCGATTCGTTCAGTGGAGATCCATTAAGTTTTAGCACGCCTAAAGAATCCACCGGATCAAGCAACTGTGATTGGTTTCTGGTAAATACCCGATTCGCGGAGAGTTCAATATTAAAATTCTTAAAAGGTTTTACATCAGCATTGATATCTAACTTTCTGAAATGGGTATTGCTATAGGTTCTACTAAATCCAGCACTATCTACATCTCTAGTTACTAACCAATTATTTGCAAGTGCCAGGTCTCTGATATCTCGTTGACTTCCAAAGACAAAACCTAGCGTAGGGGCGAAACCAGCACTCGTATTATCCCTCCCTAGAAAGCCAATTTCCGGTGAATAGCCCGGTAATATGGTACCGTTGTTTTCTGTGTAAGATACACGTATGTTTTTCACAGAAGTCACTACATCGACCAGGCCTTGCACAACTTTTTGCCCGGTAGACCAGTTCTTTTTATTAATACGCCCTCTCTGCGTTGTTCTGTTACTAGAAATTGAGGGCGTTGTAGGTTTGTCGTTGGTTTTTTTCTTAGCAGATTTCGGTTGACGTTTTTTCTTAACCGCTAAATCCTGAATGCCTGTTTTTTTGTAGAACTTGGTCATGTTAAGATTCGCGGTCAATGAATGCGTATTCGCATTTTGTATGGTATTACCTACGTCATCTATAAAACTTTCTGCCGGCGCCTGCCAATCATAATCAGCGGTATAGCGATAGGTGGCATCTACAAAATCAAAAATGGGTATTTTATTGATGGGTATTTTATAGTTAGCGTCTAAGGTTTGATGGTAATTATTGGGCCTGTCAATCTTAAAGAAGTCAGTGAACAATGTCGTTTCTCGATCAGCACTTTCTATATCGTAAATATAATTGTTAGTCGCTCTAAACGTGAACTGTAATGACCGGGTCAAGTTATAGGCGATATTATAATCCCAATCAAAGAAGAATCTTCGCTGAATTAATTCTGGCAATTCAATATCTCTCAACGCCTCACTTAACGATCTTGATTTTTGTTCATTAAAGCTACGTATAATATTGGAGTTTACTGATATTGAAGACGGTAATAGGTTAATATTAAGGTCACTCAAAAATTTTAAATAGCGGCCTTTTTTTAGAAATTTCCAATTTTTTAAAGGTTCTAAGGTGAAGGGTTTAAAGCTGTAGTTATATGTTGCACCAGCTCGTACGTTTTGATCTAACGCTTTTTCAATATTGTAATCTCTATGATAGGTTTCATTAAATGAATAAGATGCTGAGAAATTCTCTATATCATAGAATCTCTGCTTCTTTTCAGGGTCAGTTCTTTCTTTTCGCACGTTGATCAGGTTGATGCTCCGTCGCTTGGTATAATCCCTTGAATTTTCACTATTGGCATTCGATTCTTGAGAATCTTCAAAGAGTACATCTTGAAATTGTGGGTCCCATCTGGGGTCTCTGAATTCTTCTGAAATACTATAGTTTAAAGGAATTTTAATCCCAGATTTTTTGGGCAAGAGCTGGCCTAAGTTGACATTGGTAACAATGTCATATTGCTTGACATCTTCCTGGCTGCGTTCATTGGGTCGTTGGTCGATGGAGCCCCATCCTTGTGAATGGGCTCTACCCGCCATGGAAATATCGGCAAAATCAGCAAAATTCGCATCGGCATTCACCACAGTCGCCCATCCACCTTCGTTATCGAAGTCAGAAACACGTAATTCATTGAACCATAACTCAGCAGTTTTAGGATTAAGAGCATCGTTTCGAACCCCTATCATAATGGTTCTGATATTCGATAAGTTTGGAGAGCCTTTTACACGAATTCTTGCATTAGGATCTGTCGCCAGGCTGGGAAAGATTTCATTTGGCGGAAAACTACTGGATTGGCGCTCTAGTTTTAATTGGCCTAGTTGACGTAATTGTGTATCAAGATCATTTTTCCAAATACTATCTGCAGAAGCTTCCCCTGTTTTAGTAATCCTAAGGGGAATCTCCAACTGGTAAAAATTATCATTTGTATCACTACCAAGCCTTAAGATAGCCGTTAGTTCTCCATCATCGGTTTCAGGAAGCCCGGGAACACTGGCCGCATGCACATACATTCTTAAATTCTTGAACATTCGCATATCGAACTGTGTATTTTTGAAAACCGTACGTGTTTCTCCGGGAGGTAAATTGTTTACTTTTACTAATAGTGATTGTTCATTTTGTTCTTGAACAGTGGTGCTTCCTTGAAGGCGTTCTCTGCGCACCCCTGGTGGTAATACATATGGAAAAGGTTGTTTATCTTCATTTTCCTGGATGTTGACCACACCTACTTCAAAATCCTGATCTTGGGCCGGGGTGAGTTCAACCGGTGGATCTAAAGGATTGTTGTCATTGATGGTGAATAAATACCTTCGCCAGTCACCTCGTATCAATTCTAATTCTCCAAAGCGAAGAACGACTGGCACCTTAAATTTGGTAAGGTACATACGAATGAATCGAATGGCATTAAATCCGCTAATGCCTCCAACGGGTGTTCCTGTGGTTATTGGAATTCTAAACTGATACCATTTAGCTATTTGCGTTTGCCCATTCGCCAGGGTGATCTGTTCTTCTTTTTGATCAACAATATAATTCGGATTATCGGGTGTGGAAGGGCGATCAATGTCTAAGTCATTCGGAAATAAGGAGACCTTATATTCATAATAGCTCTCAATATCGCTCATGGTCTGGTCTTGGTTGATATCCTCGATATCAGGGAAGGAAGTGGCCGATGTTGGGAATGACTCTGTTGAATTATTAATCGTAGGTGAGTTGCCCTGTGTTTTGTTAAAACGCTTGTAGCGCTGTAATATCCCGGCATCGGCGGCATCTAACGCGCCGCCTCGAAAGAATTGAAAATCATCGTTAGAAGGATCTTCTCCAAAAGCAGTCGAGAATTTAGTTGCTTCTTCTGTATTGTTCCTTCCATCCAAACCAACATCCTGATTTGGACGCTCTGCGTCTTCTTCCGTAAAGGCATAAATTAATGATTGGTTGATTGGGATAAACGAATAAAATTCGTCGGTTACATTTTCACCGTCAATCTTAATGCCATCACCAGGAAGTCCGTTTTCATACATTCGCCTGTTATCATCTAAAATATCTTCAGATACATTTCCCAAGTTGAAGTATAATTCGCCTCCAAAATCAGCCGGGTTCACATTTACGGGCCCTCCTTCTTCAGGAGTAATAGAATAATTTGTATACGGATCCAACAACCAAAATTGTATGTACTCGATATTTGCCTGTTGAAAATCTGTAGTAGTTAATGAGCGCATGATACCCGCCCATTTATCTTCCGGATTACTGTCATAATTGTTATTTGCCAATGTGGCCTGCTCATTAAAGTTGTAGCTTCCTCGTTCTTGAGGATAATATGCCAGATCAAAGGTATTAACAATGTTGGTCTGCGTCACGTCGAGTTGCAATTGCGGAAATAATTCTTCAAAATTCACGCGGCGCACCTCGGCACGTGACAATTCATTATCATCGATGTTTGAAGGTCTTAATTGTGAACCGTAAAATAATCTATCAATGGTATACCAGGCTAGCTGTGACCTTTCGGCACCTACTTGTAACTTATCTCTTTGATTAAGATCTGGTGGATCAACTCCGTTATCGTATAACTCTTGTGGTACCGTAGCATCCCTAAAATTTAAGGGATCCCCGATTGGTACTTCATTCAGTGGCGTACTTGCTAAAAACCATTGCCGGGGTGAACTAATATCTAATGGTATCTGCGAACCTTCAAAATCGTCTACATATGAGGCGGCTTCACCGTTAAGATCGATACCTTTTGGTGAACCCGGAAATAAATAGGCGGCTTCTGCTCTTATTGAAAAATTGGATTCGACATCAGTATCAATGTTCGGTAATTTATTTACCCATTTTGTAAAGGCAGGTACTTCTGTCTGATAATTGAGGTTAAAACCTAGCATCGTGTTATTCACGGGCTCAGCACCAAACTGTGGTTTTTGTGTAAATGGACGCTCGTTAAGATTAATGACCGTACCACCGATGGCAAAGTTCTCATCAAAAATATGCTGAATATCGAGGCCCATAAAACGTCTTCGCTGTTGATTGAAGCCGGTATTATTCTCTACAGATACATTTATTGGGGCATTGGAAGCAATTAAGTTGGGATTAATAACTTGTACACTTCCGATTTGATAATCTACAACGTAATCAACACCTTCTACTAATTCCCTACCTCCAGAGGTCACTGTTACCGAGCCACGCGAAACGTTAAATGCACCCAATGGAATACCACTTCTTGATTCAGACTTAAAGTATCCTTTTAAGAAGTATTTATCCTTGTTTTGAAATCCTGTTTGGGCCTGAACCCTTGTTTGTTCGTAGAGTTCGTCGAAAACAAATCTATCATCTGCAGGATTTGTCAGTATTTTACCTAATTCTCCCGAACTTAATGAAGCGGGTTGTGGAGGTTCTTCCTTTCCGCCGAAGGGCTCTACGGTAGGAAAAATTACATAGCCATTCTGAGAATCTATCGTAATGCCCTCAATATAATCAAAGTAACCATCACCGCCAACTACAGGTGCATTTGTACCATCTAAAACATCAAATCGTAAAAGGTTCAATAATGGCTTTTCACTAACTGCTTCCGTGCCTATTATGGTTTGCGCATTTTGCAGGAAATTAATGGGTACACCGGTTTCATCATCCTGATAGAGTACTTCTAAACGAAAGCCATCTTGTTGCAATTGAAAAGCACCGGGTAAGGCATATACGTTTTTCATCATCAAGTCAAACAAAGGAAGTTCAGCATTCAGAATTTCACTCCGCAGTAATTTAACGACGAGATTATCGGGTGCCGTTACGCCATCTCCGCTCAATTCACCCACCCGAAACACTGAAGGATTATCCGGATTGTCGGGGTTGGGGCGACTGGTATCTGTGTATTCATAAGCAACAGCAAGAATGTCACTGTCGGCCAACTGCCTGTTTAGCGTAATGTATCCTAGTTGTGGATTTAACGAAAAGTCGATATCTAAGGTCAATTTACGGGCATTTTCTAAAATCGAGTATCCTGAACCTTGCTGCAGGTTAAACAGGGCCAATTCACTGTCAACACTTGAAATGTTCCTGATGCCTCCACCGGCAATTAGAAGTCCGTCAAGTGTGTTGGCACCATTCCTGGGTCCGGGGTTAGTTCCTGGACTTTCCAGTATATTATTGCCTGGTGTAAATTTGTTCGGGTCGGTTTCACCCAAATCAGCTAAAGCAACGATATTACGCACATCTTCGGTGGTATTGTTTCTATTCGTAATCCAGACTTCTATTCTAGTGATATATTTAGAGCTTTTTATAAGCGGCAAGTCTGCTAGGGAAGTATTATAATCATCCCTGAACTGTTGCGCCAAAAAGAAGTGTCTGTTCTCATCGTAATCACTTGCACGTAGTTCGAATTCGTTAATGGTGGCTCCTCCCTGTGCCTGTACAGAACGCGTTTGCGAGCGCTGCTGTGAAAAGACACCGGTGATTGTAGTTTTGCCGAATTGCAACTCGGTCTTTACACCAAATAAATTCTGGGCACCTGAAATCAATGAACTTTGTATGGGCATGCTTACGTTACCCACTTCAATTTTACGGATGATATCGTCTTCGGTCGGTGTATATTCTAGCTTGATCTGATTCTGAAAGTTAAAAGTAGATTGTGTGTCAAAAGCAGCATTCACTCGTAAGCGCTTTCCAATTTTGGCATTTAAACTGGCACTTATTTCCTGGTCAAAATCAAATGTGGTGCTGGCCCTGTTGCGTTCCGACAATTGTGGATTTTCAACCTTTTGATATAATACGCCCATTTTTACCAGTACTGACCCTTGCGGGTTGACTTCTATTTCATTTCCACCAAAGATGTTTTCAAAAAATTCTGAACGGACATAGTATTTTGGTAGTAAATTCTTTTGAGCTTCGTCTTTATTTTTTTGGGAACTGAATGCGGTTGATTTTTCTTTAAAATATTCTGCTATATCTCTTTGTAAGCGATACTTTTTATATTCTTCCTTGGTCATATAAAACGGATGCTCGATGTAATAATTTCCAATCTTTTCCAGAAAAATATATTGTTCACGAGTAGGGTCGTAGACTACCTCCATTTGTCGAAGTTCGTTCAGGAATAAACTTCCTTTCTGCGCTGCGCTAAATGGATAACGAAGCCCGGGCCTTATAGTATCTACTCTAGTGGTATCTATTCTTTGTTGAACTGCTTTTGTAGAATCGGCTTTTTTGGGAGCCGAAGGAGTCACTTGCGCTTCAAGGGTTGCCACTGGAACGAACAACACAAAACACACAAACGAAAGATATATTTTAGCAGTGTTAATTTTCAAAAGAATTACAAGTTTTTAAGTGCTTGTTTAATGATCTCTTCAAGACTTATACTTGGTGCTTCTTGAATAATCTTTTGTACCAGCTTATCGACCTGTCTGCGAGAGAATCCAAGAACCTCTAATGCAGATAACGCTTCTTCCTTTAAGGTATTGTCAGTTTTAACAGCATCTTCTGAAAGTTCGTAGGTTTTTAAAATTTTGTCTTTAAGGTCAACAATGACGCGCTGGGCAGTTTTTGCCCCAATACCTTTTACAGATTGGATAACCAAGACATCTTCAGAAGCAATGGCTTGCTGAATTTGATCTGAAGTCATTGATGATAACATCGTTCTGGCGGTACTAGGTCCAACTCCTGAAACCGATGTTAGCAGTCTAAAGATTTCACGCTCTGTTTTATCGGCAAAACCAAATAAAGTATGGGCATCTTCGCGAATTGATAAGTGGGTGTACAGCTTTACAGCCTCACTATCTGGAATCTTGGAATAGGTGTTTAGCGAAATGTTTAAAAAGTAGCCAACTCCGTTACATTCAACGATGGCATATGTAGGGTTCTTTTCAACTAACTTTCCTCGTAAATGAGTGATCATCCATCATAAATTTAATCGCCAAAGCTACATAATTTTTGTATTTAACAATCCCTGTAGTTTTTAGCGTGACTTAGAAGTAGTTTTATGTCATAGAAATAAATTGAAAATTGAACCTGATTACAAATAAACAAATTTTAATTAAAACTTGGCTTTTTCTTGTGCATCAATTACCGCTACAGCGGTCATATTAATCATTTCATCAACGCTGGCACCTAATTGCAAAATGTGTGCTGGTTTTTTTAATCCCATAATAATGGGGCCAATAGATTCAGCATCATACAATTCTTTCATCATCTTGTAAGTGATATTCGCTGAATCTAAATTTGGAAAAATTAGTACGTTCACTTTTTTATTCACAAGTTTAGAAAAAGGAAATTCTTTTTTTAGAAGTTCCGGGTTTAGTGCAAAGTCAGCTTGAATTTCACCATCGATAACTACATTCGGAAAGTCGACATGAATATTCTTAATTGCCTTAGAAATTTTCTTAGCATTTTCGTCTGTTGAAGAACCGAAATTGGAATAGGAAAGCATAGCAATATTTGGCTTGATATTAAATATCTTGGCTAATGAGGCCGTAAGCTGTGAAATTTTTGTCAACTCTTCGGCATTAGGGTTGACATTGATCGTCGTATCAGCCAGAAACACAGGACCACGTTTGGTCAGCATAAGATTCGCTGCCGCAATTCTCGTCACCCCTTCATTCATACCTACTAATTCCAATATAGGGCGAATAACAGAAGCATAGTTTCGGGTATAACCGGTGATAATGGCATCTGCTTCATTTTCATTGACCATCATAGCACCGAAGTAATTGCGCTGACGCATTAGTTTTTGAGCATCTAGAAGTTTGACACCTTTTCTATGTCTTGCTTTCCAATAACTATTAGCAAAACGATTTCGCCGGGTTTGTTCTTTTGGATCGCGTGGATCTATGATTTCCACATTACCCGTGAAGCCCAATTCGTCCATAAGCTCTTTTATGATCTGCTTGTCACCCAATAGAACGGGCTTTGCTATGCCCTCATCATGTACGAACTGTGCAGCTTTCATAACATCCAGATGATCCGCTTCTGCATAAACAACTCTTTTAGGATTGGCTTTTGCTCTATTGTGAAGTAGTCGTACTACTTTACTCTCATTACCCATGCGCTCCATAAGTTGGTCACGATAGGCATCCCAATTTGTTATAGGTTCAGTAGCAACACCCGAATCTATCGCTGCTTTGGCAATAGCCGGAGGAATCTCATAAATTAGTCTTGGATCAAATGGTTTGGGAATAATATAATCTCTTCCGTAGCTTAGATTTATTTCATCATAAACGATGTTCACCTGTTCAGGTACAGGATGTTTCGCCAGATCAGCCAATGCATGCACTGCTGCCAGTTTCATTTCTTCGTTAATGGCTGTCGCTCTAACATCTAATGCTCCTCTGAAAATAAAAGGAAACCCGAGCACATTATTCACTTGGTTTGGATGGTCAGACCGACCTGTGGCCATAATTATGTCATCGCGCGTTGCAACAGCCAGATCATAAGCAATCTCGGGGTCTGGATTCGCCATCGCAAAAACTATGGGATTCTTCGCCATAGACTTGATCATTTCTGCACTCACGATATTGCCTTGAGACAGGCCTATAAATACATCAGAATTTTTCATAGCTTCTTCTAAGGTGTGAATATTCTTTGAGGTGGCAAATTCAGCCTTAGCGGGGGTTAGCTTGTCTCTATCTTTTCGGATGACCCCTTTGCTATCCAACATCACAATATTTTCGAGTTTAGCCCCCAAATTAATATACATGCGTGTACAAGAAACGGCTGCGGCTCCTGCACCGCTCACAACTATTTGCACTTTGTCGATGTCTTTTTCTGCAATCTCACAGGCATTTTTTAAGGCTGCCGCCGAAATAATTGCAGTGCCATGCTGGTCATCATGCATTACCGGAATATCCAATTCTTCTTTTAACCGGCGTTCGATTTCAAATGCTTCGGGAGCCTTGATATCTTCTAAATTAATTCCACCAAAAGTTGGTGCGATTGCCTTAACGGTTTCAATGAACTTATCTACATCAGTAGCATCAACTTCTATATCGAATACATCAATGTCTGCAAAAATTTTGAAGAGTACCCCTTTTCCTTCCATAACCGGTTTCGATGCTTCAGGACCGATATCGCCCAGGCCAAGAACGGCCGTTCCGTTGGAGATTACCGCAACTAAATTGCCTTTAGACGTATACTTATATACATGTTTTTTATTCTTGGCAATCTCGAGGCATGGTTCGGCGACACCAGGTGAATAGGCCAGAGATAGATCACGTTGGGTGGAATGTTTTTTTGTTGGTAAGACCTGAATTTTTCCGGGTTTAGGCGAACTATGGTAGTTTAAAGCTTCTTGTTTCTGTTTGCTCGTGCTCATAGAAATTAATTAGGATCAGCGTACAAAGGTATAAGGTTTGTGTTAAAAGATAGATTAATCCTTTAAAAATTGAATGTTCCTCTTTAGCCCGCTAAATTTTGTGCGCTTTACAGCTGATTTTTTAAAGATTTTTTTGAACACATCTTCTGTGATATCTTCCCATTCTCTTTTGGTCATTGAAAGGAGGTCAGGATGCGGATTGAACAAGGGTTCATTATGTGGTTTTGAAAAACGGTTCCACGGACAAACATCCTGGCATACATCGCAGCCGAACATCCAGTTATCGAATCTACCTTTGTAGGATGCCGGGAGTTCATTTTTTAATTCAATGGTAAAATAGGAAATACATTTACTCCCATCTACCACATAAGGCTCAACAATGGCTTGGGTGGGGCAAGCATCTATGCAAGCGGTACAGGTTCCACAATGATCGCTGACAGGAGTATCGTATTCCAGTTCGAGATCGACGATTAATTCCGCAATAAAGTAAAATGATCCAACTTGTTGCGTGAGTAGATTGCTGTGTTTGCCGATCCATCCTAACCCTGATTTGGCTGCCCAGGTTTTGTCTAATACCGGTGCAGAATCTACAAAAGCACGGCCATGAACTTCACCTATTTTATCTTGGATGAATGCCAGTAATGTTTTGAGCTTGTCCTTAATGACAAAGTGATAATCTGTACCGTAGGCGTACTTAGAGATTTTTGGGGCAGCTAAATCTTGTTGATCTCCAGACGGGTAATAATTGAGTAATAGAGAGATGACAGACTTTGACCCTTCCACTAATTTGGTGGGATCAAGTCGCTTATCAAAATGGTTTTCCATATACTGCATGTCGCCATGCATATTTTGATTTAGCCATTTTTCCAAGCGCGGTGCTTCTTCCTCTAAAAATTCAGCTTTACTGATACCACATGATAAAAATCCGAGGCGCTTTGCTTCGGATTTGATAAGATGAGTATATGTAGCTTTCGAATTCAATTTTATGAAAGCTAAAATACAATTATCTCGCAATTGTTTTATAATTGCTTAGTGCTTCAACTAAAGTACTGATAAGAAAAAACCGGGGGGAGATGCCCCGGTTTTATTTTGTACAGAGATTGATTCACTTTACTGAATGACGCCATTGGCATCTATTTTCAAGTTCTTCTTACTGGTACCATTTCTCATTTGAACCTTGTAGATCTTCTTCACACTGTTCTCATCATAATCGTAGGAAACCAGGTAAAAATCTTTATGTATCTTGTAATCGGGATATTCTTGTAAGCAAACATCTCTAATAGATTTTGGCAACGATACATTTTTATAGCGTTCAATAGCGCTTAAGATTTTACCATTTTGGTCAAAGGTGACCATAATAGTTCCGTCGGCACCATCTTTTTTGATGGCATCGAAAACCACCTCATAGGCATCGAATTCACGCTTGAAAACAGGAGACTCTGTAATATCATAACGAGCGGCTCTATTTTCTAAAGCTTTTACAAACTCAGGGGTTTCTTTATCCTGAACTTTCTTTAAATAGTTCAGGTTTAAAGGTCTGATAGTTACATTTTCTAATTTAATTTCTTTAGTTTGGGCTGTTCCAAGACTAAATAGGCCTAGTGAAAGAAGGCAAATAATAAGTTTTTTCATGGTGCTTAGTTTTAAAGATTAATAGTAAGTTTTCGTTACATATTTTCTCATTCAGTTATTTCATCAGCGCTGTTTTTGTGCATTTTGTTACTCAAATGTAGGCAGTAAAGAACCTGTTGACCGTTAAAGAAAAGCTGAAGTTTTGTTAAGCAAACACTAAGGTTTGTTAAGACTTTTCTTAAAGAAGTTAAGGCTTTCCCAAAATGTTAAAAGACTATATGAACCAAGTTTTTAATTTTAACATAATGAGAAAAATTCTTAAAAATGAAAGCTGAAAATTTCAGCTTTCATTTTAGAATGAAGAACAAAATTTGTTTTAAGGCAATATTGGATTCCTGGGTTTGAAAATCCCATCAGGATTTTCTAACTCAATCCAGACATGCAAGGTCCAAAGATTAAATTCTGTATTAATTTCCCAAACATCTGCACTGCCGGTAAATCCTTCCGGTGGAGGCGGCGGATTGTTCATATCTGTAATGGGAATACCGTATTCAGCTGCCACAAATCTCAGACCACCATTTTCATCTGGTGAGTAAAGGAGTACTTCAGGCTTTTCCAATTCAAATGTGTTATCCAACAGTGTAGCGTTTAAAAAGTGATGGCCCATTTGAGTTCTATAGCCTGTGACATCTACGTCATAGCCATTTGCCTTAGCGGTATCAAAATCCTTATATTCAGTCATTGCAGTCTGTAATTGTTCAATCTCTAGCTCTAATTGTGTTTTAGGTAGTTCATCATCGTCTGAGCAACCTACGATGCTGATTGCTACAAGAAGTAGCAGTAATTTAAAATTTTTCATAGTGGTGTTTTTTATTTATCAACTAATTTTGCTGTTTCTGGACTAATAGTACTTGACACCTCTGTAATAGAATTTACAGGAAAGCCTCCTAACCTGGCATGTTCTTTAATTAGCTCTTTGTTTTTTGCTTTGTAAATGCAATAAACTTTATTATCTACTATATAGCTCTGCAGCCATTGTATGTTCACGTGCTTCATTTCTTTGAGCACGGCGCATGATTTTTGGGAAATGCCTTGTAATTGTTCTTGGCTAAATTGTCCTGCGTTTGGTATGTCACGTTCAATTAAATATGTTTTCATAATAGGTCTGTTTTTTGAATTAATGGAGTCAGTTTTTTCTTGAGCGTTCAAACTCATAGCAATAAAAAGTATTGACAATAGTACCAGCGATGGAGTCTTCATGGATTTTAATTTAAAAGTTATACCACAAAGCTATTTTATGCTCAGGACAAGCGCTTGTTTATTTAAGTCAATAATTAGAAGAAAAAGATCTTTTTAAACCATCTCTTTAAGATAGGTCAATGGCTGTATATCAAAACGTTTTTGAAAACATTTGGTGAAATAAGAAGGACTATTAAAACCACAGTCAAACATCGTCTGAGAAATATTACGTCCTGTCCTAAGTAGATCAAGTGATTTTAAAAGACGGTATTCCCGAAGTAGTGAATTAGGAGAAAATCTTGTTAAAGAAGTGCACTTTCTATAAAGTTTTGATTTACTCATGGACATTTCTTTACAGAATTGCTCAATATGAAATTGCGGATTTTGATAGTGCTCAGAAAGTATATCGAAAAGTTGCTGGACAAAGTTTTCATCTATGGGGTCTATCCACTTAAAATTGTTCTTGTTGTGAATATTGTTTTTACCATCCTCCTTATAAATTTCCCGTATAATCGAGGCCATCATTATCTGGTTATCGCCTCCAATCATACATAAATATTTGGCCATTTTTACCGTATCACCAAACAGGTCTTTACTTTTATCCACCGGCATTCCGGCGTTTAAACCTAATTTTAATTGAAGCAAATCTCCGGCAACATGAAGTTTCTTTTGAATTGCTGTTGCACAATTTACCGCTTGTGTTACTGAGACGAAAGAGATGATGAAACCTTCACCTTCAGTTTCTACTTCACGACCTTCATGTTGAAGTACTTGCTCGCGCAGAATTTCATTATATAAGGTGATCAGGTGGTTGACTTTATCCTTGCCTAGTTGATACTGAAGCAAGACCAGATTTTGAATTTCAGCAATCAAAATGATTCGAAATGCGGGGTCATTAAAAATCTTTAATTCAGGATCCTCAGTATCAAAATAACCATGGGGGTCTGCTACTCTGCCTAAAAATGCTTCTACAACATTACTATTTACTTGAATTATTTCATGGGGAACAAGTCCGTGAGCACGGTGGTGCATTTTTTCAACAGATTCGATATCTGGAGCATCAATCAGGCAAAATGCACTGCCACGATCTTCATCGACCCAATAAGTCATACATCTACAACCAAACTCATCCTGAATCATAATGTCGGCGCGGTGCGCCTCAGCGGCATGCTTAGCTTCAATACCTGGAACAATATGTCTGTCCATGAAAATGGGCATGGCAAGTTTTTAGAAGATTAATTTATAGAACATTTGACTCAATACCAAATTCTTAAGGGTAAAGAAAGAGTATTTTAAGTGTAAAAATTGACACAATTCATTCAAATAGTAGAACAAATAGATCACTATTGTAATTTACTTTCTAGCTGATAGAAGAAAATTTAAGTTTAATGCCCACTGGTTTTAATGTAATTAATGGTAGGAATTCAATGGGTTTATTATCGGATTGTATTTCGAATTTTTTCAAAATGGTATTGATGGCTAAAATCATTTCAAACATGGCAAAATTATTACCAATGCATAACCTGGGGCCGGCTCCAAAGGGTAAATAATAGGAAGTATCAATCTTTTTATTGCCATAAAATCTGCCAGGATCGAAAACTTCGGGGTTCTGCCAGTACTGTTTACTTCGATGTAATTCATAAATGGAAATACCTAATAAGGTTCCTTTTTTAATATGATAATCTCCCAGAAAATCATCTTCCGTTGCCACTCGATCAGTTATCCAGGCCGGAGGATACAGCCGCATTGACTCTTCGATACAACTTCTGATATAGTTGAGATTGGCGATAGTTTCTAAATTTGAAAACTTCTTTTCAGAAATTTCGGCGGTCTCTGCTGCGGCTTTTGCTAAAACCTCTTGATGCTGTGCTAGTAAAGATAAGGTAAAGGTGAGTGCATTGGCAGTCGTTTCATGGCCCGCAACAAACAAGATCAAAATTTCATCAATTAATTGATCATTGGTCATTGAAGTGCCATCCTCATATCTTGCGTTCAAGAGCATGTCTAAGAGGTCATCGTGTCGTTGGTGAGATCGCCGCCTTTGCTCAATGATCGAGAGGACGATCTCGCGACTTTCTTTTACCAATTTCATATGATATCGAATTTCACCAGACAACCAGTACTTCAATTTTTTATGTGGCTGACGAATTTCTTTTACAATGAATCTTTGAAGCTGTTCAATAATCGATTGTAATCGTCGCATTGTATCTTTACTTGCTGAAAAATCAAATAACGATTTTGCAACAACCTCAAAAGCCAAGGTATTCATAATGGGATAGAGGTCTGTGAATTGACCTGTTTCAATCTTGCCGACTTCCTCATCTATGGAAGCTTGTGTGATCGAAACCAAATTCTGGATTTTCTCTTTGTGAAACCCGGGTTGAATCAATCTTCGCTGTTGTAGCCAATAATCGCCACTGGATGTTAGAAGTCCGTAGCCCACATATTTAGATAAAAATTTTGTTTGCAGCTTTGATTTATGATAGATCTTATGCTTTTTCTGAAGTATTTGTTTAGAAATTTTGGCATCGCGAGTCAATATAATATGTCCACGCAATGGTGACCATACTGAAAAAGAATCACCTTTTTCTTCAAACCATTTTCGTTGAAATGGGATTGGATTTTTTGTGATTTCCGATGAATTGAAAAGAAATCTGAAAAATGAAATACTATTGGGGTACTTATAGGTAGGCATTTAAAAAAGCCCTCCCTGCTGACCTGTTTTAATGCGGCCCAAGTGTTTATAAGCCGATTCGGTGGCTTCGCGGCCTCGGGGTGTGCGCATAATAAAACCTTCCTGAATTAAAAAAGGCTCATATACTTCTTCAATAGTTTCGGCATTTTCTCCCACGGCGGTCGCCAAGGTGCTTATTCCTACGGGGCCACCTTTGAATTTATCAATGATCGTTGAGAGTATTTTGTTGTCCATTTCATCCAGACCATGGGCATCTACATTTAAAG